>Ga0208591_1000042_pt1 | contig 13864 bp, 12 predicted proteins | sample LakMenEpi14Nov09_FD_150697 | JGI IMG/M metagenome (GOLD analysis project Ga0208591, IMG submission 150697) | Freshwater microbial communities from Lake Mendota, WI - 14NOV2009 deep hole epilimnion (SPAdes) | ecosystem: Environmental > Aquatic > Freshwater > Lake > Epilimnion/Euphotic zone ...
ACACGAACGCAACCAAACAACTGAGCTAAAAGCTTTTGCTGTTGGTCTGTCGGGTAGAAACGGAATTGATATCTGGCTTTCATCGTTAATGCTATAATTGGGCTGTAAATTAATTATATATTGGTCTAGTCCCCTTAGAAGAGAAAGACACAGCGTTACAGACTTAAAGATTCATTTGGTCTGTGTTACGAAATATCGTCGGGCTGTGTTTAAAGCCGTCCTAGAAGGACGGGGCTTGTGTCCCGTCTTTTCGGTCATTGGTCATTAGTCGGTTGTCAGTTGTTATTTTTTCCCTGTTCCCTGTTCCCTTATCCTTCCTTGAATAGAAAACTTACTCATCGAAAGACAGATATTTTTTGATATATTTTCATGAAAAGATTGTACTGGCTGTTACAATCTTGTTAAGAAAAGTTGCCCGTTGAATTTTGGGAACGTGCAATTTGGTTTTAACTCTACTGAGAAGACAACGCAAACAACGTTTTTTTATAGACCAACCCTGTGGGAGGGGTTGGTCTTTTTGTTGACGTGATAGCTTAGAAACTGAAAGTAGTTCTCAGAGCGCCAATCACTACATTACCACTATCCTTATTGTGATCTGGGGCTGTTAACCAAATTACAGCAGGAGTAATGGTGATATTGTCGCTAAGTTTATATTGATAAAATCCCTCAATGTGATAGGAGGTATTTGGGTCTTTCGCAACTCCAGCACCATTCGCACTAGAACTTGTGACTTTTGGTTCCATACCAACTATCAGACCGGCTAAGTTACCTTTTTTACCCAAGTCAGGTAAAGCCAGGGTAATAGCATAGTTCTGAGTGTCAAACTTTCCTTTTGAACCTGTTAAAACTTGACTATTGGTATAACCGGCCCAACCACCGAGAACAAAGTTCTTGCTAATTCCTAAAGATGCTTGTACACCGTAGGAATTGGTAGAAAAATTGTCACCGAGGATATTAATTGTAGCGTTCTTACTACCTGTGATTAGTGGTAAGTTATAGGAGTTGATGTAAGTTAAACCAAGAGAAATATTATTCCTTGGCTTCACAGTTAACTGCGCTAAAGCACCGTAAGAACCATTAAACAAACCATTTTTAACCGTAGGGTCATTAGCTGTAGGACTCAAATAGCCTAAACTAAGGGCTAACTTATCACCAAACTGATGATTAAGTGCCAGTCCCGCACCATTTAGTTGTCCATAAATTGGGTTTCTTGTCCCAAAAGTTGACAAAGCACCAAAGGCAGCATCACCATCTAAAAGGTTAACTGTATTGGTAAGATCATCTGCAGCGCCTCCAGTAGCAATTAGTTTTACTTGAGTATTTTTGCTAACAGGAAAGGCATAGGACAAAGTTCCTATACCAACACTATTACTGGGAACACTATTAGCAAAAAACAAGTTTCCTTCTGGAGTATTGATATCAGGACTCTTGATATTATTGCTTTCTAGCCTGGTAAGCAGTGTATCTCGTCCTGTAAAACTACTGACAAACTCTACTCTGGTTCTTGCAGCTAAGGTCGTATTTTTATCAGTAATTTCCGCACCAGCGACTGTTTTGCCCTTCACAATACCACTAACAACTGCTACAACTTGTCCTTGTAACTTGGTGGTAGTTGAAAATTGATTAGCTTCTAATTCAGCGGTTTTAGCTTCTAAGGTGTTTACACGCCCTCTTAAGGTTGCTAGTTCTGGAGAAAAGTCGTTTTGCAACTTTTTGATTGTTGCTATATCTTGCTTCGATGCTACATCATTAGTAGTTGTAGCAATTAGTTCATTAACTCGATCTAAACAACCGTTTAAAGCGGCCGCAAATTCATATCGTGTTAATACTCTATTACCACGAAAAGTGTTATCAGGAAAACCATTTATACATCCATAGCGCTCTATCAATGATTGTAACGCTTTAAACGCCCAATCACGAGGTTGGACATCGGAGAATTGAGACACGGAGGTAGTTTGAGCCATTACCTCTTCTTGACTATTATTAAGTTGTAGCTCGTTTACTGTTGGCGCTATTTCTGCCCGTACAGCAGAACCCATGTATAGCATGGAAATAATTACCGCAGGACTAGTAAGTAAATATGCTGCTAATTTTTGCATTTCTCTTCACACCCATTTTTGAAGTTAATCATGTCATACTTGATTTAAACGCATTGCAACGACTAACAAGTATTTTTAATATACTAATTAGCAGTTCCAAGTAGGCTTCTAACCAACAAAGGTTAAGAAATCTTTATGACTTGGAAAAATATTAGTATATAGCAGTATTACCTGAAATTCCAAAAAAGTTTGTAATTCTCAATACATTAATATTTTTTTGTCAAATTGTATGAGAATGAATCTCATTATGGTAATATGGTCACAGTCAAGTTTTATAGTCAACCTCAAATCATAAAAGGCCTTAAATAAATGAAAATGGATAAAAAAACCAGAAAATCCCTACTTTTGATGACCTTAATAATATTGTCGGCAGTTTATGGATGTAATAATAATAGCGGTAATAAAAGTATAAAAACGGAGCAAACTCCCAATCAGAAATTACCAAAGATCAAAGTAGTTACAACGTTTTTACCAGTTTATTTGTTTACTAAAGCGGTAGCTAAGGATGTAGCAGATGTAGATATTTTAGTTAAGCCTGGTACGGATGTACACGAATATCAAGGAACACCAGCAAATGTAAGAGCGATTGCTACAGCAAGGGTATTAGTCAAAAATGGTTTAGGCTTAGAAGAGTTTTTAACAGATACAATTAAAAATGCCGGAAATTATCAATTAATAGAAATTGATGCCAGTAAAGGTATTCAAGCTATTAATAAAAGTTCCGCCAATGATAAAATAGTAATAGGAGAACATGACCACAAACATGAATTTGGCAATCCTCATGTTTGGTTAGATCCAGTATTAGCAAAACAGCAAATCATCAATATTAGAGATGGTTTAATTACTGCAGACCCAGGAAATAAAGCCAATTATCAAAGTAATGCAGCGACATATATCCAACAACTAGATAAGTTAAATGATGAATTTCAGCAGAAGATTAAACAAACACCAAACTGTACCTTTATCACCTTCCATGATGCTTTTCCCTATTTAGCCAAACGTTATAATATTAAACAATTAGCAGTAGTAGAAATTCCTGAAAAGCAACTTTCTCCAACCGATATCCAAAAAGTGGTGAATACAGTCAAAAAATACAAAGTTAAAGCCTTATTTAGTGAACCAGGGTTAGACAACAAATTACTGACCAGTATTTCCCAGGACTTGGGGATAAAAGTGCAGACCTTAGATTCTTTAGAAAGCGGTGATACCAATCCCCAGTATTATTTTCAGACAATGAAAACTAATTTGGAAAGTTTAGTTTCTGGGTGCAAGTAACAGGAAAATTTCCATTGATCATGATAAATTATTGGCATCTCAAATCTTCACATTTATGATTGAAAAACAAGTAGAATTGACATTACCAATATTAAAAGTTCTTGGATTAACAGTCTACCAAAGCAACTATCTAGCAGTGCGAGATGTTTCCTTTGAATTATTAGCAGGAACAGATACAGCCATAGTTGGTCCCAACGGTGCGGGAAAAAGTACCTTAATCAAAGCCATTTTAGATTTAATTCCGCGAAATGGGGGAACAATTGAAGTTTTTGGTCGGCCAATTTCCAGATTAGGAAGTTTGCGGAATCAGTTGGGTTATATGCCACAAAACTTTATTTTTGATCGCAGTTTTCCCATTTCCGTCAGTGAATTAGTCGCTTTGGGAATAGGTAATAAAAAACATTCATTTTTCGGCAATTTTTGGCAAAATAAACGGGAAATGTCAGTAGCAGTCACCACAGCTTTACAACGTACTGACGCTTATCGCTTGCGAAATCAGGCTATTGGCACTCTTAGCGGTGGTCAACTTAAACGGGTATTATTAGCCTATTGTTTAGTAAGACCGAGAAAATTGTTAGTATTAGATGAAGCCTTTGCTGGGGTAGATGTCCAAGGAACAACGGATTTTTATGCTTTGTTAAACGAATTAAAACGAGAAGAGAACTGGACAGTGTTACAAGTTTCCCATGATATTAATATGGTAAGCCGTCATTGCGATCGCGTCATCTGTCTGAATCAAACCCTTGTCTGCACCGGTAAACCAGAAATAGCCCTTTCTCCGCAGAATCTGCTGGCTACTTATGGTCCTGGTTTTAGTCGTTATGAACATCATCATTAAATGAATCTATCTCACGCAAAGGCGCGAAAAATCAAGATTAAAAAGGTTAAATTTCCCAATTCATTGTTTCTAATATGACCATTAATTATCATGACTTGGTGAATTTATTGCAATTTCCTTTTATGCAGCGGGCTATTATGGGGGCTGTATTAATGGGCATATTAGGCGGCTTGTTGGGCTGTTTTGTAACCTTACGTCAGTTATCTTTTTTTAGCCATGCAGTGGGTCATGCAGCCCTAGTAGGTGTGGCTTTAGGCGTGTTACTTAACATTAATCCTACTTGGATGTTATTGCCTTTTACTTTAATTTTTGGGGTTGTCGTTCTTTACCTAATTGATAAAACTGATTTAGCTAGTGATAGTGTTCTCAGTATAGTTCTATCTGGGGCATTAGCAATCGGTGTAATTCTCACCAGTTTTATTAAAGGATATCGCGGTAACTTAATGGGGGTACTATTTGGCGACATTTTAGCCATAGATAACACAGATTTAATTTTGACCCTGTTGGTACTTGTGGGTAGTAGCGTTTTTTTATTATCAACTTTACCACAACAGATATTATTAACTCTTAATCCCGATGTTGCTCAAGTGCAAGGCATACCTGTACAATTATATCGTTATGTATTCGTTGTTTTGCTTTCTCTGGCTGTAGCTGTAGCGATTAAAGCCGTCGGTGTTTTATTGGTGAATGCGTTTTTAGTAATTCCGGCCGCTACAGCCAAACTCATGAGTCACCATTTCAGCCGCTTTTTGATTCTATCGGTGGTTGTCGGTTTCAGTAGTAGTATTGGGGGAATGATGATTTCTGGTTTGTTTAACCTAGCTTCAGGTCCCAGTATTGTTTTTGTTCAATTTTTGGTATTTGTGACCGTGTTTAGTTGGGTAAAATTGACCCTGAAGGTTAAATGAAAATTTTTTTGCATAACCCCTTGACTCATCTTTTTTCTTATGTTAGATTAAGTTGCGGTGGTAAGCAGAAAGCCCCACGCCGGGATAGCTCAGTTGGTAGAGCAGAGGACTGAAAATCCTCGTGTCACGAGTTCAAGTCTCGTTCCTGGCATTAATACAGCGGTTTCCGCTCTTATGAGTTATAAAGTTAAATCATCAAACTCTTACAACACCGGGAAGTGCTGTAAAAATAGCTAAAAGTATTCAATAGAAAATATGGTATTTGATGCTACTTAATACTAAATTTGTACCATCAATTACGACATCAATTATTTTTAAAATGTAAAATGTCTTTCTAAGAGGAATTTGGAAAAGTTTTAGACCCATAGATATAGACTTGACAATATCCTCAGTTCATAAGCATAGAAAATGTAATTAATTCTGTCCAGGTACTTACCATTTCAAATCCAAAAATCAATCTCCAAAGTATTTTTTACCATTTTAGGTATTGATAATGACTTACAACTCAGAGGAAATGCAGCAAATTCTCGAAGTAGCTTTTAAAAGGAAGCAACAGGGAGAATACACAAGGGAACAAATAATAGAAATAGCTTCAGAGTTAGGTGTTTCTTCAGAGTCGCTACAAGTTGCAGAACAAGAGTGGATAAAAAATAATTTAGCAGTGAAAAAAGAGCAAATATCCCATGGTCAACAACGCAAAGGATTCAAATCACACCTATTTGTTTTTCTAGCAATTAATGGTTTTTTAGTGCTGTTAAACTTGCTAGTAAGTCCTGGATATTTCTGGGCAATTTATCCTATATTAGGATGGGGACTAGGTTTATTACTACATGGAATTAAGGCTTATACAAGTAATACCTAAAATACAGCCCTTCCTGGTGTTATGAGGTACATATCTAGCGGGAAAGATACCCCCACCACAAAAGTTTAAGTAATCAGAGCGGAAACCGCTGTATATTCCCGACTCCTAAGATTAATTTATGTATCTATAGAAAAATCACCCCAGGAAGTCGGGGATTTTGCTGATTACTAACCTCAACTATCAACATATCTCTGCCACATTTGCTCATAAGCTGTTTCCATCTCCCGGGTAAACTTTTTGGCATTCCATAGGGGTGCTGTATGTCTTGACTGTCGTAACTTCCACGATATTTCCTGTCTTAATTTTTCATCCTTACCTAAACGCACACCCCACTCAACATACTCATCCTCACTCCAAGCAATACCCTCTGTAATCCCTGCATTCATCATCATACCGTAGCTATTGCGAGCCGAAAATTGTTCACCCACTCTTGTAACTAAAGGAACACCCATCCATAGAGTTTCTAAAGTTGTCGTTGCTCCATTATAGGGATAAGTATCAAGAACCACATCAGCAATCTGTAAATTAGCACGGTGGACGGCTTCGCTAAGGACATTGGGTAAAAACCTAATCCGCTCAAAATCTACACCCTCTTCCTCTGCAATTTTTTCAAAAAATAACTTGGTCGTTTTTGGATCAGCATCCCCTTTGATCAAAAGATAGCTATTAGGTACTTCTTTGATAATTCTCATTTGTAATTTTAAATGAGGTAGATGCCTTTTGTACCCCTTTTGGGTCATGAAATAAATAATCGCATCACTGGGAATATCTAAATCCTCCCTTCGTAAATCAGGTACATCTACCTCAAAACCATCAACAGCAATATAAGTTTGCGGTAATCTCCAAATTGTCTCACTATAATAATTCTGTGCTGATTCTGGTAGCACATAAGGATCAGCTATAAAATAGTCAATTGATGGTAATCCTGAACTATCCCACCCTAACCATGTTACCTGTATCGGTGCAGATTTAATTGACATCAATTCACAAATAATATCCGAAGTTAAACTATCTAAATCAACTAAAATATCAATTTCATCCCCTTGGACTTGCTCCCAAACTTTATCATTTTGATGAAGTCCAAACTTGTAAAAGTTATATGAGTTCCTAACAAAATTATTTTCGGTAAACATTTCCAGTCTTTCAGACTCGTCAAAAGAATAACAAGAGATTTTAAATCTTTCTGGATTATGATATTTAAACAGCCAACGGCATAACCAACCAACAGAATGTTTCTTAAAACAATGGGAAATATAACCAATATTAAATATTTGCTTATTTCCGTTTAAATTTTGTCTTCTTATATTTATATTTTTAGAATTCCTTTCTGCAATTTCTACTTCCTTTTGAATAAATTGAGATTGGCAAAAACTAGAAATCTGATTTTTAAGTATGTGGTTTCTTTCCGGTTTATCTTCAAAATACGGAAGGAAAAACAACACCTGAGATAATCTATTTAGATCTACTATCTGATCAATATCAGGTTGGGTTTCTATTAACTTCCCAGCTAATATAATCTGCTCTTGCAAGCAATCATTAGCTTCTTGCCAATAACTACCAGAAGTCATTAATCCTCGCAGAACAACCTGGTTAGCACAAATTTTTTCTACTAAATTATCTGATAATTCATAACATAATTTACCTGATTCTATTCCTTTATCATATTGTCCACAGTTTTGATACATATATGATATTGCTATTAAAATTTCTCTATGTTCAAGATGATAATTCTTAGGAATTCTCTCCAAACAAAGTTCTGCAAATTTTGATGCTAAGTCAGGTCTTTTATAAAAAGCTGATACTTTGATACATTGAACCATGATAGATGTAATAATTGTCTTTATTAAACTATCTGGATAATTCTGTAGACAAATTTTCACAAAATCAACAATTGAATTAAATTCTGATTTTTCTGTACTTGTATAAATTAACAATTTATTAATAACATCTAATAACAAATTCAGATCACAATTATCTATTGTCATAGATAAGGAATCACTGATAGATTTTAACAACTCTGGACAATCATCCTCAAAGGTCGGTAATTGAATCACAATTACCACCAAACCCAATAAATTATTAATATTTTCAGGGGCAATTTCTCTGATATGCTGACGAATTGCCCAAGCAAGATGATAGTCCTCAATTGCGATACGACGCTCCGCTTCTGTGTTTAAAACCTCTAATAATTCTTTGGTATCAAAATCTGCTGGAGCTACTTCTGATAATGCCGTAAACCAAGTTACTTGTGCCTCCGTTTCCTGACCTTGTAATAATAATAGTAATCCTAAATACCAGTAATAATTTTTAATATCAGGTTCTCTTTCTATTGCTTCCCTATACAGTTTTGCTGCAATACTATAATCTTCATTAATCAGATACTCCTGTGCCTGTTCCTGCCAGTTAGCTTCAATCATCTAATTTTTACCTATATACTCCATATACAGCCTTTCCCTCTCTAATATAGAATTATCTCTCCCCAACCCTCCCGAAAGCTTATAGGAAGGTGTGCCACAGCGGGGGGTGTATTTCTTGACCATGGAAACTGCTATATACATATTTCTCAATAAAGACATTAACCCTCTATATGTCACATAGAAGGTTAATTGTCTAATCTTACTCTTAATTGCCAAGAACAACTCAAGAATTACTTAATTGCTTTACCATTCGGCAAACAACTTGTACTTGTAGCACCTGTATTAACAGCATTGCCTCCACCAGATACATCCACGGCCAAGGTTTCACACATAAATGCTTGGCTTGTTACCTCGGAGTTAGCCACAGCAGTTCTTAAATAAACAACACCACCGTAGTTTTTCAGTCCACTGCCAGCATTTGCGGAGTTAGAGAAGTTAGCAGCGAAAGGACTGATTCCAGTACTACCGCCGGCGACCGCTATATATACGTAATTTGCAGTCTGAGTACCAACACCGACACCCATAGCATCAACACTACTAGTAAAAGCGTCATTTTCTGTGTAGAAAGCTTGCTGACCTCTATTCATAGAACCAATATAGGTCTTAGCCTCAGATTGTCTAGCTTTTTTAGCTTGGTTCAAAAAGGAGGGAAGGGCAATAGCAGACAAAATACCGATGATGATGATCACAACTAACAATTCAATCAGGGTAAAACCTTGATCATCTTTCTTTTTACCCACAAGGTGTTGCAAAAATTTTGCTTTCAATTCAGTTTTCATAGGAGTTTTCCTTTCAGGGTTAGTGTTGTTTGCTTCTTTTGTTTATGTAAATAACTTACCCAGTTCTAAGCATTTTCATATCACCTCACCAAAAATATTTTTCCCTAGAGATAGGACAATGGTTGACAAAGCTTAAACCCTCTAGGTCTTACATAGAAGGTTAATTATCTAATCTTACTCATCATTGCCAAGAATAACAATTCCAGAATTACTTAATTGCTTTACCACCGTCCGCACAAGATGTACTTGTAGCAGCTATATCAACGGCATCAGTTCCCTGTCTATCCACGTTATTGGTTTCACACATAAATGCTTGGCTTGTGACCTCGGAGTTAACTCCAGCAGTTCTTAAAGAAACAACACCACCGTAGTTTTTCAGTCCACTGCCAGAACTTGCGGAACTAGAGTAGTTAGCAGCGAAAAGCTGGGTTCCAGTACCAGTGCCGGCAACCGCTATGTATGTGTAATTGGCAGTCTGAGTGGCAACACCGACACCCATAGCATCAATACTACTAGTAAAAGCATCATTTTCTGTGTAGAAAGCTTGCTGACCTCTGTTCAGAGAACCAACATAGGTCTTAGCCTCAGATTGTCTAGCTTTTTTAGCTTGGTTCAAGAAGGAGGGAAGGGCAATAGCAGACAAAATACCGATGATGATGATCACAACTAACAATTCAATCAGGGTAAAACCTTGATCATCTTTCTTTTTACCGACAAGGTGTTGCAAAAATTTTGCTTTCAATTCAGTTTTCATAGGAGTTTTCCTTACAGGGTTAGTGTTGTTTGCTTCTTTTGTTTATGTAGATAAATTACCCAGATTTGAGCCTTTTCATGTCATTTCACTAAAGAATATTTTTTCCCTAGACAGATAAAAAGGCTAAAAAAGCTTATTTATATAGGATTTTGGTGTGATTATATTTTTTCTATGCATATGCAATGGTTAAGTCCTCGACTTCTGGAAAAAATCAGAGGCCTTGGTTTTCAGAGTTAATTTAGGGGTGTTATAGTGGTTTTATGTTATTTTTGTAACGGTATCCAATTGCTAGGACACTGATTTAAAGCCATTGTTTGCTGAGTACCTTCACCAATAGCAGGACTTTCGCATAAAATACTTATAGCTACATGGTCAGTAGTATCGCTGATCAAGGTTTTTAAAAAAGTAACTCCTACGTAGGATTTTAAAGACCCTTTTTTAGAGATACCGTTATTCGTAGCTATTGTGCTGCTGGACATACTGATGTTGTATTCGTAATTATCGGTTTGTGATTTAATACCAATACCTAAGTTATCAACAGCATTGGTAAAGGTGGTATTTTCTAAATAGTAAACCTGTTGAGCGCGGTTCATGGAGCCAACAAATAGTTTAGCTTCTACCTGTTTAGCTTTAGAGGATTGTTGAATAAATGAGGGTAAAGCTATAGCAGACAATATACCCACTATGATGATTACTACAAGTAGTTCAATCAGTGTAAATCCCCCATTATCTGGCTTTTGTGCTAAACAATATTTTAGAAATTGCTTTCTGAAATGGCTGTTCATATTATTTTCGACAATTAATGGAAAATTAGGACGAATATACACTCTAATCCCAAGTATTCCCAAATATCTCTAGTTTTCTATCATCACAGAACGAAAAAAATAAATGCTATCTATAAATAAAACCCTGTCTATTTTTTGTAGCTCATGTTAGGTTGAGTGATAAATTTATCCAATTGACAACTAGTCGAATTTTTCCAGCCGGTGTTTAAATGACGATTATAAAAAAGCAAGTACCAAATTTTTGGAAATTTACGGAAAATCCTAGCCTATCTCAGCGATTAATGCAGATTGGTCTGGGTATGACTCTATTTTTTATCTTTTTAGCCTTTTTTGCTCCTGTTTTCCAAGGTTGGGGTTGGTTGCAAAACCCGAAAGAATTTCTTTCTAACCCTATTCACCAAGCACCTTCGGCTCAACACTGGTTTGGAACAAGTCGTTTAGGTTATGATGTCTTTTCTCGCAGTGTGTTTGGTGTCCAGGCCGCGCTGCAAGTTGTGACTTTAGCGACATCATTGAGTATGATTATTGGTGTGCCTTTAGGCATGGTAAGCGGTTATTTAGGGGGAAAATTAGATAAAGCTTTATTATTTCTAATGGATAGTATTTATACTTTACCAGGATTACTACTGTCGGTAACGTTGGCTTTTGTCGTCGGTAGAGGTATCTTAAATGCAGCGATCGCTATTAGTATAGCCTATATTCCCCAATATTATCGGGTTGTCCGTAATCACACCGTCAGCGTCAAAACTGAAGTATATATAGAAGCTGCACAAGCTATGGGTGCTTCTACCTGGGTTGTTTTATCACGGTATCTATTTTTCAATGTTATTCAAAGTGTCCCTGTTCTTTTTACCCTGAATGCTGCAGATGCTATCTTGGTTTTGGGCGGTTTAGGATTTTTAGGGTTAGGATTACCGGAAGAAGTCCCGGAATGGGGATATGATTTAAAACAAGCCCTGGAAGCACTACCTACAGGCATTTGGTGGACTACTCTGTTTCCTGGTTTAGCAATGACAACTTTAGTGGTAGGGTTATCACTACTTGGTGAAGGGTTGAATGAATTTGTCAATCCTCGTTTGAGAAGAGAAAATAGGCGATAGTTAGTGGTCAGTGGTCAACTAACAAAAATGTAATTATTATTGAGGGAGTTGTGTGAAAGATAACATTACTTTAATTGCGGCTGCTACTGGTGGGTTTATGGTTTCTGTAGCTTTATCGGGTATTTTAAAGGGTGCACCAATTATTAATTGGCAACAAGCACATAATAATTCATACCCAATTGCAAATGTGCAAGTTATTAGGAAAAATCAATAGAAGTATAAATCGATAATAGACAACGAACAACGAACAACTAACTAATGACAAAACAAGTAATTGGTATTGATTTAGGGGGAACTGCGATTAAGTTGGGACGGTTTACAGCAGATGGTAATTGTTTACAGTCTTTATCTGTAGATACTCCCCAACCTGCAACACCAGAGGCTGTATTATCTGCAATAGTAGATGCAATATCACAAATTGACCCCAATCATGAAACTATTGCCATTGGTTTAGGTACTCCTGGACCTACTGATGCTATGGGAAGAGTTGCAAAAGTTGCCATTAATCTGGTAGGATGGGACAATGTACCTTTAGCAGATTGGTTAGAAACTAAAACTGGTCAACCAACAATTCTGGCAAATGATGCTAACTGTGCTGGTTTAGGAGAAGCTTGGTTAGGTGCTGGCCGAAATTTCCCCAATTTGATTTTACTGACTTTGGGAACTGGAGTTGGTGGAGCAATTATTCTAGATGGTAAATTATTTGTGGGACATCAAGGTGCAGCAGCAGAATTAGGTTTAATTACCCTAAATTCTGACGGACCAATGTGTAATAGTGGCAATCAAGGTTCTTTAGAACAATATACTTCCATTGCTGCTATCCGTCGTCGTACAGGCAAAGAGCCAGCGGAATTAGGCGCACTTGCCCAAAGTGGAGATCCAGAAGCCTTGACTTTTTGGCGAGAATATGGTAAAGATTTAGGAATAGGTTTAACAAGTCTACTCTATGTGCTGACACCCCAGGCAATTATTATTGGTGGTGGTGTGAGCGCGAGTTTTGAGTTTTTCTTACCGTCACTAACAGCAGAAATTGAAAAAAGAGTTTTACCAACTTCCCGCGTAGGGTTACAAATTCTACGAGCAGAATTAGGAAATACAGCGGGAATGGTCGGCGCTGCTAAATTAGCATTGACATAGGAAATTAAGATACTTCTACTGTTTTGGTTGCGGTAGTTAGAGGACGGCTTTGAGAAATAGCAGCGGTAATAAATCCTTTAAATAAAGGGTGAGGTGCATTAGGGCGAGATTGAAATTCGGGGTGAAATTGACAAGCGATAAAGAAAGGGTGTTGAGAATATTCAACGATTTCTACTAGTCTACCATCAGGAGATGTACCACTTACCAAATAACCAGAATCTAATAACTGGTTTCGGTAAATATTGTTAAACTCATAACGATGACGGTGGCGCTCATAAATGACTTCTTCTTGATAAAGTTGAAAAGCCAGGGTATTAGGAAGTATTCGACAAGGATAAAGTCCTAATCGCATTGTTCCGCCTAAATCTACTACGTCTTGTTGTTCCGGTAATAGATTAATAACCGGATCTTCGGTGTACGGATCAAATTCAGCACTGTTAGCATGAGATAGTCCTTCGACATTTCTAGCCCATTCAATGACAGAGCACTGCATTCCTAAGCATAAACCTAAAAAGGGAATTTGCCGGGTGCGGGCGTATTTAATGGCTGCAATTTTCCCGTCTATGCCGCGACTACCAAAACCGCCAGGAACAATGATACCATCTACACCGGATAAATAGTTTTCGGCGGGTTCAGTTTCGAGAGCTTCGGAATTTACCCATCGTAACCGCAAATCGCTGTGAGTGGCAATAGCCGCATGACGTAAAGATTCAACTACGGAAAGATAGGCATCACTTAACCGCACGTATTTACCAACTATGGCAATTTCGACGCTGTATTTAGGATTATACATCCTTTCTACCATCATTTCCCATTGGCTCATGTTGGGTTGACGTTGTTCCATTTGCAGCAAATTGAGGACTTGTTCCGCGAGTCCTTCCCGTTCTAAAATGACTGGGACTTCATAGAT
>Ga0208591_1000043_pt1 | contig 13737 bp, 16 predicted proteins | sample LakMenEpi14Nov09_FD_150697 | JGI IMG/M metagenome (GOLD analysis project Ga0208591, IMG submission 150697) | Freshwater microbial communities from Lake Mendota, WI - 14NOV2009 deep hole epilimnion (SPAdes) | ecosystem: Environmental > Aquatic > Freshwater > Lake > Epilimnion/Euphotic zone ...
ATGGTCAACAGGAATATGTGGTAAAATACCATGCCCAAGGTTTACAATATATCGCTGCGCACCAAAAGCATTAATCATTTCCTTTACCAATTTTTTGATCTCAGGTATCGGGAGCAACAATTTTATGGGGTCAAAATTTCCCTGAATAGTGATATTATTTTTGGTTTGCTCGCGCGCAAATTCAGGAGTTACCGTCCAATCAATTCCTATGGCCGAAGCAGTAGTTGCTGAAATATTTTGTAAGGCATACCAACTTCCTTTAGGAAAAAGTATAACCGGACAAAGGGGAGCAAGTGCATCGGAAATCTGTTTCAAATAAGGGAGTGCAAATGCATTAAAATCTACCGGAGATAACATCCCACTCCAGCTATCGAAGACCTGTACACAATCTGCACCGGCAGCCACCTGTGCTTTCAGATAATTGATAGTTGCATCTGTAATTTTTTGCAATAGCTGATGTGCTAAATGTGGCTGCGTAAAACAAAATTGTTTTGCTTTATCGAATGTTTTACTACCCTTACCCTCCACCATATAACATAAAATGGTGAATGGGGCGCCGGCAAAACCAATGAGCGGTACGCGGCCATTGAGTTCACGTTTGGTAAGCGCAATAGCTTTGGATACATAATCTAATCTTTCCGCAGCACCTTCCGTTTTTAGATTATCGATATGCTCTTGTGTTCGAATGGTTTTAGGTAACAGCGGCCCTTTACCTTCTTCCATTAAAACCTCTACTCCAAGTGCTTGCGGAATCACCAAAATATCCGAAAAAATAATGGCAGCATCACTTCCCACAATATCAATAGGTTGCAGCGTAATTTCACATGCGAGCTCCGGTGTTTCTACCCGGGTGAAGAAATCATACTTCGCGCGTAGTTGCATATATTCGGGTAAGTACCGACCTGCCTGACGCATCATCCAAACAGGAGGACGTTTTACTGCTTCCCCTCTTAATGCTTTTAATAATAAATCGTTCTTTAGTTCACTCATGTTTATGTTTAAAATTTATATGGCTTGATACCAAATTGAGCATAGCGTATGCGTTTGGTGATTCCGGATAAATAATAGGATTGCTAATTAGTTTTGTTTGTAAAAAAGCAGCTGTTGTTTCACCAATACAGCAGCAAATTACTTCAGGCGGAACTGTATTTTGTTTTAAAAAACTGGTTACTCCACTTGGGCTGAAAAAGAGTAAGGCATCATATTCTTTCGGATCAATTTTTACTTCAACATATTGTGTTTCATAAACGGGAAGCGGAATATAATTGATAGCTGATGTACGGAGCCCTGTTTCTAAATCATTTAGTCTCGTGCTACTGCAAGGATGCAGTACTGATGAAGCAGTAGATTGGGTGATCTTTACTGCCAGTTGTGCTGCATTTTCAGCCGTTGCAGCGGTTTCAAACCCTTGCTCAGTAAGTGTTTGTTTGGTTTTCCCGGAAATCGAAAAAATAGTTTTGTATTTCAATAGTATATAACCTTGTTCGTTTGCCAGAAAATATTTCAACCCATTTGTACTGGTGAAAGCCAAACTGTCGAAACGATCTGCATGGGGGATGGTGAATGGAATTCCTTGTGTGTGGATCACATCCACACATTTCACATCCTGCGATAAGGACCGGGCATGAAGCAACTCCTGTTCTGAAAGTTTTTTTGTGCTAAGAATTTGCTTCATCCTTCCATTTTTTATGCTTAATTATAGCCAGCAAATCAAGAGCCCCCTCTTTTTTTAGTAACATATCTGCTCCCTTTTTTCCGGCTGTTTCCCATTCACTCCTATCAAAATGAATATTTACTTCGAAACATTGAGTGCCATCAAAATTGTGCATGGCACCCCGAAACTGGATTTCTTCATCCTTCAAAACAGCTAATGCGCTCACAGGCACCGAACAACCTGCCTGGAGTGTTTGCATGAATTGTCTTTCTATACTTCCCGCTATAAATGAAGTTTTGTGATTGATTTCTGTAACTATTTTTTTGATTGACTCGTTGTTATCGCAACAAACAATTCCCACAATACCCTGGGCAGGAGAAGGGAGCATCCAATCTAAGATCATCGCATCTTCCGGTAATACATTCAATCTTTCTAATCCTGCTTTTGCAAAAATTACGGCATCTATTTGCTGTGTTTCTTGAAATTTTCGAAGACGTGTTTGCACATTACCGCGGATATCTTGTACTTTATGATGCGGATATTTTGCAAGCCATTGTGCCCTTCGTCTTAAACTGCTGCTGGCAATATTAGCGGGTATGCCGGAATCTTCTAGGATAGCTTTATTTTTTATAAGCGCTACATCTTGATATGATCCTCTTGGTAATACCGATACAAGCTCCAAACCTTCTGCTAGTTGGGTAGGTACATCTTTCAGCGAATGCACCGCAATATCTGTTTCATTATTTAATAACGAAATATCCAACTCCTTTGTAAAAACCCCGGAAATCCCCATGGTATAGATAGGTTGAGTGAGGTTAATATCACCGCTGCTTTTGATTGGAATGATCTCGCAGGTATTACCCTTCGCTTCCAGCGCAGTTTTAACTGCATTCGCCTGCCACAAAGCCAATGCACTGCCGCGAGTTGCTATGCGAATTGTTCTACTCACTTTTATTAATTAAAAACTATGTTGGGAAGCACTTTCGGTTCAACAGTTGAAGTATATAACAATCTTCGTGTTTCCCACTGTCTAAATGTTGCTATATGTTCGTCAATAATTGTAAGTGCTAACGGAACTTGGTTTGTGCGTTTAGCAATAGTTTCATTTACTATCACTGAAAGAGAGTCAATATCAAAAAATGTAACCCCATCCAACAACTTTGCATCCGCGCTAACATTCGATGGTACGGATAAGTCAAAAACAACTTTTACGCTCGAATTTTCAATCTGTTCTTTGGTAATAAGGGGGTGGTCGGCACTTGTGGCAACCACTAGTATATCAGCATTTCCGATCACACGATCAATATTTTCTATAGCATCGTAAGGAACCTTATAGTTTTCGGAAATTTCTTTTGCACGCAGTTCATTTCTATTCAACACTACCAATTTGTGCTGGGGTAAATAGTGTTGCAAGTTTTTTAATGTAAGCTCTCCAAACTTACCCATACCTAATAAACAAACATTTTGGGGTTCCGTATCACCGAAGAATTGCTTTAATTGTTGGATCACGGCATACGAAACAGAAGTAGTGCCGTCCGAAATAGATGTTCGGTTCCGAACCTGGCGAGATGCTTGTAAAGCACTATTCACCAATTTTTCCAAATAACCATCTGCACATCCGCATGTTTTTGCTAAAGAAAATGCATTTTTCAGTTGCCCTATGATTTCATAATCACCCAGTATTTGTGAATCTAAGCCGGAAGAAACACGGAATAAATGATGCATGGCTTCATCGCCCTGCTTTACAAAAGTAAAGGTCTTAATATCTTCTTCAGAAGCAGTAGTATATTTTTTGAGAATTTCGAAGTATTTAGTTGGAGATATATTCACCCCATAAACCTCGGTGCGATTGCATGTAGAAAGTATGAAAAAGTTTCGGTTATCCTGGCTTATTTGCTCTTGATAAACGCTTCTCAGTAATTCGGTTGTAAATGCAAACTTGCTTCTTATTTCAAGCGATGTTTTTCGATAATTTACCCCAACTACTAACAAACCCTGTTCTAATTTCTCCATCTAAACCGGTATGTGTTTTCGCAGCAAATTTATTAACAAAGACAAGATGGAAAGCTCGGAAATGAAAATGTGGCAATAATATGACAAAAGTCAGTTTAGCTTTAGATAGCCGGGGTTTGCCAATTTTGGCAAAATTCATTTACCGGTCATTTTCTTAAATTTTTCTACGTCAAGGAATATTATACCCCAATTATGGCCATCTAAATCTTCTATATTCCTGATTTGCATAAACCCTTCGTTAATTGGTTTCGTCGGTTCCGCACCTCCTGCTTTTAATCCTTTCTCTATAATTTCATTTACCTTATCAAAACTTTCTACCGGAAGCGTAAATGTTGCAATTCTGTTTTCTTTTGGATCTGCTAATTTTTTTACGTTTGCTTTTTGAAACATTTCTATTGACTGAAGCATCACATAAATTTGGTCGCTCCAAACCATACACTTTTGGTCTTCAAAACTAAATAAAGGATTAAGGGTAAATCCTAATTGTATGTAGAAATCTTTAGATCTATCTACATCTTTTACCGGTAAGTTGATAAAAATTTGTTTCATCAAACACTGTATTATTTGATTAATCAATGACTACAAACAAGAAGAGATTATACAATACTGCTGCTATCCTTTTTCAATGCAGTAACAGTTTGTTTTACCGCATCTGCGTTTGTTGTAGGTGTATAACTAAAATGATTATTAAATTTAGCGCTATCGAAATAATAGTCCCTGTCGTACTGATAACGCATTTCATACATTTCATTTAATATAGGAATAAATAGCCCCAGTGCTTTCATTCCCCAGCCGGGTAGTACTTGATATTTATTGCTTTTCTGCATTTCATTCGCAAATAAATCGATCCATTCTTCGCCGGTGATTTGTTGTGGGTCTGTGGGTAAATTCCATATCTGATTATATGCCTCATTAGCATTTCCAAGTATTGCGGTACCCTTCCCCAAGTCAGGCGTATAACTTATGCTATGAACTACTTTAGCGTTACAAAACCATTGGGCTTTTTTCCCTTTCACTAAATTATCATAAACCGTATTCATTAATACACTCTTCTCTTTTATGGCGCCAAAAAAGTCGGCTGAACGGGCAATAATGGCGTTTAGTTTCCCTTTTTCAACACTGTTAAGAATGAGTTTATTGACTTCGGCCCTTACTTCCCCTTTTTTACTGGTTGGACTAATGGGTGAATTTTCTGTGATATGTTTTACATTATCGCCACCTATAGCATACACATTATCGAAAAATACAAGTTTAGCGTTGTGGGTTGAACAGGCATCAATAACATTTTTTATGAGCGGTGGCCACATTTGTTGCCATAGTTTGGTATTGTAGTCAAACCCAACCATAAGATAAACAACCTCACTACCTTCAACTGCATTTATTACTTGGTCTCGATTTGATAAATCTGCCTTAAATAATTCGTCGTTTGCATTGATTTTTTTAGGGTTTCGCCCAACAAGTCTGATATCAGCAGTATACGTTGGCAATGCTTTTGCAAGTTCGATACCGATGGCTCCACCTGCACCTAATATTGTTTGTTTCATAGTCGAAGATTAGTGTTATTTGATCATATTAAACCAATTACTAATAGTCTGAATATTCCGTAGGCCGCAAAAAACTAATATCGATATGTGATACGTTTTGTTGGTACTCCGGCATTGAAGTTAATTTTTTCCAATATGGATCATCTGAAAATTTCTTCCAGTGTTCATTTCGTTGCTGCATATTTTCAAAGCTTGTCATATACATTAAATTGGGCATTTTGCTCCCTGCAATTACTTCGGTATAAAATATAGCATTAAAGTTGAGTCTCTCAAATAGCCCAATTTCATCGCCCTCATTGAACATATGCAGTTTATTTTGAAATATTTTTTCAGTTGCGCTTTCGTAGCTCCGTAATTCGTATACTCTATCGTTACGAGGACCTGATAGAGTAGGTAGTTTTAAGGTAGGGGCTAACTTAAATGATTTCAGCAAGATTTTTTCAACGCGATTATAAGGAGGGGCTGTAACCGGTGCGTTTATATATGTTGCTGCTGCTTGCTGATATTCCTTATCTCCTGAAAGTTTATCCGTTATGGTATAAAGTTTTTCTACCGATGTAGCAGGGATAATTACATATATTTTTTTCAGTTCAGTAGTGTCATTAGCGATGTCTTTAAAAATGCCTATATTTTTAATACCCAAGCGATGCAATGCCGGTAATAATGCGTTTTGCAGATAATTATCCAGTACTAACTCTTGTTGTGGCCGGTTATATCTATAAATAGTAATTTGATAAAACTCTTTATTGGGGTTTTTATCAGACAATTGATTTTTTTGATAAACAAAAGATTGTAACCCAATCGCTACAAGTAGAAGGCTAAGTGACCAAACGAATTTATTCCTCATGTATAAAAGCTGTTCATTAAACAATTCGGAATAAAGATATAATTTATCTCTAATATCAGAGGATACGCATAATACTTCTACCAGCTACGATTGGGTTATTTATTTATAGATGTGCAAAAAAAGCAACATTATTTCCGTCAGGGTCTATTACTTGGGCGAAGCGTTGTCCCCAAAATGCATCCCAAGGTTCTTTAAAAGATTGATATCCCGCCGATATAAGTCTATTATAAGTATCATCAACCTCAGTAGGAGAAGCACAGGCAAATTGCAAACTGATTCTGTTATCGCCCGTTGGTGCCTGCCAATTTGGGTTTGTATGTAACATGGTACTCTCCGGAATGAAGCCAATACTATAGCCTTCCTCCGATGTAAACTCAACATGGTGTTCGTTGTCTTGACCATCAGGAATGGGAAGCCCAAGGGTACGATAAAAGGAAAGTGATTTCCCTAAGTCTTTTACAGTTATACCAACTGTGTGTAATGAAATTGCCATAATTTTAATGTATTTGTGAATCACAAAAATGGCGGAACAATTTTTTAAAACTATTGCGCTAAGTCAACGTTTTTAAAAACTCCTTAGGGATTCATTTTATTAAACAGTTCACGGATAGCTTCAGGGTTCGCATTCGCAGTTATTTCACTAAATCCGAATGTTAGCTCCGTTTTACCTTCCTTTAATTGATTAAATACTGCTTCTACAAAAGCACTAACCGGTGGTTGTCCATCGTGTAAACCTATACCACCTAAGTCTGTATTCAAAGCTGGTGGTATCATCTCAATAACCGCAATATTTCTTTCTTTCAACAGATATCTCAATGAAACAGTAAAAGAATGAAAAAAAGCTTTTGTTGCAGCATAAACCGGCACTTTTGCAAATGGCAAAAAAGATAAACCGGAGGTTACGTTGATAATGGTATCTAATGACGATAAATTGATGAAAAGATTTGTCAGATGTATAGGAGCTAATACATTAGTAGTAACCTCGTTTACTGCTTTTTGATAAAAATTTTCATCTGAAATATGCATCCAATTTTGGATACCTGCATTATTTACTAATACGTTCAAGTCATTGTGGTTTTCAGCAACCCAATTGTATAGATCAACACGTTCTGCTTCAATAGATAGGTCGCATTGACGAGCAATGACTTGAGGAAATCTATTTACTGTTTCTTTTAAAACATCTTCTCTTCTACCACAAATAATGACCGTATTATTCTCCTGCAGAAACCTTTCAGTTAGACCTAAACCGATTCCACTTGCTCCTCCCGTTATGAGGATTTTGTTATTTGCTAATTTCATCTCTCTTTTTAAATTGGCATAAAATTAGAGTTATTAATTAAATTGGTTGGAACTATATAGTTCTCTTTCACATTTCGGGCAGATATTCATATTAATTTTTCGTTACCTCAACTATCCACATTAACGCATAAGCTGTTGTAAAATAAGGTTTGCTGCTTTTTACCCGTAAGCCCGCTTTTGCAAAAACTTTCGCATAGCCCGTAGTTGGGATATAATCGCCAATTATAGCGGTACCATTGGGTTTTAAAACTCTTGCTATTTCAAGACAAGCTTTTTCTTGCTCTACTTTAGGTTCGATATTATGGATACAAAGCAAAGAAAGTATCACATCAAAAGAATTGTCTTCAAAACTTAAACTTCTTGCGTCTTCATTTCTGACTTCAATTTTGTCTTTCACGCCCTCTAATTCGGCGTTTGCTAAGGTTCTATGTATGGAATTATCAGACAAATCTTTGCTACTCCAAATATCTATACCTACAGATTTTCCTGTTGACAGATGCTTTGCAGCACCTATCATAAGAAGCCCTTGTCCGGTACCAATATCCAACACATTTTCGTTACCGGTCCATTTAATTTTTGATAACATCAAATCTCTTGTTCTGTATTTTCCTTTTATCCCATATGCAAACATGGCAACTCCAAGGATAAAAAAAATGGATCCTACCGCTACAATGAAATAGCTAATAATGTTCAAAAACAAATTCGCTGAAAGAAAGGATAGTAAAAAGCCTACAGCAATTATTAATGCGCCAAATACGGTTAGGTTGCGCATGATTCCTGGTGCGTCGAAACCGTAGTGTATTTTATTCATGCTATAATTTTGATTTGACCCTACTTAATGTAGATGGTGTTATACCTAAGTAAGAGGCTGCCATTTTATTTGAGACCCTTAACAGAAAATCAGGCTGATAGTTCATAACCCATTTAACTTTCTCGATAGCATCAAAGCCTTGAAAGCCGTATATACGTTTCTGTGCCGTAATAAAACCGAGCTCTAAAATTTGTCTGTAAATTCTTGCGAACTGTGGAACCGTATCTACCAAGCTAAAAAAGCTATCCCTTGAAATGCTGAGCAGCTCGGATTTTTCTATTGTTTGTACAAACTCAAAGGCAGGGGCTTGATTAATGAGACTTGGAAGTGCTGTACCAAAGGCTCCTTCAAAGGCAAAGTATCGCGTAGTTTCAATACCTTCTTTATTAATCGTGAAAAGTCTTAAACAACCTTTATTAACAAAATAGTAATGTTTGCAAATATCTCCCTCCTTCAGGAGCAGTTCATTTCTTTTCGTTTTGATGGGTGTAAAATGTTCAACAATATGGTCGAGTGTCGGTTGGTCAATAATTGTTCTGCTTTTGAAGTATTGCTCTAATTTCTCGTACATGATTCAGTATTACGATGATTATTCTTATTTCTTAGTAAGCTTATACCTCAAATGAGTAGTAAGGTTAGAAGGTATTACCTCTGCAATTTGAATATTGTACTTGTCTTTGTCGATACTATCAAAGAGTCGAATGCCGGATCCTAAAAATACAGGGGAAATATGGATAGTTATCTCATCAATAAGACCAGCATTTAGAAATTGTTGAATAGTATTTGCCCCACCTTGTATTCTTATATCCATCCCTTTGGCAGATTGTATAGCTTTTTCTAAGGCGCTTTGTATCCCATCATTGATGAAATAAAAAGTTGTTGATCCTTTTTGAACCCATGGCTCTCTTTTTTCGTGTGTCAGAACATACACATCTGCTTTAAATAAATCTTCTGGCCATACAGCTTCGCCCTCTTCAAACATTCGTTTCCCCATAATGTAGGCACCTGTTCTTGCAAACACATCTTCTATTAGTTTGCCGTCTGCACTATCTTCTTCGCCACCATCCATATTCAGGTGTTTCCAAAATGCTTTCTGTTTAAACATCCAATTATGAATTTCCCCGGAAACGCCCCCCATCGGATTGCTCGGACCTCTGTTGTTGCCCGCGAAAAAACCATCAAGAGATATTCCACAGTCAAGGATAATCTGGCTCATATTTTCCATTTTTATCAAAATTACTTGTTATTGGTTTCCGTATATAATTAAACTGAACCTATTTATTGTACAACTATTTTCACCCCTTTTTAAATCTCCTTTTTAGCAATATCAGCTTGAATTTTAAGTAATCATAAATTAGACCTACAACTAATACTGATGCTGAAAACAGTAAGGATCGAAGTGCAACTTGTGAGTATAGCACTCCTCCCATAATACCACCAAAAAAGAAAAAATTGATAATTGTTAACCGAAGTTTTATGGAAGATAAAAGTCTTTGCTTTTGTTCTTTCGATTTATAAAAGAATAATTGAGAGAGTTCGATACCAAGATCAGTAAAAAGCCCTGTTAAATGGGTTGTTCTAACACTGGCACTTGAAATAGTTGTAACCAAAGAGTTTTGTAACCCCATTGCAAAAAGTAAACTGAATGCGATAATATTTGGATTTTCAGTCACCATGTCTTTTCCAAAAAACCCAATCATGAATAGAATTAAACATTCTATTGAAGCGGGAACTACATAAATATAATGATCGTCTTTTTGGGATATCATTTCGATGAGAAAGTTAGAAATGAAAGAACCAAGGAAAAAGAAAAATACATAGAGAAAATAAACAAATGCTTGCCAAAAATTAAGTTTAAATACTTCGTCTACAAAAAACGCAAAATGTCCTGTCACATTAGTTGTCAAACGTTGAACTGCTAAAAAACCTGCAACATTTACCAGCCCTGCAACAAAGGATAATAACGAGGCAATTTTCAGGTTATGGCTTAAAGTACGTGTTTTACCTTGGTGTCTGAACATGGGGATATACTACAAATTGAATTATTATATTTTTACTCGTCAAATTCAAATTTTGTCAACTTATTATCTTTAAAGCAATAAAACTCATAGCTACGCTTCGATGCTACTTTGAATACTTTTTCAAGTAGTATATTGTCGTAAGTCAGTTTAAGTTTATGATACTCAATTTTAAGTTTTTCGGGTAGCTCATCAACATTAATTGGTCTTTCGATTTCGAGTCCATCATCTATGGCGAATTCTAAAACAAAATTGCTGTTTCTCCAATTGATCGTTCTTTCGTCGTACTGGTTTGTTGAAAAAGAAATTTTATCCTGTTTGATAATACTATTTGTTGTACCAACCAATAAAAATATTCCTGATACAACCATTGCCCCATATCCAATTCTGCGAAAAACGAACTCACTTAAATAAGGCAAAATATACTTTACAGAATAAGATGAAACAATGGATGCAACAGCGATAGCTACCCCCAGCCAAATAGCATTACCGGAATATAGTCCTAAAATTATGTATATGATCAATTTTATGGTATGAAGAAAAATTTCATTTGCTGCCCTAGTGGCTACAATTTCTTCTTTTGTTAAGCCGTAACGTAAATAGAACCTATTAAATAAAAGCCCTATTGCACCTGTTATACCTGAAATAAAGCCTGCAAAAAAGCCAACTACTGCTAACATAAATTTGGGAGAAGGCTTTTGTTCTTTATCTAACTCCTCTTTTTTTCTAAATAGCTCCGGAATATTTGCTACTAAAAAAAACCCGACAATGAGTGCTAAATAAAGTGGATTTACATACTTCATTATCCATGCACCCAATAATACAGCCGGAATTGAAAAGGGAACAAACCAAAAGAATACGCGCCAATGTATATGCTTTTTAAAAATTACAATTCGCGAAGCTGAGCTGGCAAAAGTTCCAACTGTTAGCGAGAAAGGTACAACGGATGTAGGTAAAAGCCAGTTCAGTAATGGCACCAAGATTAAACTTGCACCACCACCGCATATGGCACTTATCCAAAATGCGGCAATTGTTATTAAAAAAAGTAGTATAACTTTTAATGCCATTTAAAAATCTTATTTCCAAGCAATAATGAAAAGTCCCCCTAAAATTAATATTGCACCAACACTAATTTTCCATGTTATTTGTTCCTGTAAAAGCAAGAATGAAAGAAAAAGTGTTATTAAAATACTTCCCTTGTCAATTAGAGCTACTTCTGAAACATTACCGATTTTAATAGCTTTATAATAAAAAATCCAGGAAAGTGTTGTTGTTGCAGCCGAGACTCCTAAAAATAAAACATCCTTTTTTGTAAGGTTTGTAAAGTCTTTTATTTGATTAAAAATAACCATGTTTAACCAAATAAAAAGGAATACAAAACTTGTTCTTATAGCAAGACCCGTATCGCTGCTTACATTTCTAAGCCCGGCTTTCGCAATAACGGAAGTTAGGCCTGCAAAAACCATTGAAATGAGTGCATATATTTGATATTGCTTCACTGTACCCTAAGTATGAGATATTAAGCTCAGATACAAATTACGGATTACGCCGCAATTGGGCAACAGTTAGCATTAATAATTCTATTGTATGTGTAGCAGGAAATTATTTTTTTGGTGTGTTTAAAGTTGCTGTATCTCTATAATAAAGACCGGATAAAGTTGATATAAACGCAAATTTTCCGACTTTCTGAAGCCCTGTTATCTGACTTGTTGCTAATCCGTCGTTATCCAGCTCTGTATATTTCAGCGTACTTCCTGTATTGGCAACTCTCCACAGTTGGGAATTATAAAATGCATAAAGTTCGTTTCCAATAGATTGGTATGTCAATACTAAATAGATAAACCCCGGGGTACTTGCAAAAACAGACCAAGTTTCTCCGAAGTCATTTGAAATTAAAATATCAGAAAAAGTGATTGCGAATAGATAATTACCAATTGTAAACATTTGTGAAACCCTACAATTTGGAATTGGCAATGGTCCATAACCAAATGCTTTCACATTCCCTAAAGTATCAATTCGATAAAATTGGTTAGCTATAGTTAAAAAGAATTTATTGAAAAAACCAAAAGAATAGTAATTACCACTACTAAACCCGGTTGTGGAAGGCGCCGGCGTTAAAAAAATATCTTTTGAAGTTCCTAATTGGATTGAATTGGGTATACCAACTGTTGTATCAATTCTTATCAGGTTACATTTTGTAACCTGATTTGTGTAGTCAATTTCACAAGGTGCTAAAACATATTTATCATTTATAATTGGGTATCCAGCGCCACTATTTGCCAATGGGAACCCTTTTATTGATGTATTAGAATTTGAATACGTAGGTTTAAATAAAAATCCTCCATAATTCCAATTGGGGTTACTTGCAGAAAAAACCCGTAAAGTATTAATATCAGTTGGGTAAATACCAATTTTGGGGGATAAGGAAATAGGAATTAAATCTCCATAGGTTGTTCCTAGTATTGCTCCATTGGTAGACCCGTTAAGCTGACTAGGGTTAATAAAAGTCATTATTTGTTTGTTGAAACAAGCTAAGGTTGAGTCATTTATTTGAACAGATGAGGTTATTATTTTATTATAACTAAATAAAGAAGAGTCGTAGAGCCATGAATGCTTAATTGGAACTTGTACTATTTCTGTCACCGTTTTTTTACATCCAAATGCTAATACGATTAATGCCGCTAGGAAAGTTTTCTTCATATATTTTTTCTTACACAGTAAAGGTTGCATCAAAATTTTCCGGTGCATCAGGTGTTAAAGTTATTTTCTTGTTATTTATCTATTTAGTCTTTGTTTCATAAAAGACTAAGCTTACCGAATTGGAGTGTATCGAAAAAAGTAATAGTTAGCTTATTGCTGATCTCAAAATTCCACATGACCCCGGATGCCGAAAACATGAACAGGTCCACGGTCTTTGTTATAGGCAGGATTAATAACAAATTGGTAATCAAGTGTTACCCATAGGAATTTATTAAACCTTGCATTGTAAAACGTTTCAATGATCCCTTCGTTGCCATAAGTTAAGCTACCATCACCAATAATAAAGCCATAACCACCTGCTTTTAAGAAATCATGATGATCATTAGAGATACCATTGAGAACCCCTGCTATGCCAAAATAATCATCAGCCCTTTTCCATTTTGTTCCTTTTGTGGTAACACCAAAATTGATGGTATGGTCAATTTCAGTAAAAGCCCATGTTGCATACTTTCCATCATTCCAACCAATACGGCTAAAAATTCCGATATCGGATGTAAGTTGTTGCTCTAAATTGATACCAAAAGCATATTTATGTCCGCCATATTTTTTATGCTCATCCATACCTTGTATCACGTCTAGTAAAAACTTATCACCTGTAGCTATTGCTTTCATCCCGTCTGCATAAGAGGGAGACTGTGAATACGTTCTGCTTACAATCAATCTTATGGTACTTGGCTTTCTGTTGACTGAAAACTTATGCTCAAACTCAAGTGTTTCGGAATGTGCACCATCAAAACGGTATTCCATTAAATGATAGTTCGCAATACGTGGCACAGCAACTGATGAAAAAC
>Ga0208591_1000061_pt1 | contig 12580 bp, 10 predicted proteins | sample LakMenEpi14Nov09_FD_150697 | JGI IMG/M metagenome (GOLD analysis project Ga0208591, IMG submission 150697) | Freshwater microbial communities from Lake Mendota, WI - 14NOV2009 deep hole epilimnion (SPAdes) | ecosystem: Environmental > Aquatic > Freshwater > Lake > Epilimnion/Euphotic zone ...
CGGCGATTATGTAGAAAGAGATAATTTTACAAGCAACTTCGTGAGCGCTAGTAGCAACATCCTATTCGGCGATTATGTAGCAAGAGACCAAGAATTATCTACATCCTTGACTACGGAAATAACGAGCTCAATAGGTTACGCAAGCAATTACATAGATATCAATAAATATACCGACGATAAGGTTAAAAACGTTTTATCGACGGCTGCCGGAAATAATATAGTATGGAATAATGAAACTAAACAGTTTGATACATCATCCTCTGGAGATTATAACTCCTTGGAAAATAAATTAACAGCTGGAAATAGCATAAATATCGATGCTAATAATATAGTATCTGTAAATTTGGTTTATTATCAAGGGGATGCTACGATTAATGGAGATTTAACAGTTAACTCTAATTTGATAGTTAATGGTCAATCGTTACAATTAAGCACAACATCATATTCTGCAGAAAATTTAGATATAATAAATATAGGCGATGGAACTTCTCTAAGCATTAAACAATCATTATCAGCTAATAACAATAACATAATAAATGTTTTCAACTATGCTAATTCAGAAGTCTTTAATATGACTAAAGATGGCTATATCAACTTCACAGAGAGAATTAATGATATCAATGTAACACAGTTCTCTAAAATAGCCAACATAGATTCGAATGACGGCTATGTTAGCAATTATGTATCTATAACGAGCAATTTGATATTTACCGATTATACCGGAAGATTAGATGCATTATCATCGGCTGTAACTACAAAAGATGGCTACGCTAGCAATTATGTATCTATAACGAGCAATTTGATATTTACCGATTATACCGGAAGATTAGATGAATTATCGTCGGCTGTAACTACAAAAGATGGCTACGCTAGCAATTATGTATCTATAACGAGCAATTTGATATTTACCGATTATACTGGGAGATTAGCATCACTATCGTCGACTGTTACCGCAAATGATGGCTACACAAGCAATTATATAAATATTAATAAGTATACAGATACTAAGGTCAAAGCAGTATTGGCTACATCTGCTGGAAATAACATGGTATGGAATAACACTACCAAGAGATTCGATGTTCCGTTTAACGGTGACTATAATTCCTTGACTAATAAATTAACAGCTGGACATAATATAAATATCAATGCTAATAACATAGTGTCTGCTGTTTTAGATATATATAATGGCGATACGACAATTAATGGTAATTTAACAGTTAACTCAAATTTAGTAGTAATTGGAACAACAACAACATTAAATACATCAGAATATTCTACAGAAAAATTAGATATATTAAATGCAGGCATAGGACCAACTCTAAGTATTACTCAAACAAGTTTAACAAATAACATAGTAAATGTCTCAAACTACCTTGATAAAGAGGTCTTTAATATTACAGTAGAGGGTCATATTAACTTTAGCGAGAAAATTAATGATATTGATAAAATACAATTCTCTAAAATAGCCAATATTGATGCTAATGATAGCTATTGTAGTAACTTCGTGAGAATTAGCAACGAAACATTATTTCTCGATTATTCCACACAAATCGAAGATTTAACATTATACGTTGATGCGAGAGATACTTATACGAGCAATTATGTGGATATCACAAGTAATATATTATTTGCCGATTATGTAGAAAGAGATAGGTTCGCGAGCAATCTATTATTCGCCGATTATGTAGCGAGAGATACTTATACGAGCAATTATGTGGATATCACGAGCAATATATTATTCGCCGATTATGTAGAAAGAGATAGGTTCGCTAGCAATCTATTATTCGCCGATTATGTAGCGAGAGATACTTATACGAGCAATTATGTGGATATCACAAGTAATATATTATTTGCCGATTATGTAGAAAGAATAGCAACATTTGGTTCAGGTGGTTCTTCAAAATGGACGACAAACGGAACCCATATCTATAATAATAATACAAATAATGTGGGTATCGGTACTACAGATCCATCTGCATATAAATTACAAGTCACAGGATCAATTGGTGCAACTGATGATATAACAGCTTCTTACTCAGACGAACGATTGAAAAGTATAACAGAACAGATTAAAGATGTTTTGCCTACTTTAAATAAAATAAATTGTTTTAGATATATTTGCAATGATATTGGATCTAAATATGGTTATGACGAGAATAAAAAAGAGTTAGGTCTAAGTGCACAAGAAATTCAAAAATACTATCCAGAATTAGTCACACTTGCTCCATTTGATTCAGCATATGATTCAGAGACTAACAAAATCATTTCTAAATCAGGAGAAAATTATTTAACTCTAAAATACGAAAGATTGATTCCTGTATTACTACAAGGTATTAAAGAGCTAAATATGCATGTTGAAAATATACGTGCAAACGAGGTTAAAAAAGATATAGAATTAAAGGAATTGAGAGAAAGAATAATATTAATAGAAGAAAGATTAGATAAAATAAATCAAATCGAATAGCATTTGTCTATAAATATAATTTTATATTGTATATAATTATTAAATGAACAACGTCGTTAGTTTAAAAGGATGTGTAACTTTTAATTCTAATATTAATAATCGCGGAATATTTGCAAAATGCGGGATTGGATACTCTAATTATAAAAATGATATATATGAAAGAGGATCCATTGTATTTTTAACAAATAACAATGCTAACAATGCGAATATCGATATCGCAAATGATGTTAGAATGTATATTGATAGTGTGGGAAATGTAGGAATCGGGACATTGACGAGTACTACAGAAAAATTAATAGTCGATGGAAATGTTAAAATAACAAACGGATATTTATTAACATGTAACATAACAGCCAATGCTGTTTCTGCGCTTAACCTTAGTGGTATAGGAAGTAATATTAGAAGAATACATGCGAGTAATATTACAGATGGAATATTGCCCTTTGCGAGAGGAGGAATAGGAACAAATTCTTTACAAGACGGAAGATTATTGGTCGGAGCCAGTATTGGATCTGGGACAAGTTTTGCTACACAATCTCCTTATTTAGCATGGAACAATGCAATAGTAGCCTTTTCTACATCAAATATTTTAGCTACTGGAAATGTGGGAATAGGAACTACCATTTCTGATTTAAATAAATTGGATGTAAATGGAAACATAAATATATCATCGGGTAGCAAGTTTAAAATAGGAGGCGTAAACTTATCATATTCCCATTTGGAAGGAGTGCCTACAACCCCTATAAATAATGGTGGTACTACCGGTGATAACTTAACCAGCAACTTTGTTATATCTACGAGCAACAATTTGTTTACAGATTATGTATTGAGGGATAATTTTACAAGTAACTTTGTTAGATCTTCGAGTAATATCTTGTTTACAGATTATGTATTGAGGGATAATTTTACAAGTAACTTTGTTAGATCTTCGAGTAATATCTTGTTTACAGATTATGTATCAAGAATTAATTCTATTTCATCAAGCGCTAATACAAAATCACAATGGTTATCATTGGGGGGCGATATTTATAATAGTAATTTAGGAAATGTTGGTATAGGAACAGATAATCCCACAGCTTATAAATTAACAGTAAACGGCTCAATAGGTGCTTCAGAAAATATTGTGGCTTCTTATTCTGATGAACGATTGAAAGATATAACAGAGTATATAGACGATGTCCTCCCTATTTTGAATAATATTAAGGTATTTAGATATAATTGTAATGATGTTGCAGAAAAATACGGATATAATAAAAATAAAAAAGAGTTGGGGCTAAGTGCTCAAGAAATTCAAAAATATTATCCCGAATTAGTTTGTTTAGCTCCATTCGATTCCATATATGACTCTGAAACTCAACAGACTATTTCTAAATCGGGAGAAGATTATCTTACCTTGAATTATGAGAGATTAGTTCCAGTACTACTCCAGGCTATAAAAGAACTGAATAATAAATATGAAGCTTTAGAAGAAAAATATAGTAAATTATATAGTAATCCTACAGCTATATAAAGAATAATAATTTATATTTAATATATATGGAAGGTTTAATTGAAACAAAAAATGAATATATAGAGCATATGCAAGATATAATAACAATACCTATATCTAAAAAAATATATGAAATATGGTGCGACTGCTCTAAACGCAAGGGAAGTATAAAAGAATTTCAGAAAGAACTTATTCAGATTAAAAAATGGAACAACAATATTATCGATGAAGAATACAAGAGAATTGTTAAGTCAAGTAAATGTAAATATTTGGCTGATTTAATTAAAATAATTATCATAACAACTATAAAAATAAAGATATACGAATACAAGGATTATTTTGATAATATTAAAATTAAAATACCTGCTCCTGAGGATTTCGTACATAAATGTTATATTAATGTTTCGATATTTTCTTGGAAGAATGCTTACCTATTTAATAACAAAAACATTAAGGATTCTGAACACCAGAACAACTTGAATATTATTGAAGAGAATTTCAAGATTATTATTAAGAAGACATTCCGTGATTTCATCCCATTCAACGATATATTCCAACAGATCAAAGATAATTTATCAGAAAATGTTAAACAGGTCGCAACTAACGACGACAATCATCCAAATAAAAATGTACAAAAAGACAAAAGCAAACAAATTCCTAAAAAAGTCGTCGACGAATCTGAAGAACCCGAAGAATCCGAACCAGAACCAGATGAAGAATCTGAAGAACCCGAAGAATCCGAACCAGAACCAGATGAAGAATCTGATAAATCCGAAGAAGAATCCAATAAATCCGAAGAAGAACCCGATAAATCAGAAGAAGAATCCAATAAATCCGAAGAAGAACCCGATAAATCTGACGAATCCGAAGAAGAACCCGATAAATCTGACGAATCCAATAAATCTGAAGAATCCGAAGAAGAATCAGATAATGTAGAAAAGACAGATGATGATGATGATGTACTCAAAGAATCCAAAATATCAATTATAGATTACGAAGATTCAGAAGAAGATACGGATGATAATGGCGATGATACTGAAGTAGAGAATAGAAATAATATCATAGATGAAAATTTTCTTAGAGACAATAATAATATAAATTTAAATAATAAGGAAGAAAATGGATATAAAAATGAAATGTATTTATCAAAAACGGAAGATCTATTTTATAAAAAAGAAGAGAAAACTCAAGAAACTAAAGTTGCGAATGTTACCAACGTTACGAATGTTACGAACATTACTAACGTTATCCAAGAAGATAAAGAGGAAGATAGGTACCCATTACCTATCAGTATTAAGGGAGAATTACAAGAAAATCAAGCCTTTGCTAATAAAGAAGAAAAATATAATATATCTTATAAAAAAGAAGAAGCTCATATCGATGAACCGAGACAACAGAACGATAAAATTGAACAAGATGTTAAAGAGCGCGATGTTAAAGAGATACATATAGACAATGGAACGGCAAAAAGTAAAAAACTAAAATTTTTTTAAAATATTTATATATAGTAGTAGTAGAATATAAATGAATCGTTTTTTTGAAAGTAAGGGGTTACTGCCTGAATTGAGCAGTCAGATCTTTGATATACGTAATAATTTGGTTAATTTGATTGAAGCAAGAAAACAAGAAGCAAGAAAACAAGAAAATGAAATTAAAGATTATATTGAAGAAATAGAAAATAATGATAATGTATTTCGAAAGTCTGGTCTACATGAGGCACTTTTTACAATAGTAGTTGTGTATGATTCTGAGGGTAAAGAACGAATTAAAAAATTTCTCAAAGATATTGATATATATTATGATGGAAATGATGGAGAATTATGGAAAGATTCAAAACTTAATATGAATAAATTAAACACTTTAAAACATTTAACTACAACATATGTAAAAGAACATATAAAAGGACAACGAGAATCTTTAAGACGAGAAGAAGAAGAATCTGATTCTGATGATTCTATTTTAGGTGGCGGTGGTATGAAAAATCAAAAGGTAAAAAAATGCGAGAAGAAGAAGGTAGTATTAGGAAAAGAAAGATGTATATACAAAGTATCAGGATCGAAAAAGGATTATATGAAATACAAGGGAAAATTAGTGCCTGTTACCGATTATGTTAAATACATGAAGAAAAAGAATTAATTATTTGAGCGTCGCGTGATTATTTTTACAATATATATTTCTATAAGATATATATACATGGACGGGGCGGATACTGTTAAATACGTATTGAAAAATAATATAGAAGGAGTTTTTGTTGAATGCGGGGTAGAAAGTGGTAACTTTGAATATATATGGATAAATGAATTGCAAAAAAATAATACAGTTCGCGATATATATCTATATGATACTTTTGGAGGATTAGTTAAGCCTTCAGAAAATGATTATACCTGCAAAGATGCAATTTTATATAAAATGAATAAGGATCAAGTTTATGATACATGGAAAAGCAATGTAATTACAGAGAATGTAAATGGATAGTGTTATACGCCATTGGATGAAGTCCAAAATAGATTAAATTCGACGGGTTATCCTCAAGAAAAATTACATTATATAGTTGGTGATGTTATGGAAACTCTTAGAGATAAAACAACAATTCCCGAAAAAATAGCAGTATTACGTTTAGATACCGATTGGTATGAATCAAGTAAGTACGAATTAGAACAAATGTACGATAATGTGGTAACAGGAGGTGTTATAATATTCGACGATTATTATCATTGGGAAGGCCAGAGAAAAGCTACTAACGAATTTTTTTCAAGCAGAAATATCAATTATGATTTTGTAAATTTAGGTAACGGCAAAACATCGGCTATTATAAAAAAATAATAAAAAACCATGATGAATAATATCTTGGTAATGTAATTTAATATTTCTGGTTCTTCTTAACCTTGATTATTTTAGAATTCTTCTTTTTCATAAAGACGCCTGGGTCAAAATCTTCGGCATCTTCTTCTTCTTCATCGTTGATACCCATCATATCGCGCTGGTCCTGTAATGCCTGCATTTCCCATAAATTTTGAGTGCACATCTTGTAATTACAATCTTGAGCTTTATACCAATATACGTTATCGTTTATATTATTAGATTGTATCTTATTATCTATAACGAGACATTCAAAATTCTCAGTACATTGATTCATAACTTGATTAAATACGTCAAATGTCGGGAACATGCCCGCATAATGATTGTAAATTTTCTCACGTTCCTTTACAATGTTATTTCTAAATATAAATATGTAATCTATATTGGAGCGAAGATCTGGAGGCAATCCGAGACCATGCTGCATAGTTATTAACAAAAATATTTTATAATGCCGACCATTCATAAAAATACATCTTATGTTTTTATCCTTTGTAATGGCTTTATTATACATACAATCATCAAGAATAAAAAATGCTCGAGGATCAATTGTAGAAGAACCATGTTTTTCGAGCTCTTTCTTTCTATCCTTTGTAATATTAATCTGTCGAGATAAAAACTTACTCACTATTTTCTCTTCCAAATCATCATATATTAACATTTTTGGAATAAATTTTTCAAAATATCCGTTAGCTCTTTCTGTAGGCGATACAACAACCCCGACGGGAATATCCCTGTTATAACTAAGTATATCTTTCATACAATAGCTTTTACCTGTATTTCTTTTTCCAATAAATACAACAACTGAATCACTTTTAATTTTAGTAGGATCAAATTTTCTAAGTTCCAACTTCATTTAACTTATAATAACAAAAATAATATAACTACTATACCACAACAAAATATATCGAAGATATCGAATATATAAGATTTATCTGCAAATAATATTTATATATTATAATGATACATTACTGGATTAATTTAGATAAAAGCACTGCGAGAAAGTCATTTATGGAAAAACAGTTTAAAGAACAAAATATAGAAAACGTCAGAGTTTCTGCTATAACTCCGCACGATTTCGATGATATTCTCGAGAACAAACGGCCGTTAACATGCAAACACCCTGGTTGCAAAAATTGCGAATATGAGTTCGCTTGTATCTCGAGCCATATAAAAGCTATCAAAAAAGGGCTGAGTAACAGTAAAAACGAACACTTTGTAGTAATGGAGGATGATATGTTACTTCCCTATAAAATAGATTATACCGAGCTTATTAAAGATGCCCCATCTGATTTTGAAATATTACAACTATGTATTTCATACGGCAATACGGTAGATACTTTATACAAGGAATTATTTATTAATAACAGCTACAGTTTTATCAAATGGCGCTATTTACTTCCTTGTGCTGGTATGTATATCATATCGCGAAAAGGAGCAGAAAAATTAGTCAATAAATTTTATATTAACGGGAAATATGATTTCTCTTCCTGTGAATATCAAATAGTCGCAGATGTTGCTCTATATTCAACTGTAAATACTTATGCTACGACATTCCCATGTTCTTATCCGAATATTGAAATGGGATCTGAAATACATCCTGATCACTTAGATGCACACAATAGCGCAATAATTGTAATAAAAAAGGTATTAAATGAAGCTATGACTAAAAAAACAATTAAATACCTTACGTAAATTACACTACATTTTGTGAGTGTCGTGGTTATTCAAAGTGTCGTCGTGATATATGTTGTATTTTTCGTTGAAAAAATATAGTACAATTAGTTGTTTACGGTGAATTCGCAATTTATCAGTACAATATAGTATGTAATCTTCGCTATTATTATTTAAATGCTTATTTTTTATCCATATTTTAAATAGCTCATTATATAATATAACAGATTCATTTATTAAAGGATATTTATTGATATTATTTGTAGCTAACATTTCAGCTTCCTCGGCCAATCCTATGATGTGTAGAAAATGTTTAGTAATGCAATCTCTACATCTTTTATTTTTATTAGTTAAATGTTCTTCGAGCAATATAGATTGTTTTATTATTTGTTGCATGTTATATCTCGGGTCACTTACAGGATCGAGAGCATCGCACATTGTAGTACATTTATCAGTGTCTCCATTAGGTCCGTTAGGTCCATTGTTTTTATAGGGATTAATTAATTTACTATAATTTATATCTAACTCCTTATTTTTACCCATAAACCATATTATAATTAGTGTGCATATAATTATAGTTAATATTATAACAAAAGTATCTATGATATTAGACATATATTCTAATATTATGTTATATATTTATTGTAAAATAATATGTTATTATAATAGAATAAATAGTAATTATTATGGTAAATGTGTTTTTAGAAAATTTTAAGGGAATTAAGGGAATGGCTACAGAGTCTATAAGCAACAGTATGTCTACAGGGGCTGTTGTCGGCGGAACTACAGCTTTAATGAGTAACTCAGGATCAAATACGGTAGCAAGATGTCCTATAGATGATAATTCGACTTATTGTATTATTAGCAGAACTACTGGAATTGTAGGGATGGTTATATATATCATTATGATATTGATATTATTTTCCGCGTTTCTATATTTCTTATATTATTTATATAAATCGAAATATTTAAGCTCATTGACTGATTTTAGCAGTTCAAAGAGTCTTAAGATAAGTAAAAAAATAAGAATATAGTATAATAGAGATATAGAGAATGAGAGAAGAATCTAAAAGTTGTTCTATATTAAGTAATTTATTAGTAGATAAAAATACTCTTGGCGGACATAACGGGCTTGGTGGAAGTGTTAAAATGCCCGTTGTTCAAGAATTATCAAAAAATAACAACATAATAGGATTAAATACTCATGCGAGTATCCCGGAAGAATCAATTAATAATATCGGCGGATTCCCTGTATATTTGTTAATAATTATAACGATACTTACAAACCTTTTTATAGCAATTATTTTAACACCCGTTTTATCTGTAGGGATCCTTGCTATAATTTTTTTAATTGTAATACTATCAATGCTTTTATTATACATAATAAGTGAATTATTGTAATATATCTTGTTTTTCTAAATGTATTTTATATTAATATATATTAGATTGTATAATGGGTAGTAAAAACCTCGCGATATTATATATAAAAAAAGGGGATGAAATACTGAATCAACAAACTGTATTAAAAAATGGAGGTAGTGGGACTGACGGAAGTAAATTAAACTTTGAATATTTTGTTAAAGATATCAAGAATGATCTTGAAAAATATAAAATTTTATATATTGATCGCCAAGGGAAATTATTACGTTTATGCAATAATTTAATTAAAGAAATTAATAAAAAAAAAAATAGTATAAATAACAGATTTAATATAGAAAATAATTCTAATAAATATAATATTTCAAGATATTTAACATTGATTAACCGCGAATTTTATCAAAATATATTTAAAAAGTACTTTATCAATATAATACAATTATTTAATGAAACAAACTTTACAAATGTACAGGAAAATTTAAAAGGAATAGCAAGAGAGCTACAATTTATTAATAAAGAAGAAAAAAATGAAGATAAAGAAATGTTAATAAATAATGACTTTAAAATGTTTGAAAAATATAGCGTAGATGATATAGTAATACCAGACGAATTATATAAATCTATCAAAAAAAGTTTTTCTGAAATGAAAAGTATATTAAATAATAAAATAAATGATAACAAAGATCAAAAATCATTTGATATTACAAGTATCCAAAATATTCTAAATACAGATATATTAAATTATATAAATAACTTGGAATTTCCGGAATGGCAATCTGTTTTGCTAAATACTTTTGAGTATGAGATTGCTGATATTAAAAGCAATTATGAAGATACTTCTTCGACTATAAATAATTATATTAACACTAATTTTTATCTTGATTATGTTAATGAAATTTCTGAATATTTATCAAATGAATATTATTCTGTGAATCATGTTAAAAAAGGTAACAATAAATTGAGCAAAGAACTAAAATTAAAAGTAGAAAAGCTAATCAAAGATATTAACACGAGTATTGAAAGTGTAAGAAATAAAGATAAAAATGATAAGATAAATTACAAGATACATGATATATTGACCCGAGTTATTTTAATAATTAAAAAACATCTTTTAAAATTAGTTAGAAAAAACTACTTAAATAGCTTAGAAAATATAGATATTTTAATAAATTATGTCCAAAAAGAAATATCAGAATTACAAAAATCAATATCCGACTATGCTAATAAATTAAATTCAAATAAACCCGAAGAAGAAAAAAAAGAACAAGCTCAAGTCTCAGATCCAGAGACACATTCTATTGATCGACAATTTGGAGGTGGTAATAAAAAGAGTTCTTCTATAAAACAGAATTATAAAGTTTGTAGTTATATTACGGATGTTGAAGGTAATATGAGCTATTTTGAAAAATATGTTAAGATATCTAAGGTAATTGGTTGGACAAATGATAAGAAAGATAGATTACAATTTAAAACAAAGAATAGTATTTTTGTATACGGAGGAGATACTCAGGATAAAGGAGATAATGATATAATGTTTGTAAATTTATTATTAAAATTTAAAGAAGATTATCCAGATAGAGTGTTTTTTATAATAGGTAATAGAGATGCTAATAAATTGCGATTTCCTTCTGAATTACTTGAAAATTATAGTAACGAAAAAGCCTTTATCAAGAAATATGATAATTTTCCATATTGGGTTAAAAAAGATATACGAGTTACATTAAAAAATTATTTAAAAATGACCAATAGTACTCTTAATATTAAAAATAGATTAAAATATATATTAAAACATACCATGGGATGTAAAAATGATTGTTTTGAGAGAAGAAGAAAAGAGCTGTCTATAATATTAAAAAAGAATATAAGTAATATTAGAGATGAAGATGTCGTAGCAAGTTTTTTAAATTCTGTTATGCCTATTCCAGAAAATGTTAAGAACTCTAATGATAACTATATGTTAAAATATTTAAGGCATGGAAAAATAGCTCACATATTCGGCAAACACATATTTGTCCATGGATCTATAAATGAAAACAATATAGGATATGTTCCCAAAAGTAAGAAAAATATCGAAGATATTAATGAATGGGTAAATAAACTCAATGAATGGTTTCATAAAGAATTAAGCGAGTATATTAAAAATCCTAAATCTGGCGGAATCTCTAAAAAAAGAAAGGCCTATAGTATAATAGATTATTCTGTACCTCAAGCACCACAAGCGAAGCAAGAACCACATGCGACTTCAAAAAAAATTAGCAAACCATCTGTTGTATATTCTGATAATTTAAAAGATGGTAACGGTGCTATGATAAACAGTAAGGTTATTAAACAGTTGAATAAAAGCGGTATATATACTGTTATTACAGGACATAAACCGCACGGCGACTGTCCTCTTGTTATTCGCAATAAAAATCTTATAGCCATTAGCGCAGACATTTCATATAGCAATGTAAACCATTTAAGGGAAAAGAAAGTAATTAGTGATGATACTCGTGGAAGCGCTGTATGTGAAGTGTTACTTTATTTTAATGGCAATATAAGAGTTCACGGCATTCTAGCAAACAAAAGTAAATATAATTATTTAATTAAGTTGGAGGACCGAAAGGACCGAAAGGACCGAAAGGACCGAAAGGACCGAAAGGACCGAAAGGACCGAAAGGACCGAAAGGACCGAAAGGACCCTAAGCAGTATATAGGGTTACAATTAAAGAATAGGTATT
>Ga0208591_1000063_pt1 | contig 12546 bp, 13 predicted proteins | sample LakMenEpi14Nov09_FD_150697 | JGI IMG/M metagenome (GOLD analysis project Ga0208591, IMG submission 150697) | Freshwater microbial communities from Lake Mendota, WI - 14NOV2009 deep hole epilimnion (SPAdes) | ecosystem: Environmental > Aquatic > Freshwater > Lake > Epilimnion/Euphotic zone ...
TCCACTGCCTGTTGTCAAGCCGTGCATAACTGAATTCACAACTAATCCTGTATCTGTTGATACTACTTGTGTGCCTCCTAATGCTTTCTTAGTTACACCCGATATGGTTGTGTTAACATTACCTGATACTGATACAGGTTGTGTTACCCCACTACCGTCAACTAATAACCGAGTTGATGTCACCGTTAACCCTGATGGTAGCCTTGATGTATTTGTAGCCGTATTTGCAAGATTAGTGGAATCAACTGCATCTAAACTTGTTGTACCTCCACTACCGCCACTTCCAAACCCATTAGTTGCAAAAACCCTAATACTATCAGGACTATAAATAGCAAGTCTGTTCCCAGCAGTTGATAACCCTGATGGCACTTTGCTATTTAAAGCGGATAGAGTTGTTTCAGTTGACGCACCTGTTGGAAGTGAAACCGTCAACGTGCCTGCTAACTTGCTATTGATACCTGATAAATTAGTACTATCCGTTGCATCAAGATTCGCAGTTACGCTACCTGTTATCGTAACACCTGTACTTAACTTGGCAAGGTTAACCGAATCTTGGTACATACGTTTGTATATGCTATCTGACTTTAACTTCATAGCTGATAGGTAAACACGAGATGCACTATCTGATACTTTCAATGCAACGGAATCTACCATTACTGTCCCTGTAAGTCCGCTATTCTTCTTGCCAGTTATCTGACCTCCGTTTTGTGCTATTGCACTTGTTGTTAGTAGCACTAATAGTGCCGTAATGATTCTTCTCATATTATTGTGTTCTTATTAATTTACTTGCTATTTTAGTGTATACAGTTGTCCATTGACCAAGTATTTCAGTTATCACGTTTGAACCACCTGAATCATATACCGTACCGCCTGTAAACGATAGATGCCAATCATCGTAATTCTCCTCAATGATAAACATTACTTGCGTTGTTATGCTACCTATGTTAACCGTTCTATTGGCAGATAATGTATGAGCAGGTAAATAGTATCTTGTATCGTTAGCTGCGGTAAAGTTAGCATCAGTTATAGTTGCATCAGTCCAAGATGAACCGCCACCACCTGACATTGTAAATAGCAATACCCAAGCACCTGATTGTTGTTCGTATACTTCTCCATTTGAAGTACGGATATAGTAATCGTGGTTATTGTATAATGTTGATGGTACAGTTGTTCCGTTGTATATTCTTGATCCATCAATGGCAAGATATTGTAACGTAGTCCAATCATCAGTTGCGTTACCAATCTTCATCTTGGCAGCAGGTGAGGCATCCGTTTCGACACCTAACTCACCATCGGCAAGTGTTGGATTGGCGGAAGTCCAATTAGCACCTAAGTCTCTTCGTATTTGTATTATGTTAGCCATTATGCGTTACCTCCATCTATTTTTTGTGTTATTAAATATCTGCTATTCGCATCGCCTCCATCAATATCGTTATTACTTACATACGTCATAAAATCTTCTTTGCTTATACTCATATCGTCTCCGTTATTAGCTTTCATAAGTATGTTATACTCAGCTTCAACGGTTGTTACTTGTAACCTATTGCTATAACGCTTTCTATTTCCTATTGGTAGTAGTGCCATTAGTCGGTAGTTAAAGTTGTTATGAGTGATTTAATAGTAGACTTAAACAAGTTAATGCCCTGTGTATTACTTGGAGGTGCAGATGGTGTTTGACCATTCAAATATATTATACAAGTTGAGTGAAGTCTTGTCCTTGCATCGTAGAGGTTCATTATGATACTATCTATCATAGATGAAGATAATGATAAGTCATTGAATAGTAAACGCTTTAAACTTGTCATATACTTGAATAAGTTTCCGATAGTATTTGTACTAATAATTGATGACATTGATAAATCAGTACAACCTATTGCTAAATCTCCATCAACTTCAGTAATTTTTATTGTACTACTTGTTGTATCGTATGTTTTAATATTACTTCCAAATATAAAAACATCTTTTACATTATTGAATCCAAAGTTTTTAGTTATTGTTGTTATAGATGTAAATACTGCCAATGCAGTTTTATTAATTGATGCAGAACCATCTGAATACGCAACTGCATAAAAGTTGCTACTTGCAGGTGCTGATAAATCTATTGTAAAATCTCCAGTCCCAACGCATCTGAATCTAATTCCGTAAGCTAACGTATTAACCGTTGTAAGTGTTGTTGTGTTTATGCTTGTAAATATAGAGTTAAGTACAAACACAAGTTTATTGTTGTAATCTTCTGCCCAATAACCATAAGTAAGCAAGTACGTTGCGTTCAAGTAGTCTAAGAAATTACGCTTACCTTTGAACATACGTCTTACGACAACTGAATCGTTATTAATTGTCATAGTCTCAATCCAAAAATAATTCGTCTGAGGCATTGCTCCGACTACATAAGACTTCTTTTGAACTATATCCAATGTTGCCGTATTGTATCTTTCTCGTAACTTGATAGTATACATATTCAAAGGCTTACCTGCTTCCTTCTTAGACTCTAATTTAGCCCCTTCTGCTCTTGTGTAAGCAATACCATCAATCATAAGAGTATCGGTCAACAAGGCACGTTCTATGATGTCTGCGTACCATTGTGGAATACCTTTACTACCACCAAGTGTTAACTCAAACGTGCGATACGGAATGCCTGATACCATCTCTACATTCATAGGTTGGTCTTCGTATACATTGAACTTACTTTCGTTAGTTACATCAGTAATACATCCGTGAACTCGTATTTGTGGTATATAAGCGGAAGTAGGGTATATAACCGATTGGTCATTGAATGAGTTGTAATAATCTATTCTAACCGTCTTTATGTGAACTTGCTTAACGTAGAATGGCTCAAATACAATACAAGTTTTTTCGTTGGATGGAGGATGATGATATACCGATAAGAAGTATTTGCCCTCGTTGATATTCCACAATGGAAGTGTAATGGTGTATAAGGTGTTACTACCGACTACCATAGAACCTACTGAAATTGAAACACCTGTATCCGATCCATTGCTATCAAGTAATCTAACGTGGTCATAATAGCCTGATGTATTGTCGCTACCTATCCATTGAACTCTAATCGTATCTGATTGCTGAAATGGTTGAACGTAAGGTTGTTTCTGCTCATATTCCTTTAGAGTTCGATAGTACCAATCGGAATCTATGTTACGATAATTGTAAGCAGAATTGAAGGCTTGATATAATACAGTTCCTGATGGGTCTGCATTCAGTTTATCACTTTGCCATATTGCCCTAAGTGGATTGAGTAAAGGTATTTCAAATATGTTTGCCATCTATCGTATTAAGTTGGTTAAATCTATGTGTGGTGCTGCTAACAATTTGAACTGTGTTGTACCTCTTATTACTGGTTTACTTTTCGCTGATATTATGAACCCTGCATATTGATTATCCAAGTATGTAAAAGTAATATAATTATACGGATTATCTTCAATTAAATTGTACAAATTTATTACTTCTTTGGTTTCAAATTCAAAGATTACAGGTTGGAATAATACAGCCTCATCAGGGCATAAATCACTAATTAGAACCGCACCGCCTTCATTGAAGTCTAATACTCCATTTGTATAGGTAATCATCTTCAAGTTACCAACATTATTCATTCCGCTTAATTGGAAGTTAAGTGAATTTGCATCATTAAGTTTTAACAATGAACGGAAGTAAGCACCATTTCTAAATAGAGAACGCTGAGGTGAGAAAAGTATGTTATATGCCGTTTCAGGTGAGGAGATATTTTGTATCTCCCAAGTACCTGCTACTATCGGTGTTCTGTATAGAAGATAGTAAGGTGTTGAAACATACCCAGTTCCTGATACATACCTATTAAAATTACCGCTACTATCTTCATTTTTATGAATGGCAAATACATCATTGTCGGTTGAACTATCTGCCAAAGTTTTACTTTCAAGATTAACCCTTACAAACTCAATGCCATACATATCACAACGAATAGGACTAATATAATCCGCAGTAGCATTAATTCTAACTAATGGACTAAGACGGACAGTTTCAGTATTAAACTCATCTTTACCATTTGTTATTTCAGTATCGTTTGCACCACGTTGGTCGTACGATTGTTTTTTATCTCCAATTTTTAAGTTTACAAATGCTTCAGATGTAAATGGAGTTATTTTAAGATTTTTTACACTTCCAATATTACCATACCCTGCACCTTGAGAATTTATAAACACATTTGATTTATCTTGTAAATGGCAAGTATTTGTAGTTTTATCATAATAAAATGCTACTCCAAACTTTGTATTTAGAAACTTGAATAATTCAGAAAATGATATTTTTAATTTGCTACCACCTAAATTTCTAATAGCATCACCTGATGTAATTACTATTTGATTTGGGAATTGAGATTCAATAGTATGGTCAATAAAAGCAGGAGTTTGGTCAGGTTGACCTAAGCTATTTTTTCCTATTTCATCAATAAGATATTGCATTACATCAACTGCCTTTAAAGTTTGGATATATGATGGTTCGTATCTATTTACAAAATATGCAGTAACTTCTTCATAATTGCTTGTAAGTTGATAATCAGTTCCTGATATTAAAAATGCAGCAGCTACTGGTTGCCACATTCTATATGTAACTTCTATTCTTCTATTTGGAGATAATGTATAAGGCAATTGTATTGTACCTATATATGTATAGGTTAAATTAGGTGCGTGAAGATAAGTGCTATTTAAAATGTATGTATTTGATACAAATGTATTTGTAGATATTACAACTTCTCTAAATTGAATCCAAAAATAACTTGAAGCTGCAACTGAATTATCTAAGTGTATTGTAATTGAATAATCATATACAAAATCAATGTCTTGTGATATGTTACTATTATTTGCCAATAATATAAAAGGAGAATTACCACTTAATAAGTGGTCATATTGTTGCAAATACAAATTAGTTCCTTCGTGGTCATACGAAACTAATGAAGGATTATAATAACCATTTATACTTGTATTTGGTAATCCTGCCCAAGATAATTTTGCTTGAAGATTTAATCCATCGCTATAAACAAACTTTACATCAGTATTACCATCAATAGCAAACTCGTAAGGTGTATCTTCTCTTGCCTTTAACTTTGCAGGGAAACCACTTTCCATTATTGGTACAACAACGTAATCAAACTCATCAGTAGCTTTAGACAAATCCAAATCTCCAATAAAAAATGTTTCGTAATCGAATACCGCAGTATCACTATTAAACTTTTCTACAAGCAACTCGCACTTAGCTTCAATGCCATAAGTATATTGTAAGTAACGAAGTATCAATGCGCCATCCTTGTGAAACTTTAAAGGTGTTGCGTATGATGTAAACATTCCGTAGTAAGTAAACCCACGTTCCCAACCAACTTCATATTCTTGCCATCCTTCAGGCGCACGAGCAAGTTCAGTTTTAGCACTTGTATTATCTACGGTAGTACCTGTTACATAATAGTATTCGTATGCTAATGTAGATATATCATAATACCTTAGATAATGTCTATATGGTTTAGGTTGCGCCATTATCTTATGTTTGCTTGTTTATATGATTCAAATGCACCCAATCCGTTATATGTTGCAGTTAGGTTCTTAGACTTCATTATCTCCTTGAGTTCTTTAATCTCATTAGTATTGCGTTCAAACTCATCTATCAATGCCATTTGTAACTTATCAGTAGTAACAGTTCCTTGTTTTGCAAGTGCCACATACGCTGAGTTCTTTATCAATTCGTTGTGAGGTATAACATCCGCACCTTGTGGGATATATGCAAGACTTGGAGTTGATGGTGTAAGCGTTACCTTACCATCAGTAGTTACGATTGCCTCTTGTCCTATCTCACCAACGATAGCGTGTTCTGCTTTACCGCCTTTACGACCTTTTGCGTATTGTGGAAGTGGTGTTGCTATTACCCTTGCTAATTGTGTTGCACCAGCTAATCCTGCGGCTAATGCCCTAAATGCTTTAGTGTATGCGTCTCCTTCTCCCAAAGCTTCCATAATTGCTAACGCAGTACGACTTATAATTTGCGCTATGTCTATTTGTTTTTGCATTACTGCTTGTTTCCTTAATGCAGTAACTCTATCTCTATCGTTTTGCTTTTTTTGAGCTTCATTTTGAGCGTTTAATTTTGCAGTAGCTTTTGCCTTATTTGCTTCTGACATTCCTGATTGCTCAATAAATTTAAGTTCATTTTTGTATGATTCGGCTAATGCTTTATCCTTTGCATCTATGGCAGCTAATTGTTTACTAGTTGCAATATCTGATATAGAACCAATTAATTCAATAGTATTCATTACAGCCTCTACCGTTGCTTGTATTCTACCCATTTTCCTCTTCCACTCATCTTCCCTTTCCTTATCTTCCTTTGAAAGCATTCTTGCCTGTGCGTCTAATTGATCTTGTACATATTTTGTGTAATCATCCTCTCCTTTTTCTAAATTTTTTATTCTTTTTAATCCTGATTGCAATTTCGCCCAATCAGCCTTACCTGTAGCTGTTACTGATTCGTCTAATAATTTAAGAAGTTCATCATACATTTTTTTTGACTCGCCTGTCAACTTTGCATTAAATTGTGCTTCTGATAAAGATTCTTCTTTAGTAAGTCCTTTTCTGTGATTATAATAACTTTCTGCTATTGTAGCACGTTCATCATAATATTTTTCATCACTAATTTTACCTAAATTATGGGATTCTTCTAATAAATTTAATTCTTCTTCATATTGCTTTTTAATATCATCAATACGATTAACTGGTTTAGTAGCGGTTGGTGTTGTTGGGTCTTTAATAGGAGTAAAATTAAATTTATTTTTTTTTGCTAATTCCGCCGCTTCTTCTTGTTTTTTTCTAAATAAAAGTGTAAATTCATCAATACTAACTCCAGTTTTAATTTTTAATCTATCTAAATATTCTGTTAAGTCTTTTTCTGCTTGACTACCAAATAGTCTTTGAATTATAGGAGCTAAAGATAGTTGTTGAGCTGTTTTGCCAAATCCACTCATTTTATTAAAATCTCGCATATAGCCTTCAATGCGAGATGTCATTTTATCCATAAAGCTAACTTCATTTCCAACTTGATTTAACTCAGAAGTTTTTTGTATTGCTTTATTAAGGGCTGCTTGTGCTTCTTCTTTTAAGGATACCATTTTTATATAATTTGGTAATCCGTCAATTGATAAATTTTCTAATTGATTCCAAGTGCTTAAATGACCAGTAGTTTTACCTAATGTTTCATTATATTCTTTTAAAACTGAATCTTTACTAATTAAACCTTTATTTGCAAGGTCTATATTTTCTTTTAAAGTATAAACATTTTCAATAGCTGATTTATATCCTGAACCACTAAATGCTTCTTTAAATATTTCTTGTGACTTTGATATTTTACTATTAAATATATCTAATTTATCTGCTGCCCATATAATCGCCTCACCTGCCAAATTAAATATACCTGCAATACCAAGACCAGGCAATATGTAAGCTAACTGTCTGATACCACCCCATACCTTAGATATTGCTGAACCATAGTTACCTACGTTACGTTGCATATTACCAAGTCCTGCATCTAAATCTTTCAATGACTTATTCGCCATTGCAATATCGGCTTGTAACCCCTTACCGATTGCCCCACTACGCATCTCAGCACTCAATGATTTGTACTTCGCAATGAGCAATGACATATTAGCTTGTAGTTCATTGTAACTACCTTTGGAGGCATTCGCTGATTGTGCGTCTAACCTATTAGCAGCCGTTTGTTGCTTAGTTAATTGTTGTAGTTGTATGTACTCCTTACCTGCATCTTCATTAGCCTTAATCAAGGCTTTAAGTGCCTTCTCTTGCTCATTGATAGCGGTTGTATTACTCTTTAGTCCACCACTACCACCACTACCTGCTTTATTCAAAGCATCATTCATTAAGTTAACCGCAGTAACTGATTCCTTAAAGGTAGTTAATAACGTACCCATCTTAGCGGTAGCATCATCAATCTGCTTAATCGCTTCCTGCCCAATTATTTCATCTATACTGCCGTTAGCGTTTGCCATCTTCTTCTAATTGGTTAAAATAGTCCGTTAAAAAGTCTTCATCTTCCTTCCTTTGCAAATATATGTCAAGCATCTTATTATACAACCAAGAGGTTGCAAATGTGAAAATAATACCACCTATAAAACAAACTGCGTACATCATATATTTTGCTTATTTAATTGTTCTGCGTATTGCTTGTATTTGACTACATAAGCACAATACATCCGTAAAGATATATCATCCGTTACGGACATCTTGAATGCTGTTGAAATCTCAACCAACATTGAGTAAAAATAATCTCTTGTGTAACTTCCTTTAGTCTTTGGTAATGCGTTCTGCATAACTTGTAAGTCCACCGATTCTAACTTCAAGTGCGGTTCAATCTGCATTATCAACTTCTCTATGTTCTCATCAGAAAACTCCAATGCTTGTGTAGGATACTCAAAGGACATAAGCAAGTCAAACATATCCTTGCTCCTTGACATTAGTAACATCTCAATAGTCTTAGCGGTAACGATAACCCTTGAACGTAGCGTTACTATCTCCTTGTTCTGATCCATTGATTGTTCTAACTGCCTACCACCAATAGATTCGCAGAACTCAATGTAAATATCTTCAAAGTTATCAATATCTTCGGTATTGCCATCTACGATTGCATCAATGAATACTCGTAGTGGCATATCAATAGAGTTATAGAGGCGTGTAATATTCAACGGCTTTATAACCTCGCTTTTGCGCTGTTTCCAAATCCGTTGTATAATACTTTTTATCTTCCTCATCGAAATATACTACTATTGTTTTGTTTTCATTTATTGCTCGTTGTTTAGCCAATTTACCATACGTTGGTAACTTAGCCTTCTCTCTCTCACACGGCAAACATATCTTATCCTTAGCCATTTACTTGCCGTCTTACTCTTTTCATAAAGGCATCAAAGAATACACCATTTCTATACTCATCCAAGTTCTCCTTGTTCAATCCGAATGCGTTAGGATACCAACCAAGTAACTTTGCCGTCTTGCCATCCGTACTCTTGATGACGTAGTTCTTAGCCGATATATCCATAAACATTCCTGCTTGAAAAGAACCAGTTAGATATAAGTCAACATTACCATCTGCTCGTGGGTTCATCTTAAACTTCTTATCTGCGTACCAAGGTAATGCGTATTCGCCCATTGCTTGTCCATCATTGCCTTCACCACTTAACATCTGCTCCTTATTGTAATCCAAGAACTCTTTTTGAGTATCTCTCATAGAATCCATACCACATATATCAAGGTCTTTTTGCAACCCTTTAAATCGTTGGTATTTCTCTTGAATTGTCATAAGGTAATGGAGGGTACGCATTACCGCACCCTCCGTATTTGTTATTTGTTTTTACCTTTAGGTTTGTCAGCAGTTTCGCTTGTCGCAATAGAATATATATTACGCATCCATTCCTCAGTTACTCCCCAACATTCAGCATAAGGCTGTTTATTAAGAAATTCATTGACATCCGAGCAATCGGTTATCCATTTAATAGGAATATTTATGTTGTCCATTAAAATTGAATCTGTTGCCATTATGCTCCGAATGTTGTAGTTAATGATGTATTACCAAAACCTGAAACTCCACCTGTTCCTAAAGCTGTTACACTTGGTGAGTTAATAGTAATTTCCTGACCAGAAGTAGGGATAGTAGTAGATATTGTCAACGTAAGTATCTTAGTTGTAGTACTATAAGAGAATGCTGTATTGCCTGATGCTATAACAGTATTTGCTGAGTTATTAGTAACTACCCAATTCGATGCAGCAATAGCTACCAATGAAGCACCATATGTATCTCCTAAATCTACTGCGCCACCATCGGTAGTAACTCTGAATCTAACAATACCTGTTGCTGCTGAACCTGCCGTATGTAATTTGAACTCTAAGTTACGCAAACCTACGATGTTATTAACCTTTTGTGAAGTAGGTAATACATAGTAAGCCATTGATTGCATCAACTCGTTAGCGTCAGAAAATATCAATCCAATCTTGTGTGTTGTAACACCATCGGCAGATAACTTAGGTAAAGGGCAGATAATCAAGTCAAGGCTAAGACCTTGAAGTACGTTACCAAGAGTATTATCATCAGGTGTAGTTCCGATTACCGCATTCGCAGTCTTATCGAATAACAATACATCGTATGAATCTTGATGTCCTTCAAAAGTAGTAAGCATAACATCGTAGTTCATACCACCATTCTTATACTCCCACTCAAAGTAAAACTTACCTTTTTTACCAAGAATCATTGAGCCATATCCTGTTGAAGTAGTAGTCGTTTCCGTACTCTTATCTTCAATGTTTATGAACTTACCGATTGGGTAACCTCTTAATGATTCAGTAGGGTTTTGCGCTGAACCTGCTACTGATGAACCATTCAAGACTGAGAATAAAGTCTGAACGTGCGTTTGTGTGAACTTAGTCCCTTTTGGGATAAGCATAAATTTTTCAATAGTTCCAAAGTCAAAGGAACATTGAGGAATCCCTGTATTACTATTCGCAGTATTACAAGCGATTATGTTTGTGTATGTTGGCATAATTTTTAATTTGTTTTATAAAATGATTGTGAATTTAAATATTGATCGTCAACCAAAACGGTATAAGTTATATCCGTAGGAGATAATGGTTTTTCTTGATTAATTGTTGTTGTTATTTGCGTTGTGTCTAATACATAAGGTGCAAAGAATTGTTGGTATTGTACGTTACCGCCATTTGATGTCAATTCAATTTGTTGTATGTTTTTTTCAGAATAAATAAATTTATGAGTAACATCAAATGGGTAATCGCTATAATCTACTCCTGATACAATAAAGTTATTTAAATAATGCTTAACAAATGTGGTGCATTTAACGGCATTGCCACTTTTAACGTAGAATCCGAAATATAATGTACTTCTTGTTGTACCATCATCTGAAATAACGTATCCATAGTAATTTCCATCTTCTAAACTTATAGTTTGAAACAAGACAGCCGACCCACCCTCTTCTATCTTTTTGTTACCCATATCTGCTTGAGATGAAATAGGATAATACAAGTAATAACTTGGAGTAGGAACTACACCATTGATATATTGTGCATTATTTAGAGTTACACCTATTGTAAAGTTAGTAACCGAAATACTTAACTCCGCTACGTTATTCAAGTATGTCAACTGAACTGGAGGACCATAGTTAAACCCAACACAACGTGATGGCACAACCCCTAACTTCAATCCACTTATGATAATACCATCAACGCAATCAGGAAGTAAGTACTTAGTATTACCTTGTGTTCCATCAACTCCCAAGTGCATATTATCAGTCTTGGTATGCTCAATGGATATACCATAACCTAAGAAGTAAGGCGATTCAGCAAGTACCGACATCAACTCAGCATAGATAGGATATAATATTGGTGTGTAATTATCTACTTCTCTGTCCTCACTCTCTTTCGTGGGTGTAGATGGAGTTACAATCACCAATGTCAATGATACTTCAACAAGGTCGGTGTTAGCTTTATACTTCTCATCAAAGTTGCGTAATAATGCAACAAGAGGATACTTTTCTTGGCTAAATGAACCAATCTGAGATTCCTTACTCAACCTTTCCATTAACTTAATCCAAGTTTCACATTTGAATGATACTCTTGGAATGTCAAGTGATGCTTCATCTATTAAGTTAGTCTCTACCTCGCTAACAATCGCCTTCATAATTGAAGGTATAGATACAGGAAGTGAAGTATAGGTTGCTCCCATTAGATGCCGAATGTATTAATCTTTCTATATAAGTTTACGAACTCTTGAGACCTTGCGTAATAATCGTTGCCTATCCAAGATGGATATATGTCTTGATTAGCGTATAAGAATCCGTATAGCTTGATATTAAAATCAACCATCTCATTCCAAGCACTACACATTGGAATCTCAGGAGAGACACGAGTAGCGTTTTCCGCTACCGTGTTCACCTGACCAATTCCTGTTGTTTGTTGTGCGTTGTTTTTCAACAACTGATAATAAATATAATTCGCTATGGGATTTGTACCAACCGATGCAAAACCATACCATTTCTCCGTGCGACCAGTCCAAACATCAGTATAGGTAACCCCATCTCTGATATTCTTGTAGATAGTCGTATTAGTCAATAAACCATTCTCAAATAAATCATATAGTTCATAGCCAAGAATATATTGCAAATACTCAGGCTCATATTTATTAATGAACGCAGTAGCTTTTGCACCTTCTACGGTAGCTTGTGAAGTTACATTAGGTAAATAAATATTACCTGCGAAATGATTTAATTGAGTTATTTGGCTCATTAGTTAAACGAATATAGCTTTACAGATGAAATACGAGTTACTTGTGTTCCTGTTCCTATAAATCGAACTCTAACATATAATACACGACCTCCACCATTATAGAATTGTGTAGAATATACATATTTACCACCGCCTGGTATGCTTGTCATTGTAAATTGAACGGCAGTTGAAACACCTGTACATTGAAGTGTGTCAGTATTTCGACCATCAGTACCTGAATTAC
>Ga0208591_1000064_pt1 | contig 12509 bp, 8 predicted proteins | sample LakMenEpi14Nov09_FD_150697 | JGI IMG/M metagenome (GOLD analysis project Ga0208591, IMG submission 150697) | Freshwater microbial communities from Lake Mendota, WI - 14NOV2009 deep hole epilimnion (SPAdes) | ecosystem: Environmental > Aquatic > Freshwater > Lake > Epilimnion/Euphotic zone ...
CGGCTTTGAGTGCGATGCGGAACTCTTGCCAGAATCCTTCTGGGAAGCTGCCGTCGGGCATTACGTCGAGGCGCCAGCCAGCAACGCCCTGTTGCAGCCACCAGCGCGCCACACCAGCGTCACCCGCCGGCGAGGCGAGGAGGGTGGCCGCTGGCGCCCCTGATGCGTCACCAAGGATCAGCGCGCGCACTGCATCGTTGTTCTTGTTGAGCACAGGGAGCGTGTCGTAGTTCGCCCAGGCCACATAGCCCGCTGTGTTTGGGCCCGTCGCGCCTGCGCATGGCCCCTTGGCTCCCGCGGCCTTCGTCCAGATGAACCAGTCGCGATACGGCGAGTCAACCGACTCGCAGGCACCGACTGTTGGCCATCGACCGTAGCGATCAAAGATCGGCGAATCAGAGCTGACGTGGTTGAAGACGCCATCAAGGATCACGGCAATGTTGAGCTTCTGTGCGGCGGACAAGAGGCGTTGCAGCGCCGCGTTTCCACCAAGTCGTTCGTCAACCTGCAGGAAATCATTGCCGTCATATCGATGGTTAGAGTTCGCATCAAAGACTGGGTTGAGGTAGATCGTGTTTACGCCGATGGAGACGAGGTGCGGAAGTCGAAGGCGAATACCATCAAGGTCGCCACCATAAAAATCTTCACCCTTAGGCGGCGTTGCGGGAATCGTGTTCCACGGGATGATTGAGGCAACCCCCTTGTAGCGCGGCTGCGCGCCGCCATCGTTCAACGGGTTGGCGTTTGCAAAGCGGTCGGGGAAGATCTGATAGACAACAGATCCACTCAGGAGCGGACTGGCGGTGAACCCCTTTGGCGAGACAACGATCGCCCAGTCGCCACCCACGTTGGCGACTGATGTGCTCCCAAGGCCCTGGTCGTTGACGTTGTCATCAGAGAGCTTGACCGCAGCGGAGCCGTCGGCAATGACAAAGTGATAGCCGATGGCTGTTGGTTCTGTACCAACCTCGATGCTGGCCTGCCAGAGATCGCAGCGAGCCTCCGTGAGCTCGTTCGCAGGATCAAGAACGGGGTCAGGGGCGAGGAGGGTCGCGAGTTCGGCGCTTGCCCCACGATTACTCTCATTGACCTCGGAGCAGGGAACGCCGCGCGCGACACGGGTGGCGGGGCTCTTCGTTGCGGAGCCGCCGAATGGCGTGGCGACCGAGAGTGCAACGGTGACGGCGTCGTCGGTTCCGGTGCGCACATGGAGGACGACCGTTGCGCCGACCTCCACCGCACCGCCCTCAAGGCGATAGGCAGGGTCGCGAGAGTCATGGCGGATCAAGAGCTCCTGCAGCTTCCCGTCACCCCTGACCTCTGCGGCTGGGTCTGTCGGGTCGCCCGCTGGCCCGCACCCAGCGGCAAGCAGTGCCACGACGAGGGTGATGGGCAGGGCGCGGCGCCAAGGCGCGGCGGGCTCGGGTACGATCAGAGGCACTATGGAAGTGAACGGCATCCGCATCCCCACAATCATCGCTGAGAATAGTGCCGCGCGCTGCGACAGTTGCTCTGCGCAGATCCAGGGCACCCCGTTCCGTATCAGCGTGCTCGACACCACCGCAACCGAGGTAGCTCCCTCGTTTGGTGAGGCATCACCGATCAACCCCGGGCCATTCCAGTTCTGCACCGACCCTGCCTGCCCGCCGCGCTGGATGGCGGATCGCGGCTGGCTCCGTTGCAGCCGCAGTGATGTACGCGAGATCATGCGTCCTATTCGGCTGCCAAGCGGCGCCGGCGCCGAGTTCGGGCTCTGCGATGGACTGCATCACGATGCTCACGAGTTTCTGCCGGCGTAGGCCGGAACCGGCGTGACCACGCTGATCCCAGCGCTCACTGCACTCTTCGCCCTTCTCTTTGCCGCGCTGCTCTTTGATCAGTATCGAACCCGTCGCGGCGCGTATCAGTTGGCGTGGGGTGTTGGTGCACTCGCCTTCTCTATCGCAGCCGGTGCTGAGGCGCTTGCCGCTGCTATTGGCTGGAGTGAACCGATCTATCGCGTCTGGTATCTCTTCGGCGCGGTGTGGACGGCAGGGTGGCTCGGTGCGGGAACAATTCTCTTGTTGGCGAAGACGCGTTTCGGATACTGGTATGCACTCTGCCTCGCACTCTCTGGCCTCTTCACGATTCTGGTTGCACGTCGGCTAGAGGATCCCTCCGCAGGACCAACGGCACTCGTCTATGCGCTGACAGCATGGGGAGCCACCGTGGCAATCGGCTGGCTCTCGTACATGGGTGATGCTCGGTGGGCACGATTCGCAATCACACTGACCGCAGCGTTGAGTGTGATCGCCGTGCCACTTGTTGTGATTGCGGAACTTCCCGCTCCAGGGTGGGCGACAGATCCGGCGACCGGCGCGCCAGTCGCGCTGCTCCTTCCGCCAACACTTCGACTTCTGACCCCAATCTTGAATGTGAGTGGTGGACTGGCACTGCTAACCGGCGCGCTCTTCTCGATCTACGTATTCATGCCAAAGCGCCGCGTGCTTCCGTATTCGAGTGATCCAGATCAGCGCGGCGATGAGCTGCTCTTCAATTTGGCGATCGCGCCGGTGGCGCTCACCGTGAACTTTGTGCGCAGCATTCCCGACGCATGGAGGGCCTGGCGCGCTGGCACCCTCAATCGTCGGGTTCCAGCGACGGCACTCATTGCTCTGGGCGCCTTCGTGCCAAGCCTCACCGATACGCTGAATCGAGCTGGCTCCACCGAGGGGTACCAGGTGGGGAAGCTGATTGGGGCGCTCCTCCTGCTCTGCGGCTTCTTGGCGAGCGTCGAAGCGGCGAGTGAGGTGCGCCTCCCGCTCTTCGGACGGCCAGTCCGAGCGCTCCTTCGGTGGGTTCGCCGCGAGGGGTGACTGGTATCCTGAGCGCCAGCACCGCACGGAGGCCCCAATGAAGATCCGCACTGCAGTTCTCCCCGTTGCCGGATGGGGCACCCGGTTCCTTCCAGCGACGAAGGCCGTCCCGAAAGAGTTGCTGCCGATCGTTGACCGTCCCGCCATCCAGTACGCCATCGAAGAGGCAGTTGCCTCAGGGATTGAGCGGGTCATTCTCGTCACCAGCGAACATAAGCGCGCGATTGAAGATCACTTCGATATCTCGGCCGACCTCGAAGCAGTTCTTGAGCAGCGCGGTGACATTGAGCACCTGCGTGCCGTGCGTGCCGTTGCCGATATGGTGCACCTCGTGACGATCCGTCAGAAAGAGCAGCTCGGACTCGGCCACGCCGTGCTCATGGCGCAAGACGCCGTTGGCCATGAGCCATTTGCGGTGATGCTCCCCGACGACCTCGTCTTTGGTGCAACCCCCGCCCTCGCCGAACTCATCGAGGCATATGTCGCCACGCAGGCATCGGTGGTTGGTGTGATGCGCGTTGCGCCAGCAGAGACGCATCGCTACGGCATTGTTGATCCCGACACCACGCTTCCAACGAGCGATCAGGGTCGAACCATTCCACTTCGCGGCGTCGTAGAGAAGCCCGATGCAGCGAATGCGCCGTCAGACCTTGCTGTTGTCGGCCGGTACATCCTGAGCCCGAAAATCTTTGAGCGCCTAGAGCAGACAACCCATGGAGTTAACGGTGAGATCCAGCTGACGGACGCCATTCACACGCTGGCGCAAGAGCAGCCCGTCGTCGCCCGGCACTTCTCTGGAACGCGATATGACGTCGGCTCGCCAGAGGGTTGGCTCCGCGCGAACCTGCATGTTGCGCTCGACCATCCAGTCTATGGACCGATTGTTCGTAGGGCAGTTGCCACTGAGAACGAGCGCCCTACATGACACCATCAGAGCGTGACGAGCGAACGCTGAAGCCTGGCGACGTAGTTGCCGGACGGTATCGACTGCAGGAGCTGATTGGCGAAGGGGCGGCGGCACTCGTCTTCCGTGCAACCGATGAGGCGCTTGGCCGCGACGTAGCCGTTAAAGTGCTCCGCGCACCACTCGCAACATCTGCCGCTGCCGCTGATCGCTTCCGAGCCGAAGGCAGGGCCGCCGCCATCGTTGCACACCCAAACGTTGCCGCCGTCTTTGATGTTGCGCCAGAAGGTGAATCACCAGCGATTGTGATGGAGTTTGTTGACGGCGAGGATCTCGCCTCTATGTTGCGTCGCGTCGGTCCGCTGGTGCCACGCCGCGCTGCAGCGGTTGCTGCACAGGTTGCACGCGGACTCGCCGCCGCACATGTGCGCGGCATCATTCATCGCGATGTCTCTTCGCGCAACATTCTGATCAGCAGGGAGGGTCGTGCGCAGATCGCCGACTTTGGTATTGCACAGGCGATGCATGAGGTTGACGGAAGTGAAGCGGCTGCGCGCAGCGGTCAGCGCCCAGAAGGTTCCGTTGGCTATCTTGCACCTGAAGTTTTGGCGGGGAGTCCGCAGTCTGCATCATCAGATCTCTTCGGCCTCGGCGTGGTTCTGTTTGAACTACTGACGGGGCATCGCCCATTCGACCGCCTGAGCGGCGCAGAGTTGAAGGAGCGGCGCGGTCAATCGCCCGCGCCATCGCCTCGTGAACTGCGACCCGACATTTCACTAGAGCTCGACGCAATCACGATGCGGTTGCTGGCACCGAAGCCGAACGAACGATATGTGAACGCAACCGCCGCTGCAGATGCGCTTGAGACCTATGTAGTGCAGGCGAATCGCACCGCCGTCCCATCGCGTGCGGTTGGGCCGGCCGCCGGCGCACCGCGTGCCCTTGCGGGCACACGCGTCGCTCGAGTTGCAGCGGAGGCTGGCCCAGGCGAACCAGAGATGCTTCCAGATCCGAACGACGTCGGCGGCGAGGAGCCCGCTGATTCGGACGACACGATGTCAATGCGCACCATGCTCCTGGCGATCGGAGGGGTCGCCCTCACGGCGCTGCTTCTTGTGGGTGGTGTGATCTTGGCCCTACGCATCTTCTCGGCAGGGACAGGCCCAGACAACAATGTGAAGGTGCCGAGCCTCACTACCCTGACCCTCGCCGAGGCTATTCCGATCGCTGAGGGCCTCGGCCTTCGCGTACAGGTTGTTGAGCGGCTGAGCTCGTCAGATCAGCCGGTTGACACGATCCTGTCGCAGTCGCCTGGGAGCGAGACGCTTGTGCCGCTCAACACGATCATCGAGGTTCGTGTTGTGGCCGGGAGCGGGTTCGTGGTCGTCCCTGACATCCGCGGGCTGAGTGAGGCGGACGGGATCGCTGCGCTGGCAACGGCAAAGCTTGTCCGCGGCGCGACCTTCTCTGAATACTCAGATACCGTTCCTGCTGGCGAGCTGATCCAGCAAAATCCGCGCCCTGGCGTGCAGGTTTCGAGCGGCACGGCGGTTGACCTTGTGGTCTCGCTGGGACCCGAGCCATCGCCGAGCCCGTCACCAAGCCCGAGCGGTGCGGACTTACCGCAGGTGCCAGACCTTCGCTGTTCGACCATTGCAGATGCGACAGCGCTCCTATCGATTCTCGGCCTCTTGCTCGATGCCCCATCAGCGATGTTGGATCCAACGAATCGCATTGACACGTTCTCGCCGATCGCAGGGGTATCTGTTGAACCCGGGAGCGAGATTACGATCGTGTTAAGCGTGCCTGCGGGAACGTCGCTCGCCGGCTGTTCCCCGTAGTGGGGCTAGGCCTCTAGCCCCTCCCAAAGTCCGCCACTCGCCCAGCTGAGTCGCGGGCGTTCGGGGAGCGTTCCATCAACACCACGCTCGAGTTGTGCTGCAGCCTGTAGTGGCACTGGCGCTGTCCAGCACTCTTTCACGTCGCTCTCGGCGACGAGGCGGCGCTTCTTGTCGATGCCGCAATACGAGACCTTGCCAATGACGGAGCGGCGCATGTGCCGGCAACTTCCACACGAGGCGGTTGGCGTCTTGCACACCCAGCATTGGCCAGACTCTTCTTGAATTGCGCTACACGTTGGGCAGCGCCAGGTGAGGGCTGGCGCAGCACTCATGGCTTGACCCGATATACGCGGAAGCCCTGTGTCCCCGAGATTGGATCACCAACGCTGAGCTCGTACGTCACGGTGACGAGACCACGCCCCTCGGTGTTGAAGTTGTTTGGGAAGGCGTAGGTCCACGCAGCCCGCCCATTGACATCAGAGGTCACGCAAACAGGTTGGCTTGGTGGCGAGCCATCAGCACTGACATACATACACACCCGCACGTTCGCGGCTGGCGCACCAGTTGAATCAGTTGCTGTCGCGGTGATGAGGAAGTCTTTCCTGGTACTCAAGATGATGGTTCCTGGATTCAGGATGATTGAGATGCGGCCAACCGATGCGCTCGTCGAGATCTCAACACTCTTTGATGTCTGGTTGCCGGCGCCATCTGTCGCTGTGATCGTCAGCACATTCGTGCCATCGCGAAGCGTGATGGCAATTGAGAACGCTCCCTTGGTCGTGGATCGTCCGCTGTCAATCGTCCCCGTTGTTTCGTTGCGCACCTGTACGTCAATGTCTTTGTCGGTCTTTCCAGTGACAATGACGGAGTCACCGTCCATGATCGCGCCTGGGGTGGGCGTCGTAACGGTGAGGGCCGGTGCGCTCGTATCGCGCACAACCGTGATTGGCGCAGAGCGCGTCCCCTCAACACCGTTGATCACAGCGACGGCTTCAATCACGTTGCTGCCAGCTGAGAGGGGAACCTTGGCGACGTCAAATCCTGCAGTCTTCGGCATGGTGATCTCAGCACCAGTGATGACCGAGCCATCTTCGCGCGTGATGATGATGCGAATGATGGCGTCACTCTTCTCGAGAAGGTCCTGTGGCAGGGTGCCACTAACGGTAATCGTTGCGGCGGCGGTGATTGGCTCACTCGGCTCGCTGAGCGTTGGCCGCCCCGGTTCCACTGAAGCGGGAGGAGGCGTCGGCGATCCGTTTCCGCCGATTGAGGTGATGAACGGAAGTGCAACGGCCGCAAGGCCGATTGCTCCCGCAATCACGAACAGGGTGATGAACGTCGAGAAGGCGGTTGCAATCGTGCCACCGACACTGCGCGATGTGGCGTTTGATCGCCTGGATGCTGATTCAACCTGATAGGGGGGTGTGTACCCCTCGGATCGGCCGGGGAGGCCGCGCCGTGGTGGCTTCGAACTCGATCGACGGAAGAGTCCCATAGGGCGATTCTCGCACGCGGCGCGCCGAGACCGCTACGCTCCAACGATGCCCGATCAACCGAGTGACCCGCAGCTGATCCTCGAGATGCGTGATCGCGTGGCGCGCGCTCGCGCTGAGGTCGTTCGTGCCGTTGGTGAAGGGCGTGGCCCCGAGGCATGGCGCGCCGCGCTAGTGGCGCTGGAGTCGCGCGGGCGCTTCGGCATTCGCATGGGGCTGGGGCGATCTAACGCCCTCCTCCGCGCTCTCGGCTCACCCGAGGCGGGGGTACGCGGTGCGCTCGTCGCCGGAACCAACGGGAAGGGGAGCGTCGTTGCCCTCGTCTCAGCAGCACTCCGTGCGGCGGGGATTCGCCACGCCACCACCCCGAAGCCACACCTAGTCAGCTACCGCGAGCGCGTGCAGATCGACGGGCAACCGCTCGCCCCGCTCCCATTCGCCCAGGCGGTGGCGCGCGCCCTTGATGCCGCCGACCAGATCGAAGAGCGCGTCGGCCCAGCCACCGAGTTTGAGATCCTCGTCGGCGCGATCTTCGAAGCACTTCGCCAGGAGAAGATCACCACGGCGATCGTCGAGGTTGGTCTTGGCGGACGACTCGATGCCACGCACGCCTGGGATGGCGGAGTGGCGGTTGTCACCAATGTTGGCTTAGATCATCAGCAGTACCTGGGCGACACAATTGAGGCGATCGCCAAAGAGAAGGCGGCGATCATCGTGCGTGGCGACCGCGCCGTGATTGGTGCAAGCGAACGGGGCGGCGCGCTTGATGTGATTCGCCATCGTGCGCAACGCGTTGGCGCGCCATTCACGATCGCGCGCGCTGGCGCCACTCGGTCACTCGGACGCGACGGCATCGAGGTAGAGCTCGAAGGTCGCGGTGCGGTACGTGTTGGCCTGCTCGGTCGACACCAGGGTGCGAACGCCGCGGTTGCCGCTGCGACCCTTGATGCGCTCCGTGATGCTGGCATCGCCTCGGTGAGCGACGAAGAGCTGCGTGCCGGATTCGCAGCGGCACGATGGCCTGGTCGCATGGAACTAATTCCGAGCGCACTCGGTGGCGGAGATGAACGCGACCTACTTCTTGATGGCGCGCACAACGAAGATGGTGCTGCAGCGCTATCTGCAGCGCTCGGCGATCTCGCCCCACATCTTCGGAGCGCGAACGGCGCACAGAGCGCACCACTCGTGTTGATCCTTGCCGTGATGGCTGACAAATCAATTGCGGAGTTGAGCGCCGCCCTCGCGACATCGCCAGTACTGCGCGCCGCGCATGTGATCTGTACGACCGTTGGTGATGTGCGATCCCTCGCGCCAGAGCAACTCGCCGCCGCAGTTCGCGGAGCCAAACTTGGCGCGCAGGTGCAGATTGCGGCAAGCCCGAACGCGGCACTCCTTGCAGCTGCAGAACACAACGGGCCAATCATCGCGGCAGGATCGCTCTACCTGGTCGGTGCGATTCGTGGCGAACTGATGCGTCGCGGTGTGCTCCCAGATGACGGGAGCCGTGATGACGTGGCAGGATCTGCCACATGAGCAAGAGTCCAACGAACCGCGAAGCGATCAGCCACTCATACGCGCCAATCCCAGCGACGACGATTGGGCCACTGCGCGTTGTGTGGGGAAGCCGCACCTATGTCATGGCGGTGGCGAACCTTACCCCTGACAGCTTCTCGGGTGATGGCCTCATGGCGCCGAGTGACTCAGCAAGCGATTTTCTGGATCGCGTGGAGCAGCTTGCACGCGACGCAGTGCGCGACGGCGCCGATTTACTCGACCTTGGTGCTGAGTCAACCCGGCCAGGTCACACAGAGATCTCAGCGGCAGACGAGATCGCCCGACTTGCTCCCGCCATTGAGCGGCTTCGACGCGTGCTGCCCACACTGGCGCTGAGCGCCGACACCCAGAAGGTTGAGGTGGCCGCCGCGGCGCTCGACGCGGGGGCGCACATGCTGAACGACATCTGGGGGACTCGCGTAGGTGATGAGATGTTGCAGCTCGCCGCTCAGCGCGGCGTGCCGATTGTCGTCATGCATAACCGGAGAGAGGTGGCCACTGGCCAGGACGCCGCCAACTTCACCGAAGAGTTCCTAGAGGAGATGTCGGCAGTCGCGGCGCGTGGCCGCGCGCTTGGCATCCCGCCAGAGCAGTTGATCCTCGACCCTGGATTTGGTTTCGGGAAGGGTCCCGCCCAGAACCTGGTCACCCTGCGACTCCTCGGCGCCCTGCGCGATTTGGGCCACCCCGTGCTCCTTGGCACCAGCCGTAAGTCCACGCTCGGTCGCGTCATCGACGGAGCCCCAGCTGATCGCCTTGCGGCCACGGTGGCCACGAGTGCACTCGGCGCGCTGGCCGGAGTCGACATCGTGCGCGTGCACGACGTGCAGGAGAACCGGGACGCGGTGCGCGTCATTGACGCTGCCCTGCGTGCAGTGGGTGACGACCCCGACGACGCCATCGGCCCGAACCCGAACCGTGCTGGTCGCCCTCCACGGCCGAGCCAGCGTGATCGCATCTCCGTGCGCAACGTGCGCTTTGATGCGGCGCATGGCGTCTACCCAGAGGAGCAGCAGAAGCCGCAGCCTTTCTTCGTTGACGTTGAAGTGGACGCCGAACTTGCCCCAGCCGGTCGTGGCGACGCACTCGCCTCTTCAGTCGATTACAGCGAACTCGTGCGCGTCGCAGTTGAGCGCGTCGGGGCTGGAGGTCACGCCGATCTCATTGAGGCGCTTGCAGAGCGCATCGCTGACGCCGCGATGGAGGTTGTTGCCACGAGTGGAGCGACCGTGCACGAGGTGCGCGTTCGTGTACGCAAGCCCGAAGCTGCAGTAGCTGCACCGATTGATTGGGCGGGCGTTGAGGTAGTACGCACGCCGTAAGGCGAGCGACGCACCGCCCTACTCTTTCGGTCGGATCCCCAACTCCACCGCGATCGTGATAGACGACCCGTCGCGAAGCACGGTCAAGGTAATCGTTGCGCCGGGCGAGTACTGCACCAAGAGATCCTGGAGCGGATGAGCCTCATCAATCGCCGTCTCATTCACAGCGGTGATGATGTCGCCACTCTTGAGCCCTGCCGCTTCTGCTGGGCTGCCAGCAATGATTGGCGATGTGGTTCCATCGGCAATGATCCATGCACCGGCGCTGACCGACAGGTCGTTCTCTTTTGCAATGCGCAGATCAAGTGCCGTGTAGCGCACACCGATCCACGGTCGCGAGAGTGGAACTCCAGCGAGTGCCTGCTCAAGGATTGGTCGTGCGATATCAATCGGAATTGCAAATCCAATACCCGCGCCCTCTGTGGAGATTGCGGTGTTGATACCGATGACGGCGCCACTGGAGTCAACAAGTGCGCCACCAGAGTTACCAGGGTTGATAGCGGCATCGGTTTGGATGAGGCCGTTAATTGATCCGCTCTCCGTGGTGATGTCGCGCCCAAGCGCAGAGACAATGCCAGCGGTGACGGAGTTGGTGTACACGCCGAGTGGCGATCCGATTGCGATCGCAGTCTGGCCCACCTTGATGCCACCAGATCGCCCAAGGGTTGCCGTTGGCAGACCAGCTGCATCAATCTTTACAACTGCAAGATCGGTAAGGGTGTCAATACCGTAAACCGTCCCCGTAAAGTCTCGACCATCTTTCAGGTGCACAACGATTGACGTTTCATCTTCGACAACATGCTTATTTGTCACGATCCATCCGTCAGCTGAGTAGATCACGCCGGAGCCAATCCCATCGCCATCAGCGGTAGTGACTTCCAAGGTGACGATTGCCGGAGAGACCCGCTCCGCAACAGCAACGATCGCCGACTGCTCAGAGACGAGCGTCTGCCGAATCTGCGTCGTGATGTCACCACCAGAGAGCCCATCAAGAAGGAGAATTGTTGCTGCAGCGCCGCCACCCGCGCCGAAGAGGAGCGAGAGGGCAAGCATCCCGGCGATCGCGCCACGGCTGAGAGACCCGGTTCCGGCGCGAAGTGAATTGCGTGCCGCCTGCAGTGGGCCACTTTCGCGCGTAATCCACGCAGCGGGTCCGGTGGCCGGCTCCGGCTCAAATCGAAGCGGCGAACGGCGCTTCACTGGACTCTTTGCAACCCTCTTTGGGGCGGCGGGGGTGCGCTTTGCTTTCTCAACCACGCGGTGTCTCCTTTGGAGCCTCGGTGCTCTCAGGTGCCACGCTCAATGAGGCGGGCGTCTCACTCACCGTAGAGGATGGCGGATCAGCACGTAGAACACTGCGAAGGCGGAGTGAAGTTTTCGCAACCTCGCCGAGGAGGGCCGCGGCACGCCGACCGAAGCTCACGAGCGTGGCTGGCCCTGTCTGGGCCGGGGCGGCCTCAGGGAGCTCGTCGCCCACCGCCTCGGGGTCGGCGGGGAAGGTGAGGGCGAAGCTCGTCCCCTCGCCAGGGAGGCTCTCGACCACGATGCGCCCAGCGTGCATGTCGACGATTGACTTCACGATTGCCAGGCCGAGGCCAGAGCCGGTGGCTCGGGCCGCTCGGTTTGCTGCCGCCAAACCCTCGGTACCGCGGTAGAAGCGATCAAAGATGCGGGGCAGTTCGTCCGAAGAGATGCCGACCCCCGTATCGCGGACGGTCACTGTCGCAGCTCCGGTTGAGAGGAGTTGCACCGAGACAAGGACGCTGCCACCCCGTGCGGTGAACTTGAGCGCGTTGGCGACAAGGTTGGCCACAGCCTGCCCAACGAGCGCAGCGTCATGGCGAACCAGCACTTTACGTGTCGGCATGCGCTCATCTACTGCGACACCGGCACGGCGTGCGCCTGCCGCCGCCTGCTCAACAGCCAACTGCACACTGGCACGCATGTCAGCAACAACAAACACTGGTCGCGCGATCCCCGCATCAAATCGCGAAAGCTCAAGAATGTTTGACGTCAGCGAGTCCATCCGCTCGAGCTGCCGACCAGCTTCAATGAAGAGCTTCTTTCGCGTCGCCTCATCGGTCCCAGGATCTTGCAGCAAGTCAACGAACGCGCGCAGCGCAGCGAGCGGCGTGCGGAGCTCGTGCGAAACATCGGCAAGATGCTCCTGCCCACGATCTCGCTCGCGACGGAGCGCCTGCATTGAACCCTGAAGGCGGTCGGCCATGAGATTGAACTGATCAAGCAGCGCCACCATCTCGTCGTTTGCGGCCACCTCAATCCCTGTTGGCACACGCGCAGAGAGATCACCGTCGCTAATTGCTGTCGCCGTTTCTGAGAGGAGCTGTACCGGCTTCGCAAATCTTGCTGCAGCGATTGTTGAGACGATGATGCTGACGATCATTGCGAGAATCCCAACAAAGGTGATTGTGCCAGTGACCCCCGCTAGGCGCGATGCGCGCGTTGTCAGTGGCGAGATCAGCGTGACCTCAATGCTGATAGACGAAGGTGCGCCGCCAATGATGACGACGCTCGGTTCT
>Ga0208591_1000074_pt1 | contig 12195 bp, 9 predicted proteins | sample LakMenEpi14Nov09_FD_150697 | JGI IMG/M metagenome (GOLD analysis project Ga0208591, IMG submission 150697) | Freshwater microbial communities from Lake Mendota, WI - 14NOV2009 deep hole epilimnion (SPAdes) | ecosystem: Environmental > Aquatic > Freshwater > Lake > Epilimnion/Euphotic zone ...
GTTGTCAGTTGTCGGTGGTCAGTTGTTAGTTGTCGGTGGTAAAAATGATTTTCCCCTGCTTCCCTACTGCCACTGATATACTTTTATATATGAGCAATAGTAACACCACTGCCACCATCGGCTTGTTCTGCGGGTTCGTAGTGGGTAACTCTAGGATGTTGTTGTAGAAAAGCGTGAACTCCTAGCTTAAGTTTACCAGTACCGTGTCCATGAATAATCCATAGGGGTCCAGCAGCTTCGGAAATAGCTTTGTCTAAGATATATTCGGCATCAGCTACTCGTTTTCCGCGCAAATCTATAGTATTTTTGGAGGTGCGAATGGCTGGGGCTGGTGGTAGTGTAACTACTGATGGGGCTGGTTTTGCTTTAACCATGGGTTCGGGTTTTTGTCCATCCAATGATTCTATATCTTGGAGTTGTACCGTCATTTTCATGATACCAAAACGCACAGTAAAATTGCCATCAACATCGGGAATTGTTAAAACTTCAGCCGTTTGACCTAATTTAGGAATTCGCACGCGATCGCCCAATTTAGGCATGAATCCAGGTTTAGATTTAGGTGGGGGTGTAGGTTCGTATTTTTGAGCAATTTGATTGAGATTAGCGGTAGCTTGTTGGGCATCTTGGGCGTTAGCCGTTCCTTGTTGCAAGCGGCGGATAACTTGGGCTATTTCCCCTTTGGCTTGGGTAATTGCTTGTTGAACGGCAATTTCTTGGGAAACCCGGAGATCTTTTTCTCTGGCTTCCAATGCAGTAGCTTTGTCAGAAACTTCCTTATATAATCGTTCAGCTTGACGTAACAATTTTTGGGCTTCAGCGGCTTTAGTTTCTTGATTGCGGCGTTGGGCTTCTAAACCGGCAATTACTTGGTTTACCTCGTCTGTAGCTTCTCCGACTTGAGTTTTTGCCTCTGCTACTATTTCTGGATTTAACCCTAAACGCAAGGCAATACTCAACGCATTAGAACGGCCAGGAATCCCCCACAATAGACGGTAAGTGGGTGAAAGCGTGGTTTCGTCAAATTCTACAGAAGCATTTTCAAATCGGTGATCTTCATATTTTAGGGCTTTAAGTTCGCCAAAGTGGGTACTAGCCATAGTTAGCTGGCTATGATTTGACAGATATTTAAGTAAAGCGATCGCTAATGCACTTCCCTCCGCTGGATCTGTACCTGCACCGACTTCATCAAGTAATACCAGAGATTGGTACTTAATCACTAATGGGGACAAATCATTTTCCCCAGGTTCTAATGCCTCTAAAATTCGACTAATGCGGCGAATATGTCCAGAAAAGGTAGATAAACTCTGTTGTAAAGATTGTTCGTCACCAATATCGGCTAAAATTTGCGAAAACCAGGGCATTTCTACGGGTTCACGGGCGGGAACAAATAAACCTACTTTGGCCATGACCGCTGCTAATCCCAAAGTTTTTAAAGTTACAGTTTTCCCCCCCGTATTTGGTCCAGTAATTGTGACTACCCGGATTTGAGGACTAATCAATAAATCTACTGGGACTACTGAATTTCCCTGTTCGTGTTGCTGTTGCCAAACTAACAACGGGTGACGCAGATTTCGTAAGGTGATAATTTCATCTCGATTTACAAACCGCGGGGGATTAGCACCTATCCAAAAACTATAACGAGATTTCGCTACTGCTAGGTCTAAGGTAGTGACAATAACTAATAACCTTTCTAAATCTGGTGTAACTTCTGCTACTTTTTCCGTCAAAGTCCGGCGAATTGCTTCGGCTTCGGCTTGTTCTTTTCTAACAATTTGACGTAGTTGATTACCCAGAGGGACGATACTATTAGGCTCTATATAAAGAGTTGCGCCGCTAGTTGAGGTATCATGAACAATACCGGGGATTGCGTCCTTTTGCGGAGCTTTTACAGGTATAACAAAGCGATCGCTTCTTTGAGTAATTAACTGTTCTTGAACAGCGCCGGATTTTGCCTGGATAATATTTTGGAGTTTTTGGGTAATTTGACTGCGTATTTTCCGCAATTCTCCGCGAATTTCTCCCATTTTTTGACTAGCACGGTCAGTAACTTGCCCCCGTTCGTCAATACAACGGTGGATTTCCTGCTCTAATTCTGGGTAAGTCCGCAATTCTGAGACTAAATCGTTTAAAACTGGGATATTTTCCTGATTATCAATAACACGACGTAAATTTCTTGTACCTGCTAGGGTAGTAGCGATCGCTAAAAGCTCCTCACCTGGTAAAATACTTTGCAGTGCTGCCCGTTCGAGAGAATCACCAATATCTTGTATACCCTCAAAAGATAATCCCGGATGTAAACGACTTTCCAATTCATAAACTTCTTTAGTTTGCGCTAATAACAGTTCACTTTCTGTCTGAGTTTCGGGAATGGGCAAGTTACGCGCAACTATTGCCCCTAACTTAGTTGCCGCAAAGGTGGAAAGGTGCTGGCACAAGCGAGGCCATTCTAGTAATTCTAAGGTTTCGGATTGAATCAAGGTTTCAACAACTAATCTGAAATCATCGTAACAATTTTAGTTGCTGTCAGGCTAGATTTTTTAGAAGAAATTTTTTCTGGTTTTTTTTGTAACAAAAACGGTAACGCTGCTGAGATATTGTCATAACTATTTTAGTTTATACTAAGTTGCCCATGAACATAAAACCATATCTGATAGCAGTTATAGGGCTATGTAGATGCAGTTTCTAACTATTCTGTCTGTTTTATTTTATATCTGCTTGATTACTGGGATTCATCCATATTTCCAACTTACTAAAAAATTGGGAGAAAATCAAGGTTAAACATAAGTAAATTACAGCTACAGCCGCATAAATTTCAAAAGCGCGATAGTTTTCAGAAACAATTAATTGTCCTTTTCTAAATAGTTCCTCAAAACCAATTACTGCGACTAAACTCGTATCTTTTAATAGACTAATAAATTCATTTCCTAAAGGTGGAATCATCCGCCGAAATGCTTGGGGAAAAATTACATAAGTCATCGTTTGTAGAGGATTTAAACCTAATGATTTAGCTGCTTCTGTTTGTCCATTTTCAATTGATTCAATTCCCCCGCGCACAATTTCTGCAATGTAAGCTGCACTATTCAAACTCAAGGCAACTACTCCGGAGATAAGGCGATTTAATGTGAAATTAAAACCAATTTCTTGGAAAATCGCCGGTAAACCAAAGTAAATCATAAATATCTGCACTAATAAGGGTGTACCTCGAAAAAAGTCTATATAAGCCCTAGCTAAAAACCGTAAAGGTTTAATTGTAGAAAGACGAATTATTCCAATTAAACAACCGCTAGTTAAACCAAATAAACCGGAAATAAATGCTAATTGTAATGTTACTAATGTAGCCTTTAATAAAGCTGGTAAAGATTGCCAAAATACACTAAAAGAATTAATTTTATTTGTATTTTGATTAGCGTAGGGTAATCTTTCTGGTAATATTGGCGGTGTAGATTTAAACCATTTTTGGTAAATTTGTTGATATTTACCGTTTTCTAAAATTGTGTTTAAACCTTGATTAATCAGAGGTAAATAAAGAGAGTTTTTAGCGGTTGCAATTCCGTAAAATTCCTCAGTCAGTAGTTGTTGAATGACTTTAATTTCTTGCAAATTACCTGTATTAATAGCGTATAAAGTCACAGGTGCATCATTAATAACTGCATCAACATTACCATTTTGTAATTCTTGGAGGGCTAAGGCTGCGGAGTCAAAACTGCGAACTTCAGCACCTGTGAGAGTTTGAGCTTTTTTCGCGCCAGTTGTACCTATTTGGACAGCAATTTTGTGATTTTGCAGACTTTGAAAATTTGTAATATTTTGATTATTTTTGTGAACAGCGATCGCCAAACCTGCTTTAAAATAAGGACGGGAAAAAGCGATTGTTTTTGCTCTTTCTGGGGTGATAGTTATGGAACTAATAGCACTGTCTACGGTTTTAGCCTGTAGCGCCGGAATAATGCCATCAAAAGGTAAACTCTGAAATTCTACCTGGAAATGAGCCGCAGTGGCTATAGCTTTGATTAAGTCAATGGAAAAACCTGCTAATTCTCCATTTTTATCCTGAAACTCAAAGGGCGGAAATGTGGGTTCAGTAGCTACTCGGAGAGTTTGATTTCCAGGGGAATTTCCACTACAACCAACTAGTAAACCACAAATTAAGCTAATAATCACACACAAACGACCAAAATCAAATTTTATCATTTTCCCCTCTAGAGTAGAATTTACACTTGAAATATAGGATTTACAGCCATTCCCGGTGTTATAAGGTACATATCTAGGGGGCAAGATGCCCGCACCACAAGAGTTTTATCATTCAACTTTATACCTCATTAGATCGGAAAGCACTGGAAGTCAAATGTCTGGAAAACTTCCTTTTCTTCGTCTTTTTTATTTCTATGCCTATAATACTAGTATTAGTATTGCTGGTAAAGACAGAAAGAAAATAGTTGGGGTGAAAAGTTGATAATAGATAGTCAGAATTTTTTCAAGAATCCAGAATTTTATAACAAACTAAATCCCCGACTTTTTCAAAAAATCGGGGACATAAAAACGTCTAAAATCAATATAGGAGAAACAAAATCAAAGAACCTGAAAATACTTGATATAGGGCTGAAAATTTAAGCACAAAGGGCTAAAATCTGCTCAACAACTTGGGGGTTAACATCTTTATTTTCTCCTAAAGCTGTCATTCCATGCTTTTCTAAATTCTTAATGACTGCGGGAATGGTTTCTGAACCAATAGCATAGTCAGATAAGTGAGTGGGAACACCAACTGATTCAAAGAAATCACGAGTTTTAGTAATTGCTGTATTTACTCTTTCTGCTTCCGAACCACCGACAATTTCCCAAACTCTATCTGCATATTGTAAAAGTTTTTGCCATTTGCGATCGCGTCTAATTGTTAATGTGCTAGGTAACACAATTGCCAAAGTTTGAGCATGATCTAAACCATGTAAAGCTGTCAATTCATGACCTATCATGTGAGTAGTCCAATCTTGGGGAACACCGACAGCAATTAACCCATTTAATGCCATTGTTGCCGACCAAACTAAATTTGCTCGTGCATGATAATCTGTGGGATTTGCTAGGGTTTTTGGTCCTTCTGAAATTAGGGTTTTCAGAATTGATTCGGCCATGCGGTCTTGTAATGGGGCATTGACAGGATAGGTTAAATACTGCTCCATTACATGAGTAAAAGCATCAACGATACCGTTGCCAATTTGCCGAGGAGGCAGGGAGAAAGTTGTTTCTGGGTCAAGAACAGAAAATTTGGGAAATACAAAGGGACTAGCGAAAAATAACTTTTCTTGAGTTTCCCACTTAGTAACAACTGAGTTTGTATTCATTTCTGAACCAGTTGCGGGTAAAGTCAAAACCACCCCCATTGGTAAGGCCGCAGTTACAGGTGCGCGGTTTGCTAAAATATCCCAAGGGTCGCCCACAAAAGGAACTGCAGCCGCGATGAATTTAGTCCCGTCGGCCACTGAACCACCACCCACAGCCAAGAGAAAATTAATACCTTCTTTGCGGATTAATTCAACTGCTTTCATCAAAGTTTCAAAATGGGGATTGGGTTCAATACCGCCAAACTCAAATACATTTCTACCAACTAATGCTGATTTTACTTGGTCATATACACCATTGGCTTTAATACTACCACCACCATAGGTAATTAGAATTTTGGCATCTACGGGTATTTCCGTGGTAATATTTGCAATTTGACCTTTACCAAATAGGATTTTAACAGGATTGTAAAAAACAAAATTTTCCATGATTAGTCACACAAACAAATTATATGTTATTTTGAGTAGTATAATCATTTTTTTAATTTTTTGCCTCTACCTGCGAAATACTATTTAAAAAAAATCTGATTGAAGAGTTTGCGGTTATATCCTTATCCGAAGGGGAATAAGTTCCCCCAGTTACGAGAGGTGTTATCGCAGATATCGCTGGTTAATTTGCATCCTCTAAATATTGCAATCCCCACTGATACAAAGAACGCATTAATAAGTTATTCAAATTTGGAGGAGTGCTAATTTCTTTGAATGTATCCGTCATCAGTTTTTTAATGTTTTCTGAAGTTGTTGGTATATATACACCTGAAAAGTTATTATTAGCCCAAATATTACCGATTTTTGTTGAAGTTATAGATTCCCCTTCATGAATAATTTTATTGCGTTTCTCCCTAATGTCAGTCATTAATTTTGACCATTTATTATCTTCTTTAAATTTTTGGTAAATACACCAACCTTGCATTAATTCTATTAGACTTGGTTCATCTTGATTACTTACTATCCAACCTTTAGCAGTCCAATTTTGGGCTTTTGATTGAATATATAATAACCGTTCTAAAATTTGCACAAACTGAATAAATGCAGTGGTGTAATTTTCTCGTTTTAGAGAAAGTTCTAAGATGATTGTTGATTCCCATAACTTGGTAATATCATCAGCTTGCATTTTTTGGAGTTTGGTTTTCCAATTTTCAATTTGTGCAGAATCAACTACATTAGTAACATCATCATTATCTAACCATTTTCCTAATTTGCGGTAAAAATCATGATTAGATTCCCAATTATTGTATTTTGCTAAAAAACCAGCTAATTTATATAATACTGAATGACGATTTTCATGAACTTTTAGCCAAATTTGGGCTTCTGAAAAATCACCTCTTTCCCAAGCTGATTTAATCTTTACCTTTTCTAAAGCCCAGAAATATTCACCCATAGTAATAGGTTGAAAACTCTGGGAGTGATTAGCAGTAACTAAACCATTTTCTAAAGTAGTAAAAAATTCCTTTGGTTCATCGGGACTAGTATTAAATACTTTATATTGGCGTACTAAAGCGGCTGCACAAATTTCTACATTAGAAGCAATTACAGGGGTACATCCTTTAGTTTGAATCCAGAGAACAAACTCTTGATTTTTGTTAGCATTGATAGCTTCTTTTAAAACCAGTTGTTCTAATTCTTCTCGAATTTCATGACTATTACCAGCGTTAATTTTTGGGGCGTGAACATCAACTCTAATATCAGGAAATAAGCTTTTAATTTTTCCTTTCATTAATTCTGCTAACCATAAAGTATCTAATCGGCGAAAATTCCAGGTAATACTTTCCGGTTGGTCTGTTCCCCATAGAATAATATGTTTTAGACCTTGTTTTACTCCTCCTTCAATGACAGTTTTATCTAACAATAATTCGACCTTACTAAAATCACCACCAAGCCATTCTTGACAGTAATCATAATATCTTTTACCTAAATCTCGACCACTCCAAGGATAGGTTTTACCATCTTCGTCTTGATGTTTACCCCGTTCTATTCCTAGTTCTTGATAGAGTTCGTTGATATGTGGAGGATAACTAATATTACCATCTGCACCAAAGGAACGGATAATACCATCTTGACACCGCCAGCCTATTTGTCGAGTTCCTACGGTAATAATCAGGGTGCTAACTTTATCTGTGTTATTTGTTGTTGTCATAATTAATGATTTCTTGTTTTTCTATTGCTTCTAAAACTTGTTTGTGAATTTGAGCAAACAAACTGGCTTTATATAGGGTACTAAATGATTTTCTAGTGACTAAATTAATGCAATTTAAAATCCTTTTTTGCCATTGTTGTGAGTCGGTTATATCCTCACCCCAAGCAGTAAAAACATCTTGTTCTGCTAAACCACCTAAGCGATGAGAAAAAGTATTTCTGGCAGTCTTAGCTGAATACCAAAATGCCTGAAAATCAATACTATTTGCGGTTTCAGGAATAACAAAGCTCAATAAGTCTTGTAATAATTTTCCTCGTAATTCAGTTTCTTGTCCATTAAAGTGATATTCTAAAGATGAATATTTTTGTGATATAGACTTTTTGATTAATGGCCATCCTTTATCTTTTCCTTTATTTTTCCCTTCTTTATACTTTTCTTGTTTAACATCATTAGGAAAAGATTCAATAGCCCATAGGTATAATAACCCCTCAACAGACCGATAGCTATGTAACATTGCTTCTGTAGTATTCATTTGCTCAAGACGAATTACACCTAAATAAGCCTGTTCATAAGCCATCCATAATTTGCCTTCTACACTAGATATTTGTGTAGAACTTTTAGCAAGAGATAAGAATCTTTCAAATTGTCCTTGATTCCATAATTTACCAGCTTTTAATAAATTTGGTATTGGTCCAAATTTTGAACCAGACTGCTGAAAATAAGGTTCTAGTAAATCATAAGCTTCTGTATAGTCATAGCTTTCTAATAGTTTTAAAGCCTGTTTTTGGGTTCTATCCCAAAGATAGTTAGTACCTAAAAATGGACCTTTATAATCGGAGGGAATACCTTGACGATTAGCAGATGTATTTTGTTGAACTTCAAAAAATAAAATGCGATCGCCATAGAAACTAAGTCCTGAAACTCTTGCCGCTTCTGATGTTTGACCTACTCCTCCCTTCACACATACCCAAATGGGTTGATGAGGTTGAATATGAATTTCATTTCTCCATGTTTTTCTCCACCAGTTAAACATCTGTTCAAAATCAGAGGGGTTAGTACCATCTTGTCCAACATAAAGAATAGAGGTATTATCATTGTTCAGATTTTGGAATTTACGAATAATCCACTTTTTGATGATTTCTGTTGTATATAATGTATCTTTTTCTCTCTGTTTTACTTCTGGTTTTTGATCAGTAGCAATTAAATATACTTTCTCAATTTCTGATGCGTTTTTGTTAAAAATATTTCCTGTAATTGCTGGTTCTAAACGGTCTATGTATGTATCAATATTATCTAATAGGTATTTAGTTAAATCTCTAAAAGAAATATTATGTAATCCTAAGTCAGAAAGAACTTCTGCTTGTTCACCAATAATTTCCCCATTTTGCATTCTATCATCACCAACGTTAAACCATTCACCGGAGGCGATTTGGAACATTAAATCTCTAGTACCTATTGTGGCAATTAAAACTGATTTCATATTTAATCAAGTTGTATTTGGTAGTTTTTAGTTAGAGTATTAAATTTCTGCTGGAGGTTGTACACCAAATAAATGTACATTACCATTGATATTTTTTAAATCACGGAGAAAGCGCGATCGCACATGATTAGCATTTGGTGTTTGTCCACCCATAAATAAACAAACAATTTCTTGACATTTGGTTTCTTCTTGTATGTTGGGAATATTGACCCGTTTAATACTTACCCAAGAACAATGTCCATTTCCTCCACCTGCTGCATTACCTCCTAAATCTGGATTACGTTTATAATTTTGTGGGTGATTATGATGATAGATTAAATCCATTCCATCCCCACGGGTATCAACTGCATCTACATTTTCCCATTCTAATGAATTAACATCTATGGGGTTCTCATCGGGACCAGGAACTACATAAATTGCACAGGTGGTAGGTGAAAAAACCTCTGCTTTGATATTACGGTTATTTATGGATACTCTATCACTCCAAAGATTTCTGACTGCTGTTAACCAAGTAATATACTCTTTATTCCAAGCTTCTGGTTTTAGTGGTAATGTAAAATTTATATACCTAAAGTCACCAGTGTTTGGATCTTTGACTTTATGTCTCAGAATTAAATGTGTTCCCCTTGCTGCTTCATAGCCCTTATCCATACAAAATATATGTAATGGTCTACGCCAACCCCGACCAACACCGCCAACCATCACTGCAAAACGAATGATTGGCAAAATGATTTTATTGAGGATATCTTTTGGTGCGCTAATTTGTAATTTACCTTTCCATAGATAAAAAGATGGTTGATTCTCAGACCTTTCCCCCCATGGTTTACCTTGAATCATTTGCAGACGTACACAACCTTTGCAACTTTTCCCATCACCTGCATCTATATCTCCCATCAGTTCAGCCACAGTCAATTTAGCGAGATTTTCTGGCATTACTCCCAAGAAAAACCGCATTAACCAAGAACGCAGCCAACCCCGCCAATGTGAAGGACGTAATTCCATTGTTTTAGTATCTGGACCTGCGCTACCTTGACTATAAAGGCTAAATTCAAATTGTTTAACTGGATAATCAGGATCATGTGTGAGTTTTTGTGCAGAATTAGGAAGTTTAAGACTTCCATAACCAGAAGCAGTACGACTACCAACACCATATAAACCTAGTGCTTGTTGTACCCATTCCCAAACTTCGTTTACTTCCTCTTCTGTTGCTTTTTCGGGTATTCCTCTAATTGCAACTATGACAGGAATTTTATCTCGACCATTACCTAAAGTATAAAGAGATAATGGTGTACATTGTCCTTGGTGATATACCTGAAATTCTTGTTGAGGATTAACAATATCTAATGTTAATTTAGTTGCCGTTTCTGGCCAAGCATCAAGAAATTCAATTTTCCCAGCAGTAATTTTATCATTGTCTTGATGCCCTAAAAGTTGGTACATTCTTGCTTTAATTTCTGGTCTTTGTTTTTCCCATGCTTTTGCCCATGCTCTTACTAAACCTCGGATACAAGAACCGGGAATATAACCATTGAGTGGAAGGGTTCTTAATTGTTGCCAATTTTCACCAACATTGCGTTTATCTTCTGATTTTGGCGGCCATGTACCACAAGGTTCACCAGCAGAAACTATGGTTTCTACATCTGGATGGGGAAATGAACCAACTTTAGCACGCCATTGAATCGTAAAAGTGTCTTTTTTAAATAAGCCAGATTGCGATCGCTTTTGATGTTGCTTTTCCAGTAAATTAATTAATTCAATACCTGTGTACATTAATCCTCCTGATAGGCTCTTGCCCAAAAATTCCAATGGTTAGCTAATAACAAAGATTTCCGCCAAGTCAACATATATTCTTGAGGCTGGTTTCTAGTCATCTCTACTATTTGTGTCATTAATTCTTCTTTATTAGGTAGTTGATTTTTATCTACCGCTACCATCTGACCTAGTAATGATTCCCACACTGGTACAGTACGTTTTCGCACCTCATTATTATCCTGAGCATTAGCTTGATTTAGATATCCAACCGCAGACAGTAGACCAAAAACTCTTAAATGTTGAGACAATCTTAAAACAGCAGTTAAATCATTTTTATCTAACTTCTGTTTGTTGTATGTTTTCAAATACTTTTGAATATGTTCGTGAGCAGATAAACTCATTTGTTCTGGTAAAACTAGAGAAGAGTTATTATCGCTCTTAACAGTTTCAACCTTCACATTTTCAGAAGGAGTTCGAGGTTTTGGAGGATTAGATTGAGGATGAGGTTTATGTTGATGCTTATTTTGGGGCATAATTTTATATTCCTTTAGGCTGTAACTGTGTCTTTAATGGGTGATGTAAGATGATTTGTCCAACCTTGAACCCAACCCCGTCCTACATTGGCTTGTCCACCTACTTGAAATAATTCTTGTAAAACACTAATTAGTAAGTTGTGTTGTGTTTCTATTATGGGATTATTTTTGAGCAAACTATAACCCCAAGGATAATAAAAAATAGTGTCTCTGGGAATACAAATATCTGTCCAAAACACCCCAGCAGAACCTTCTGGATTTACCCCTTCTTTATTATCCTGAATTTTGTTACGAACTTGTGTCCAGAGGGAATGTTCCATTAATACTTGAAAATCTGCATCAGGTAAAACAATTAAATTACTATCCCAAGTAGGTTTAACAGCATTCTTTAATGAATCTGGCCATCCTGTTAAAGAAATAGCTTGTTTTTGCTCATCTGATAACAATGAAACTTGAATTTGAGCATCAGCTACAGAATAAACTCCCGCACGATTACCCACAGCATGATTAGGAAATATTGCTGCTTTTTGACGTGAAATTAGGGCATGATCACGAATTAATGAGTGACAGCTAACCCAAATAAAAACATCTCTATTATTAACTGACATGGTTCGCATAGGAATCCATAGCAATCTTGCATCTCCAAACCAAACTTGATGAACTCCCATTTGACCTTGTTTATCTAATTCTTTGCCAAATAGAGTTTCTGCTGCTATTTCATCTAATATTTTTACTTCATCTCTCAGGCTACCACGTAAAGAAGAGCCGGGTACATAAGGGAAATTTGTATGTACTTCACGGGCAATTTCTAAGATGTTACCTAAGTCTCCTTCACCCCCACAATGAATAGGTGCAAGACTGTACATATAACCAACTCTAAAATCAGGCATTTTTCTCCTCACTTTTTCCTTGATATTTAATCCACAACATTTCCGAATAACCCAATTGTCGCCAATTGTT
>Ga0208591_1000076_pt1 | contig 12086 bp, 6 predicted proteins | sample LakMenEpi14Nov09_FD_150697 | JGI IMG/M metagenome (GOLD analysis project Ga0208591, IMG submission 150697) | Freshwater microbial communities from Lake Mendota, WI - 14NOV2009 deep hole epilimnion (SPAdes) | ecosystem: Environmental > Aquatic > Freshwater > Lake > Epilimnion/Euphotic zone ...
TTTTGAACTTGGAGGCAAAGGATTTATCCCTGTGTACATAGATTCAAAAGGATAACAGTAGAATGGTAGCGCTGATATATCAGGTTGTAGTCCTGGAGAATCTAATGATATTTTTGGGAGCTTGCTTTTGTAGTCCGAGCCATTCACAGTAATTATGCTTAGGCAATATTTGATATCTATATTATCGTGAAAAATAATCTCGTTCATAGAACAGTTATCTTTACAATCCAAAAACTCGCACAAGTTCCAGGGATAATATGTGTTTTTTTCTGCAATTATGCCATTATAATCCCGGGCATTTATATGATAATTGTTTTGTCCGAGTAGTATTTTTGAAAATATCATCAGGTATTTTCCAGGATATATGCTCTCGCTCTCTATATTGTCTTTTGTGATTACTGACATATAAACGCCAGGGAATTGGTCATCTGTATTGAAATCTCCCACTTTCAATTCATTCCACGAAAGACAATCGGGATTATTTGTGGCGTGAATCAAATAATAGATATCTCCAATATCTTCCATTTTTATTGTGAATATAGAAGGATAGAAGAGGATAGGCTATGAATAGCTATAATATCAAAACTTTATATGCTTAGAGACCAGGAACAGACAAATAAAAAGATATAAGGATTTGATACTATATATATATAAATCAAAATAATACAATAACATAATAATACCAATAAATCATTTTTTCATATAATATAGCCTTTGTGGCATTTTATGTCATCGTGCCCGAGTGGTCTAAGGGGTCAGACTTAAGATCTGATGTACTTTAGTACGCGTGGGTTCGAACCCCACCGATGACATCATTTGTTTAATATTGCTATATTATAATACCGCCGTACAAATCGTGATATAATCGTGAATACCGTACATATTAGAATTTCCTGAAATATAATAATTCCAGTTAAAGGGGATTATGATAGACTTATTATTTAATAGGATAGATGTAATATTACTGTCTGTATCTGGGATGCCATTTGTAATTTTTGAAGAAGGATTGCATAGATGTATCTCTACAGGATTGTCAGATATAGATTGAACTAACAGATATTTATATTTATTTTTTTGCCATATATAATTATTATTTAGATTATATATAATATTATAATTGAACCAATTAGCGAGAATATAATTGATATCGCTAATAGTATCGGAGATTACTATAGGCTGTTTTTTATACAACAGTTCAAAATCAAAATTATTTATAGACACTTGATATATAGATATTTCATCAATAAATATATAATAAAATGAGGTATATATTAATAGCAAGAATATCAATAAATAAATATACATTTAATTAATATATATTTATTTATTTAGGCATATTAAACCTTCAAAATAATTATATAGATAATTATTAAAGCTTATTTATTAAATGGCTGCTTTATTAACCGATTTTGTTAAAGCTACTCCTACGGGTGCTATGGCTTTCGGTGTTACAGGCGCTGTTCCTAGTCTTACAAAAGGTCTTACAAAAGGTCTTACAAAAGGTCTTACAAAAGGTCTTCCTGGTCTTGAAGGAGCTCTTACTGGTCTTGAAGGAGCTCTTCCTGGTCTTGAAGGAGCTCTTCCTGGTCTTGAAGGAGCTCTTCCTGGTAATAATCAAATTAAGGGTGATACAAATTTAATACCAACTGGCAATAATGGCACACTGGATAATAAAACTAAAGAAATTAGCCCTATTCTGAAGTGGCTTAACGATAAATCTATAGAAGCTACATATTATTGGATTAATATTTTTGCACCGAAGGAATTAATAGATAAAGAAAATTCAAGAATATTGCTTAATGTCATTATGTTATATGCTATTAATTATATATATAAATATGATGTTGAAAAATATAATTACGATACGCTAAAAGAAATAAGAGAATATTTGGATATCAACAAGTCCATTTTAAATGAGAAGATATCTATGTTATCAAAAGATTATTTGGATATCGTACAAGATGCTTTGGACGATATAAAACTTGCAGGGGAACGAGACTTTACAAAACAACAGGATAATGATAAAATGGATAACGAGACGAAAATTGCAGATAACGACAGAACCTTTAACATCGTAAAAATGGTAGTTGATAACTCTTCGGGTTTATCGGGTGGTCTATTTACGACTATAACATCAGCAATTGCTAATATATGGAAGGTTATGATGATGTGGACAAAGCCTTTTGCTGGATTAGTGATATTAGTAGGATTTATAGCTTTCATAATACTTGTATTTTTTGGCGAAGACGATGAACCTCCAGAAAATTCGGGGGGTGTAGGAACAGGAAGCTTGGTTGGTCCTAGTAATTTTAACTTTTTTTCAAAAAATATGCAAGGAAGCGGAGGGTCAAATAATAATACTGATATTATTTCAGTATTACAAAGACTACCGCAAAATATATACTCTTTCTTTGATAAATTATCGAAAGCCTATTCAAGATTCAGCAAATATGCCAATAGTTCTAGCGATTTTCTAAATAGCCTATCTGACACTACGCCAATAATATATGACAGACCTAAACAAGATAAAGCTAATAGTGCTGGGTTATATGATAATATATATACATTTGATTATAACTATATAGATGCTATTAAAGGGACAACGCAAACGACAATAGATGAACCTGTTGATGCTCCAGTTCTAGTAAAGACTACTCGCGTATATAATATTAAAAGGCCTAATAATAAAAGGCCTGATAAGGTTGGCAATTCTAAGATATCAGAATATTATGGTATACAACACGACTATACGTTTGATAAAGGGGGTACAAATAAGGACGAATATATATATGCTCCAAAATGCGGGACAAATAATTATGTATATGATGATTGTACAGTTAAAATTTTGGATTGCGGTACGGCCAAAGCAGAAGATACAAGCGATTATAATAAGATAAAAATATAAAAATATAAAAATATAATAATATAAAAGGCATTTTAAAAATGAGTAAATGCGTAGACAATGTTAATGGCAAGGATTTGGAGCCTTTATTTAAAGAAAAATATATTATGGATGTTAACAAAATTGATAAATCAAATGATTTATTTGCTATAAAAACATTTGATGCTGAATTGAATAAATCTGCGCCTATAACAGTAGACAATAATGGGACTATTACTAAGATTAACCTTAGTAGTAATGGAAGATATTATATCGACGAACCTCCTAATATAATTATTAAACCACCTGCATCACCCGAAGGAAAGCAAGCAGAAGCAAAGGCGACTGTAAATATGAAAAACGGAGGTGATACTCTTAATCAGTATTGGGAAATAAAAGATATAAGTATTAGTGATGGCGGTTCTGGGTATGATGCGATTGCCGATATAGACAAAATTGAAATTGTAAAGAAGGATACGGCTCAGAAAAAGATTGTTTATAATGAAACTAAACCTATATATTATTTATTGGAAAAAAAAGAGTCACAATGTAATAATTTAACGGATAAGTGGCACGAATGGTTCACAATACCATATTATTATTTGGGAAACAACAATGGGCGAAGAAAAATAGACGAAAGTAATAAAACACGAGGAGTATTTCAGTGCTATACAAAGTGCAATTATAAATATGTAGTAAATAATGATAATATATGCGAAAGCATTCAAACATTAGAAGGAGGCAAATATAGAAATTATATCCCATATGACCCATTAGCCATAATATGTATTTTAGGAAGCTACGAAACAGATTATACAGCGACAAGCTATGTTATAAAAAGAAGCGGAGTTGACGGAGTCCCAGGCAATTATTATCATACTATAGAAAAAGTTAAAAAGGGGGATGACGAAGATATAAATACTGAGGTACAAACTAAAATATTAGCTTCGCTGTATGATTATAAAAAAATTCCTTTAATCACAACTCATCCAGTTGCAATAATAAAAAAAGATATAGATGATGCTTATACAGTAATATCGCAATATATATCTGGTATAATAACAGAAGCTGAGAAGAATGATTTGAAAATTAAAACAACTATTAAAAATAATGTTAATGACTTCTATCAATTATTTGATAAAAGAGACGGGCTATATATTTCTTATCTTAATAAGCTGAAGGATAGTACGCATTTTCAAAGAGTATTATATGCCAAAAGTATAGCTCATCAAGTAAAAGACGCAACACCTCTTGCTAGCGACGATGCTACTACACAGAAATATTTGAAGTATTTATTTAATTATTGTAAGTTTTTGTATTTTAATAAAAACAATTTGTTTGCGATTAGGCTTTTAAATTATGGAATATATGAAAAGGATGGTTATATTAGCGATGGCGTTACGCTTCAAAACCCAGATGAGGGAAAAGATGTTTCTATAATGGCCGTGAGCAAACCTACTATTATCAATTATAATCCAGTTACTGTCAAAATTGATACGAAACATAAAAATATATTTGATGATTATTCAAATGCTTACGAATTATATAAGAGTTTTATTTTAACATACCCAGTTATTTTAATGCTGTCGGTTGGTTTGTCTTTTATAGTTATGCTTTTATATTATATAAATTTTATATATTATGCAGCTTCTTTTCTTAATTCTCTTTATATATTTGTTATCGGCGTATTGTATTTCTTTATAGTATTTATGGTGTGTAATAGTGTAGTCATACAAATAGTTGTCTTTGTTATTTCGGCAATATATAATACAGTTGGTTTTGCATATTCTGTGATAATGAATATATTTAGTCTAACATTCGTAAGAATATTATTATTTTTTATTCTTATAACTGATTTGCTAAATAATAATTTAGGTGTTGTATATGGAATATTAATGTTTGTTATTAATACAATAATATATTTTGTATTTGGAATTATATCCATATTCTTGTATATTATATATGGGTTTACATCTGGAGACCCTGCGATAATATTTACATCATTTATAATTTTGTCAATTATGTATATATATTATAAAATATGGTTTGATTTTGATATTAATACATTAGACAAAGCTGTCAAGAGTAAGACTAATATTATAAACGAACATTCTAATAGCACGACAATATTAAAAACGGGGGTATTAAAAACGGGAACAGGAACAGCTATATCAACCGCTAGATTGGAATTGTATAAACACAGCTATTTTAAGAACCTATATGAGGGCGCATATAAAAATTATAAAGAAAAAATAGATGAAATACTAACTTATAAAATTAATAAAAATAGACTATTACCCGATGATGATAATGCTAGTGCTAGTGCAGGTGCTGGTACTAAAATAGCCAGAACTACAAAAGAGCTAGAAACATATAAACAAGGTAAGGAGAAGAAAATTGAAGAAAAAGGGAAAAAAATAGATGATGCTAATATTGCAAGATATAAAAGAAGAGCTGCCGAACAGAAATTGAGGGACTTTAATATTGAAAATGACAAAGACCTCAGAGGATATAACAGGGATATATTACAAAATACATTTAATAAAGAAGAAACCAGAGGACCAGGAGGAATAAATGAAATTATCAAAACAAAAGAAGATTTATTAGATAGGAAAAGCAAGTTGAAAAAGGAAATAAGAGAATTAAACACCGAAGAAAAAACTAAGAGAAGAGATGTTAATCCATTTGAGATTAACAATACTAAGTTAAAATCTGCTAATGCTGGTATTGACAGTATAAAGAGCAAACTAGGTGATGGATTAAATAAAAGCGTAGATTATACCAGTGGTATTTTTGATAGAATTAAAATGTAAATCTTCAACAGTCAGCAGGTATTCAAGGATTGAGAATATAATTTTTATAGCATTCTATGTATTTCTCCATAGCCTCATTCACAGTCATTCCCTTGATACTGTTCCAAGCCTCCCATTTAGCACAAGCGGTTACATTGACAAACCACGGTTTATCAATATTACAATCTCCTGTCCTCGCCTGTTTGTAATATTTGTAAAACTCCAATTTAATTGTATCAGACAATCCCATAATTTCCAAATCAATATCATTCAACTTTTTTAAAACATCATCAAATTCCTTTTTCAATTCCATATCCATATCCATATTATAATGATTGTAAATGTATATATATATTACTATATAAATATATTTCTTATATTATTTTTATTTAAGAATATAACACATATATTATAATGACGATGATTATTAATGAATATATTGAATATACGAATAAATACAAACAGCAGTATGGTGAGAAATGTATTGTTCTTTTACAAGTAGGCTCGTTCTATGAAATGTACACTATATACGAAAATAATAATGCAGAGAACAATGATATATACAAGGTGGCTGATATATGTGGTATAATAACTACAAAAAAAAACAAATCTATTGCAGAAATATCATTAAATAATCCTGTGATGGCCGGGTTTCCCGTTCATTCTCTTAATAAATTCACGCAAATATTGCTGAATAACAATTATACTATTGTAATTATTCAGCAGGAACAGCAGATGGCTGGCAATAATAAAAATATGGAGCGTAAGGTCGCCGAGATATTATCTCCGGGCTCCAATATAAATATTACAGATAAGCGAAGTAATTATATGATGGTTATAATGTACGAGATAATAAACGGGTATATTATTGCAGGAATATCTGGGATTGATTTATCAACTGGGAAGACCTTCATATACGAAGTGGGTTCTACGAAGGATGACCCCGAACTCGCGAATGACGAAGTATTCCGTATGATAAGTACATATAATCCTATTGAATTAATTATATTGGGTGATAAAATTGATGAGAAGGAGCGGAAAAAGATATTGAAAAACTTGAATATCAATAACATTTTGGTTCATTATAAATGGGGCGAATGTAAATACATAGAGTTTTTCAAGAGCATAATAAATCAGACGCAAATATTGGAGAAGGCATTCTTTATGAAGAAGGGGCTGATTTCTATAATTGAAATGTTAAATATGGAGAGGCTCACTATATCGCGCGAAGGATTCTGTTGTCTATTACAATTTGCACACGAACACAATGCAGATATTATAAAAGAGCTACAGGTTCCTGAGATTTTTGAGAATAATAATAATATGACAATTGAGTTTAATTCTGCCGTCCAATTAAATATTCTGGGTTTGTATCAGAACGATAAGCCGCTAATAGATGTATTAAATAGATGCGCGACTGCTTTCGGTTCGCGATATTTTAAAGAGAAGTTGCTGGCGCCTATGATAAACATTAAAAAAATCAATCAGTCTTACGATGATATTGACAAATTGTTGAATAAAAATAGCTATATAAAGGTGCGCAAATATCTGGCTAATATTGGGGATTTGGAGAGATTCAAGCGGAAACTACTTTTAAATAAGGTAGCTCCTCAGGATTGGATGAGCTTTAATGAATCTATGGAGGCCTGTATAGGCATCTATAATATCTTGAAGGATTACGGCGACGGCGAGAAAACCGATGAGACTATTATATCAATTGTACATACTATAACGAATTCTTATAAGGATATTTTGGATTTGGAGAATGCTTCTAAATATAATTTGGCTGATAAAAATAATTGGGGAAATATATTTAAACAAGGAGTATATGAAGATATTGATAATAATGCCGAGGGTATCAAGAAGTCCTATAGAGATATTGAGATTTTATGCGAAGAAATAAACCGTATCGGCATAAATGATAGCACGCTATGTAAGATAGATTATAATGACAAAGACCAGGAATATTTCATTTTAATAACTAAGAAAAGATATGAGACGGCTTTAAAAAATAACAAGGCTATTATTGGCAAATTCAACAAAAAGCCGTTATCATCTTCTTCGTCAAATTACAAGATGACTAATAGCGAAACCGAGAAGCTCTCAAAAAATATCAGCAAATATAATGAAGAAATTGCGGTTCTCGTATTGAACTATTATAATGAATTTGTTAGGGAGTTTATAGAAATAAATAATAAAAATATTGATATTCTCATTAAATATCTTGTACGAACCGATATAGCAGCAAATAATGCCAAAAACGCCTTTGATTACCGATACAAAAGACCTATAATATCATTAGATTCCTCTGATGAAGCCGGCAAAGACGACTGCGAAGACCCCGAAGACGACTGCGAAGACCCCGAAGACGACTGCGAAGACGACTGCGAAGACGACTGCGAGAGCGAGAGGGAATCGTCTTTTATTAATATGAAAAATATGAGGCATCCGTTGATTGAGAGATTACACGATGAGCTTGAATATGTAGGGAATGATGTCAGGATAAATAAAGATGGCATATTGTTGTATGGAATAAATGCTTCTGGCAAATCTTCATTTATGAAGGCAGTTGGTTTAAATATTATTATGGCTCAATCTGGTATGTTTGTAGCCGCCGAAAAAATGGTATATTATCCGTATAAAAGAATATTTACGAGGATTTCGGGGATGGATAATATATATAAGGGAATGTCAAGCTTCACAGTGGAAATGACAGAATTGCGGAATATATTACAGAGATGTAATAAATATAGCTTGGTTATTGGGGATGAGATATGCTGCGGGACTGAATCAATATCAGGGATTGCTATTGTATCTGCTGGAATAGATATGCTGATAAATAAAGGGGCTTCTTTTATATTTGCGACGCATCTACACGAACTAACAGAGATGTCTTGTATTAAAGAGCATATCAAGGATAATAGATTGTTTGTCAAGCATATTAAAATAGATATTGGCAAAAATAATGAAATCATATATAATAGGAAAATACAGGATGGTCAGGGTTCTAATATGTATGGCTTGGAAGTATGTAAATCTCTTGATATGCCATTAGATTTCCTTAAAAAGGCTGAGATGTTTAGAAAAGAATTCACAAATATAGACAAGGACCTAATTAAAAACAAGAAATCTAATTATAACAGGAAGAAGAAGATTGATAAATGTGAAATATGTCAGGGTATTGCTGTTGAAACGCATCACATTAAATATCAGGAGGACGCAGATGAAAACGGATTCATAGGTTCATCTCATAAAAATGCCACGCATAATCTAGCATCACTATGTAAAGACTGCCATAGCAAGGAACACAGGGGGATTATAAAAATCAATGGGTACAAGCAATCCTCAAATGGCATTATACTAGACTACGACACCCTATAAAAAAAGTCTATCTCTCTCAATAACCCGCGACAGCCTCTCAATAGCCCGCGACAGCCTCTCAATAACCCACGACAGCCTCCCAATAACCCACGACAGCCTCTCAATAACCCGCGACAGCCTCTCAATAGCCTCTCAATAGCCTCTCAATAATTATTATAAAAATACTAAGTTTATCTTAGCAGTTCTTGAGACACTGGAATATTTATATTTTTTTCATTTTAAAATTTGAGTACATCTTTCTGTTTTTTCAAAAATTTCAAAAGTTTTTTAGAAATTACAAAATAAATCAAGAGATGTACTCAAATTTTAATTTTCAAATTTTAGAAAAATCTAGTTTCTTTTTAAGTTATCATAATGGTATTATAAATAGCCTTTTCTATAGCCTTGACAATAGCCGGCAGCAGCCTATTCTAATACCGCGTTGGGGGCGGGTTCCCCCATAAATATATATATAGATTATTTAATATAATAATATAATTATGAAAGTTATTAAGAGGAATGGTGAATATGAAGATGTCAGCTTTGACAAGGTCCTTATGCGTCTTAAAAATCTATCAAGTGAGCTAAATATTAATGTATCAGAGATAGCTCAGAAGGTATGCTCGCGTATTTTTGACGGTGTTAAAACAAGCGAATTAGATGAAATGGCTGCATATTTGTGTGGCAGTATGTCTTTGGATAACCCAGAATACAATACTTTGGCTTCGCGTATTATTATCTCAAATCATCATAAAAATACATCTCCTTCATTTTCTGAAACCGTTCAAGCTCTTTATGATAACAAGGATATTCATAATAATAATGCCCCGCTAGTATCTGATGAGCTATATGAAATCGTGTGTAAAAACAAGGAGAAGCTCAATACCTATATTGATTATCAGAGAGATTTTACATTTGATTATTTCGGCTTTAAAACTTTGGAACGCGCATATTTAACCCGTGTTAATAAGAAGGTTATTGAGAGGCCACAGCATATGTGGATGCGAGTTGCTCTGGGAATACACGGTAATGACATTAAAGAAGTTTTGGCGACATACGACCTTATGAGTAAAAAATATTTCACACACGCTACACCGACGCTATTTAATTCAGGAACTAGAAGGCCTCAATTGAGCAGCTGTTTCCTTTGCTCTGTAAATGATGATAGCGTAGCAGGCATTTATGATTCACTAAAAGAGATGGCGCTGATTTCTAAATATGCCGGAGGAATTGGCATTCATATTCATCAGGTTCGTGGTAAAGGTAGTTATATCAGAGGAACAAACGGAACTTCTAACGGAATCATACCGATGTTGCGCGTATTTAATAATACTGCGAGATATATTGACCAAGCAGGGAAAAGACTCGGGAGTATCGCGGTATATCTTGAAACCTGGCACTGTGATATTGAGGCCTTTTTGGAATTGAAGAAAAATCACGGGAGTGAGGAAGAAAGATGCAGGGATCTATTTATGGCTCTATGGGTATCTGATTTGTTTATGGAAAGAGTGAAAAGTAATAAGCATTGGTCTTTAATGTGTCCTGATAAATGCCCTGGGCTGAGCGATGTATACGGCGATGATTTTATTAAACTTTATGAACAATATGAGAGCGAAGGCAGATATAATAAACAGATTAATGCTCAAGACCTCTGGTTTAAAATATTAGAATCTCAAATAGAGCAAGGAGTTCCATATATCCTTTACAAGGATGCTGCGAATAAAAAGAGCAATCAGAAGAACCTAGGAACTATCAAATCAAGCAATCTGTGCGCAGAGGTTCTAATTTATTCATCTCCCGAGGAAACTGGCGTTTGCAATTTGGCTTCCATTTGCCTTCCTACATATATTGAGAATGGCGTATTTAATTATGAGAAGCTTCACGATGTTGTCAAAGTAATTACTAAAAATCTGAATAAAGTAATTGATAAGAACTTTTATCCTATTGAAAAGGGTCGCGTTTCTAATCTTAAAAACAGGCCTATTGGAATTGGCGTTCAGGGATTGGCTGATGTATTTATGATGCTCAAGCATCCCTTTGAATCAAAAGAGGCTGCAGATATTAACAAAGATATTTTTGAGACTATCTATCACGCAGCAGTTGAAGCTTCTATGGAATTGTCAAAAAAAAGGTTTTATACTATTAATAAAATAGCTTCTGGTGAATGTGATGAAAATATGAGCGACTATGTTAATGAGTTTGAAATTAAAAATATTAAAAATAAATATAGTGGGGCATATAGTACATTTGAGGGCAGTCCGATATCTCAAGGGCTTTTTCAATTTGATTTGTGGAATGAAAAGCCGAGCGATAGATATGACTGGGAAAGCCTGAGGACTGAAATAATGAATTACGGAGTTCGCAATAGCCTTTTGATATCTCCTATGCCCACGGCATCTACTTCGCAAATTATGGGATTTAATGAAAGTTTTGAGCCTATTACCAATAATATATTTCAGAGAAAGACTCTGAGCGGTGAGTTTATTGTGATAAATAAGTATTTGATTAAAGATTTGATTGATAAGGGAATATGGAATAAGGAAATGAGGGATACTATTATTTTGCACGAGGGAAGCATTCAGAATATCCCAAATATTGATGCGACTATGAAAGAGCTGTATAAAACTTCTTGGGAAATTAAGCAACGTGTTATTATTGATATGTCAGCAGACAGAGGAAGATATATTTGCCAGACGCAAAGCCTCAATATTTTCATAGAAGAACCTGATTTCCAAAAATTGTCTTCTATGCATTTTTACGGACATTCTAAGGGTCTCAAGACGGGTTCTTATTATCTGCGAACAAAACCAAAGGCGAAAACTCAGCAAATGACAATTGACCCTGAATTTGCTAAAAAAAGATTGAGATGTGCTGAAGACAACGGCGATAGCTGTGTCCTATGCTCATCATAACACTCATTTATTAGCTTGTCTTTTGGTAGTTTTAGGTTTTGCTGTGGTAGTTTTGGGAGTTTTTGGTTTTGTCGTGGTAGTTTTTGGTTTTGCTATGGTAGTTTTAGGTTTTGTCGTGGTAGTTTTAGGTTTTGCTGTGGT
>Ga0208591_1000082_pt1 | contig 11850 bp, 13 predicted proteins | sample LakMenEpi14Nov09_FD_150697 | JGI IMG/M metagenome (GOLD analysis project Ga0208591, IMG submission 150697) | Freshwater microbial communities from Lake Mendota, WI - 14NOV2009 deep hole epilimnion (SPAdes) | ecosystem: Environmental > Aquatic > Freshwater > Lake > Epilimnion/Euphotic zone ...
ATGCATTAGATAAAAATGGTAAGGACTTAACTAAGTTCAGAATTAATTAGATATTAGTCAGAAATTAAATTAAGTATGGGTTACATCCCATACTTAATTTTTTGTAACCCATAAGAAGTTGATCAATTAAAACGTGAAAATGAAATGTGCAATACTTGGTTTTGGAAACCCTGTACGAGGCGATGATGCTGTAGGTTGCCAAGTTATAGAAAAACTCCACGAAAAGTTCAATAATGAAAAAGATCATATCGGTTTATTTGATATGGGTACAAATGGATTTGAAATTTTATTTACACTTTCAGGATACAATAAAATTATAGTTGTTGATGCAGTCCTTGATAATCAAAATAAAATTGGTCAAATATACAAAGTTCCTGCAGAAGAAGTTTTGATGGCTCCTGAAGAAGATCCTCTTCTTTTTTTACACGGAATGAAATGGAATCAGGGGTTAAGCTATGCAAAAAAAATTATGGGTGATTCCTATCCAACTGATGTGGATGCTTATTTAATAAGTATTTCTAATATTAGTTTCATTGAAGCAATGCAGCCAGAGGTTGAAAAAGCAAGGGATGAAGTTATTGAGTTAATTTTTAAAGAGGTAGTATCGTGGTTGAATTAATTAATCATTACTTGCATATTGACGAATCCGTTTTCTCAAATTGTCTGAATAGTTCAGAAAATGTTTTGTATGTTTATTATCCAAGAGAATGCAAACTTTTAATTACACCTGTAAGCAATGAATTTTTTAAGAATATCCATAAATGTAACGGTACATTTTTAAAACAGAAAAATACAAAGGGCGTTCGGGTCTTTCAAATTGCTAACATATTACTTGATAACGAAATTTCTTTAGTAGACAGATCATTGTCATATGAAGCTGATGCTCTTACATCAATTTTAACCGTTAAGTTTAATTGATATGAAAATAAATATTGAGGAAAATAACAGTTTTTTAAAATCTAAATTAATTGGAATTAATTTTGAGGAAGTGGACAATGATTTTTGTGATGTAAAAATCACGCCACTTGGGTTATCAATATTTCCTGATTGGAATCTAAGAAGAGTTCCTTTTATCTATTCTGATAGAATAGATGTAAAGTATTGGTCAGAAGTGTGTAAGATCATAGATGGAGCATTAGCTAGCGATGAAGAGTTACTTAAAAATTATCCATTGATTAATCGTATTTCACAATGTGTACAAACAGTATTTGATGACGGGGTATTATATACAAATATATTTGAAGATATTATTCCACAAACACAATTTGAGGAATATGCAATACAACACAATAAAGCGGTTTTACTTCACTTTAATTATAGCAAATTAAATACTGATATTGAGGAAATAAATGAGCAATTTAAGCACGCAGCTTATTTAGCACCAGATGCTTATTGGATGTCTTTTACCCATTATCTCAATTTTGTTTTTTTACTTGATCATGATAGGATAGATGAAGCATATGATCTTGTTATGAAAATCGAAAGGAGAATCGATATAAATTCAGTAAGATCAATAGTGCTACTTACCATATTGAAGTATTTATCATTACAAGAAGATGTATCAAATTATCAAAGTATGGTACTACAAATTGCCGATTTATTAACTAGTATGAAAGATTTACCTGAATGTCAAATAGATGGTTTAATTGCACTTTCTCAGTTTCAAGAAACACAACAAAATATAAATGAAGCTGTTGCAAGTTTCGAAAAAGCTCTTTCTATTGCTAAATCAAGCAATTCAAAACAACTTTCATATATCTATGCTTCATTAGGTGATCTTCAGTTGAAGGCTGCACAATTTGGCGATATTTCTCAATATAGTTTTGCCCAACACTCATATCAGCAGGCATTAAAAACAATTCTCAGAGAAAACGATGCTCAACGATATGGACTATGTCAAATGAATCTTGGTATCATATACGCAGAAATGCCAATACGTGACGTTAAAAGACATGTATATGCTGGCCTTGCTCAAACAGCATTTACAGAAGCAATGCAAGTTTTTAATAAGTTTGATGATCCATATCAATATGCTATGGTGTGTACAAACTTTGCAAATGCAATGCTAAGATTGCTCCCTGATATTGATAAAGAAAGATTTGATAAAATAAGTTTTTATTTGTTTGAGGCTTTGAATATCAGAAAATCAAATCAATTCCCAGAAGAGCGAGCAATTACAATTTGTACTCTTTTAAACTTGTATTTCCATCGGATAGAAACAGCTGAGGAAATAGACTATCAATGGCTTAATGAGATGAAGCTTATGTCAGATGAAATTATTTCACTTACTTCAAATACATTTCTAGTTGACAATGCACATAATGCTATTAAGTTCGTTGATAATACAAAATCACAATTAAGTAGTAATGCATGAGATGTCAATCATACAACAAGTAGTTAATTCACTAAACAGTGAACTAAGTGCAGAAGAAAAATATCAAGTAAGTAATATAATTTTGCATTTGGGTGAATTGAGTAATGTACAACCTATTTTACTAGAAAATGCATTCAAGGCCTACCAAGAGGCGTCTGCTGATTATGTACACACACGGTTAACAGTTTTACAAATTCCTGTGGTCATTCATTGTGATCAATGTGGTGAAGATTCACGAGTAAAGCAATATGTTTTTAAGTGCAATAATTGTGGAAAGCCTTCAACTAACCTTATAAGTGGTGAGGAGTTGCTCATACACAAAATAGAATTTTTTGATCCTTTTAAACTTCAATAAAAAAATATGATACAGTTATCTCAACAACGAACATCAAAAAATAAGCGTGGGACAATTAATTGTGATAATACTACTAGGCACTTGTTACAAGCAAATGATTTTGTAGCAGAAGCAATAAGAAATAAAATGCTTCAATCTAAAACACTTGTAATTAATATTGTTTCTTCTGCAGGAAGTGGTAAAACAACATTAATGATAGAAACAGGAAAAAGACTCAAAGAAAAATATTCAATTAAGGTCCTCGTTGGGGATCTTGAAACTGAACGCGATGCTGATAGAATAAAAGCAGCTGGTGTTGATGCACTTCAAATTGTCACAGGTGGCATTTGTCATTTAGAAGCACAAATGGTATGGCAAGCAATGGAGACAATGGATCTTACTGGAACCGATTTACTTTTTATCGAAAATGTTGGTAATTTAGTTTGTCCAGCTTCTTTTGATTTGGGGGAAGATTATAGAGTTACACTTATTGCAAGTACAGAAGGAGACGATAAGCCCAAAAAATATCCAAGAATGTTTTTAACCTCAGAACTGATGATTGTTTCGAAGGCCGATTTACTTCCTTATGTCCCTTTTTCGGTTGAAGAAGTTACGAAAGATGCTAGAGATATTAATCATGAATTAGAAGTTATTACAATTTCCTCAATAAAAGGAGATGGAATTGAAGAATGGTGTCAATGGTTAGAAGAAAGAATTGCACTAAAAAGACAGATTGTTTGATAGATGGTTAAAACATGGTCAATAGTAGTTGAAGGTTTGGTCCAAGGTGTTGGATTCAGACCTCATTTACTTAAAAAATCAATGTTAAATAATATTCCTATTGAAATAGGAAATACTGCAAAAGGTGTTGAAGTTATTCTCAATGCAGATACAGAAATTTCTGCTAATGAATACATGCATATCTTGACTGTCGACTTGCCAGCAAAAGTTAGAATTGAAAAGTGGGCTATTTTTAAAAGTGAGAATCGTTTAATATATAACAGTAAGATTATTTATCCTCAGTATGAGGTAAATAATCTTTTCATAACGCCTGATTTCTCCTGGTGTAGCTCTTGCAAAAAAGAATTTGATGATTTTTCTAATGTGAGGCATGACTTTTCATTTATTAATTGTACCCAATGTGGTCCTCGATATAGTGTTATGAAAAAACTACCTTTTGAAAGAGAGAACACTACCCATGAAATAGAAATGTGTGTGAGTTGTTCACAAGAGTATAGTGATCTTAACAATTCTCGAGCACTTTCACAATTGAATTCATGTAAGAACTGTTTTCCTTCCTCTCATTTGTATTTTGATAATGAGAATAAAATTGTTAAGGAACAATTAGCAAAGCTATCTTTACATATTACTAATGGTAAAGTAGTTGCTGTTCAAGGTATTGCTGGTTTTCTTTTGCTTCTAGATTATAAGAACAATCAAGCTATAACATATTTGAGAGAAAAGAAAAATCGTCCAAAAAAGCCATTTGCAATAATGTTTGCTACAATTGAACAAATCAAGAATAATTTTGAGTGTAGTGATATTGAAATAAAATTATTGAGTGATACTTCAGCACCAATAGTATTACTATCTCCAAAAATGAAATTCAAAGAAAGGGTTTCATTAGAAAATATTTCTGACCTTCTCAATTGGTTGGTGTTATGCTTGCACCATCTGCCTATTTATATCAATTATGTATTTCAAATGACGGTGGTTTAATTGCTACAAGTGCTAATAATCAAGGCTTGCCGCTTTCTTATTCAATGCCAACTGCTAATCATTTATTGAGTTCAATTGCTGTTGAAGCTTGGTATTTTGATAGAGAAATCTTTTTCCCTCAAGATGATTCTGTAACAATGGTAACACCACTTAATCAATTACCAATAGTAATTAGAAGATCTAGAGGTTTATCACCAAGTTTAACAAAAGTGAAGAATTACTATTCTACCCAAATAGTTTTAGCGCTAGGAGCCGAAATAAAATCTACATTTACATTGGCATTTGAGAGTCAGATTTTGGTTTCACCATATCAAGGAAATATTGCAAACTTAGATAATTTTGAACGGTTTTCTGAGAATATTAATAAGCAATTAACACTGTGTTCTGTAAAACCAGATGTTATTTTAATTGATCGCCACCCTTTGTTCCAGCATAACGAGTTTGTTGATTCATTTAAACATGGTTCTCTTTTGGTAAAATCAGTACAACATCATGAGGCTCATGCTTGTGCTATTTTAGGGGAATCACATCTGTTTGAAAGTGATGGTAAGGTAATGTGTATAATTATGGATGGAATGGGTTTTGAGGATGAACAATTTATTAGAGGTGCTGCATGTTATATCTATGAAAAGGGACGACTTATCGAATTGGAGAAATTTCCAACTTTCCGTTATCTCTTTAATGATAAAATGTCTTTTGAACCTCAGCTTTCTTTAGTTAGCATTATGGATGGAGAAGTTTTTGATGGAATGAAATTTACTTTTGAAGAATCCTATTTACACAATATTCAAACTTTAAAAGCACGTCAACCATTGACTAATAGTATAGGAAGGGTATTTGACGCATTTGCTGCTTTAATAGGATTTGATTCAGTAAATAGTTTTGAAGGCGAGGCTGTGATTTGGCTAGACCAATTTGCAAGAAAAGGACTACTAGAGTATGGTTATGAAGGGCCATCTTATCAGTGGAATCGTTTATCTTGGAGAGATCTGTTCAGAAGATGTTGGATTGATATACAAAATGGGCTTTCTCCTTCAACAATTGTATATAGTTTTATTAATACTATTGCAATCGATGTTGTAAACAACGTTTTGGATCAAAAAATAAAACATCTAGCAGTGAGTGGAGGTGTATTTCAGAATGCTGTATTGGTTGATTTGATTCAGTCACATTGTCAAAGTAATAGTATTTGTTTACATCTACACCAAGAACTTTCACCCAATGATGAAAATATAAGTTTTGGACAATATATGCACTATCTTCATATAACCTCATAAATAAATAATTATGTGTTTAGCAATTCCTGGTAAAGTTGAAAGTATAGAATTTATGTATGATAATTCAGTAAGAATGGCCAAAGTATCATTTGGTGGAATTATAAAACAGGCGAGTCTTGAAATGCTTCCTCAAGCAGAGGTTGGTGACTATGTACTCGTGCATGTTGGTGTTGCCATTAGTAGAGTTGATGAAGAAGAAGCACAGAAAGTATTTGAATATTTAAGAGAGGCAGGTGAATTAGATGAATTAAATCATTAAACATGAAATACGTAACTGAGTATAGAGACGCAGATATAGTTCATAGTTATCTGGCTTGTATAAAGTCAATTGTAACAAAGCCTTGGACTATTATGGAAGTATGTGGAGGACAAACACATAGTCTTGTTAAACATGGTTTGTTAGATATATTACCACCTGAGATTACTATAGTACATGGCCCTGGTTGTCCAGTTTGTGTAACACCACAGTCCTTAATAAATCAAGCTGTAAGCCTTTCTATTGATCATAAAGTTATTTTATGTTCGTTCGGTGATATGCTTCGTGTACCTGGATCTAAGATGAGTTTGTTGGAAGCAAAGGCAAGAGGAGCAGATGTTCGAATTTTATATTCTCCACTTGAGGCTGTAGAGATAGCGAAAAAATTTCCAGATAAACAGGTTGTTTTCTTTGCTGTAGGATTTGAAACTACAGCCCCAGCAAATGCTTTGTCTGTATTGCATGCATATCGCGCAGGTCTTAAAAATTATTCTATTCTAACTGCGCATGTATTAGTTCCTCCTGCTATTAGGGCTATTATGGATGACCCACATACAAGAGTAAATGGATTTCTTGCTGCAGGTCATGTTTGTACAATCATGGGAAATAGCGAATATTATCCAATTGCTGAAGAGTATAAAATTCCATTAGTGGTTACAGGATTTGAACCTGTAGATTTAATGCAAGGATTGTATCTAACCATACAGCAATTAGAGGAAGGAAAATTTGAGGTAATCAATCAGTATAGTAGAGTTGTAAAAGAGGAAGGTAATCCAGAAGCAAGAGCAGTCATCAACAAAGTGTTTGAGGTTTCCCATCGAAATTGGAGAGGGATAGGAGTGATTCCGCGAAGTGGATATGCACTTAGAGAAGAGTTTGCTTTGTATGATGCTGAAAAAAAATTTGGTTTTTTATCTCAAGATCAAGAAAATGTAAATGGTTGTATTGCAGGATCAATATTAAAAGGCTTAAAAAAGCCTAAAGATTGTCCTCATTTTAATAAAACATGTACACCTCTAAACCCATTGGGAGCACCAATGGTTTCTACAGAAGGTGCATGTGCTGCTTATTATCATTTTTCTGGAATAATAGAATAAAATTAAATTATGCATTTACAATGTCCGATTCCAAAAACAGATTTTGATGTCATAACCTTAGGTCATGGTAGTGGTGGTCAACTTACATCTCGATTACTTGATACTTTTGTTATTAATCAACTTTCAAATCCAGAATTAGAAAAACGTCTTGATGGAGCAATACTTCAACTGGATGGGAATTTAGCTTTTTCAACTGATAGCTATGTTGTTTCTCCTATATTTTTTCCTGGAGGTAATATAGGTGATTTGGCAATTAATGGAACAGTAAATGATTTAGCTATGTGCGGTGCTTTACCCAAATACCTATCTCTTTCGTTTATTATTGAAGAAGGTTTACCTGTAAGTGAATTTTGGGAAGTTATCCAATCTATAAAGCAAGCTGCATCAAAAGCGAATATTTCTATTGTAACAGGAGATACTAAGGTTGTTGAGAAGGGGAAGGGAGATAAATTATTTATCAATACATCTGGTATAGGCAGATTACATCCAAAGGCTCAAATTGATGTAAACAGGGTATCTGCTGGAGATGTAATAATTGTAAGTAATAAAATTGCACATCATGGTATGGCTATAATGAGTGTAAGGGAGGGATTGATATTTGAAAGTAACATACTCACAGACAGCAAACCATTGGCCCATGTATGTATGTCATGTTTAGATAAATTTGGAGATAGTATTAAATTATTTCGGGATCCAACAAGAGGTGGTGTTGCAACTACCCTTACTGAAATTGCTGAATCGTGTGGGAAAGGGATTTTTATTCAAGAAAAAAATATCAGTTTGGATCCTTCGGTAGAAGGAGCTTGTGAGATGCTAGGTCTGGATCCTTTATATGTTGCAAATGAGGGAGTTTTTATTGTAATTGTAGATGCTTTAAAGGCAAATGAGTTTTTGGAATTTTTGAGTCAGAAGGAAGAAACATCTTTTGCATTTAAACTTGGAGAAGTAACTGATTCTTATGAAGGGAAAGTGATTTTAGAATCAAAAATGAAAGGTAAAAGAGTGTTGACTAAATTAATAGGCGATCAACTTCCAAGAATTTGTTGATGTTAAAAAATCCTGAACATATATTTTTAGGAAGTGATCAATCTCCCTTCCTTGCACCTAGAGGAATTTGTGTACATAATAATTGTCTACTTGTATCCGATACTGCTCAAAATAGAATATTTATTTGGAAAAATATTCCAACTACAAGTTATGCTGAACCTGATATTATTTTAGGTAATCAAGAAGCAGATGTTTCTGAAATGAATTTTAAATATCCAAGTGGCATTTGGACAAATGGAGACAAGTTAGTAGTTGCTGATGCTTGGAACCATCGCGTTTTAATTTGGCATAAATTCCCGACAACTAATCATACACTACCTGATGTAGTAGTAGGTCAGTTAGATTTTAATTCAGATTTACCTAATCAATTGGGAGTTAATAATCCTCCAAGTTCATCTAGTTTATATTGGCCATATGGTGTTTATAGCGATGGAGTATCATTGTGGATTGCAGATACTGGTAATAGAAGAATATTATTTTATAAAAATATACCTTTGCATAATGGTAGTTCAGCAGATGAAGTAATTGGGCAAGATAATATGGAATCAAGGGATTTGAATCCAAATTTTTCAACATGGCCATATTCAATAAAATTAGATGTAAATGGAGGTATGATTGTTACTGATACCCAATATTTTCGAGTTTTATATTGGAAGTCTTGGAAAAATGCTATAAAAGGCGAACCAAATGCGATATGGGGTCAACAAGATTTAGAATCAAATGGACAAAATCGGCATTACTTAAAGCCTACTGCTTATTCACTAAGTTGGAATTATGATGCATTAATACATGAGAAACATAAGTTGGTCTTCATTGCAGATACCGGAAACAGTAGAATATTGAGTTATCCTTTTGACTTAAATTATGGTGAATCTGCAACAACTATTTATGGACAAAAAGATTTTGATTCTATTGGAGAAAATAAAGAAAGTATAATGGGACTTGATGGACATTTATATTGGCCATTTAGCATTGCAGTTGATGACGAAAGATTGTTTGTATGTGAAACAGGCAATAATCGTATATTTATATACAAAATATAATCATGCAAGATCTGATTTTATTTATAATCGCATTTTCAGTTGGATTTGTTCATACTTTTGAAGCAGATCATTTAGCGGCAGTCACAAATTTAGTAACGCGCAATATTGGATTTTCAGTTACTGCAAAAGATGGATTTTACTGGGGTATTGGACATTCTGCAACGATTTGGTTCATAGGTTTGGTTATCTTAGTTTTCAAATATAATATTTCTAATACTTCTTTTTCTAAACTAGAAAGTATTGTTGGTTTAATGTTAATAGTGCTGGGTGTAGTTAGAATGATTCATTTTAAAAAAGGGCATCAACATACTAAATTTAGTTCGCCAAAGTTGGCATTTGGAGTTGGTGTGGTGCATGGATTAGCTGGAAGTGGTGCAGTAGTTGCCGCTGCAGTAACAAAAACCTCTAATATTAGCTCAGGATTAATCTATTTGTTATTGTTTGGTTTAGGAAGCATAGTTGGGATGTTTTCTGTCTCTGCAGGATTGAGTTGGATGCTTCAAAAACTCAATTTCAAAATTACAACTCTAGTAACCCTTTTTACTTTTTTTTCTTCACTAATTTGTATTGTTTACGGCAGCGTAATTATTTATAATTCTTTGTTTACAATTTAATCTGAGTTATATAAAATAATAACATTTTCCCTTGCGTGAGGTACATCTCACAAAAAATGTTCACTTATACACTAATTCAATCTAAAGTGAACATTTTATATACTGATTATCAATAGGTTAATCTATTCAAGATAGATTCATAACCCTGAGGTCTCGGGTTCAAGTCCCGATCTCGCTACAAAGCCCCGATAGTATCGTCGGGGCTTTTTTATTGAGATTATCGGTAATTTCACACATGCATCCGTACATCATCAACGCATCTGTTCAAATCGTTCCCATTGGTACTAAAAAACATCCTTACGTTTGGGTAGATGAAGCAATCAGCATTATTCAGCAATCCGGGTTAAAGTATACCGTTGGGGCTTTTGGTACCGATATTGAAGGCAGTTATAAAGAAGTAATGAAACTCATTGAAGATATAAATGAGTATTTGTATCAACAAGCTTGCGAAGAATGGATAGTAAATTGTCAAATTCAGTTTAGAGCAGGATCCGATATTACCATTGAGGAAAAAACCAACAAATATTAGCTTCCTTGTTGGGGGCTTCTATCGCAGTATACAATATTTAAAACTAAAAATATGCAAACCCCAATCATCACAAATCCAAACAAAGCATTATGGGAAAAGGGCGACTTCACCCGCATTGCGCAGACTATGCGTGAAAGTGTCGAAGCGCTTATTACCAAACTTGGTATTACAAGTGGTATGAAAATTCTTGACCTTAGTTGTGGTGATGGAACTACTGCAGGAATTAATTTCGCTATTCAGTAGTCAGCATAAAAGCACGGATTTAGACAAGACCGAGATTCCTGCAACTTACCTGCGCGTAACAGTCACTTGTTGAATGGATATAAAACAAGTAGCTAATGTAGTAACCCTAATCATTTTCTATCATGCAATTCCAATCACTCGAACCCTTTGTTCCTTCAGGTGCAGATATTGAAAAATCTAAACAACTATTTCTGGAGTTAGGCTTTACTATTAATTGGGATGTAGGAGATTATATCGGCTTTCAAAAAGATGAATGCCGATTTATTCTGCAAAAGTTTGACAATAAAGCTTTTGCTGAAAATTTTATGATCAGTGTTAAGCTCGATGATATCCAGGCTTTTTTAAAAAGCATTAAAGAGAAAAAATTAGAAGAAAAATTTGGTATAAAAATCGGAAACATTACCCGGCAATCATACGGGCAAGAACTTAATCTGATAGACTTGGCCGGTGTGTGCTGGCATTTTGTGGAACAATAAAAAATTGTTGCTGATTATCACAAACAATCGTATCTCGATCTTCTTGCTTTTTCCTTAAATGGGTGCACTTGAATAAGTAAATATGCCCCTCCATTAATCATAGGATCTTTGGTTAAGAATAATTTATAATCATGAATCCCCATGATTAAAGGTCCGGCTTTAAAGGCGCCTCCTATCCATAATTGTCCCTGTGTGTTATATTGTATGGGCATATACAAACCCCAAGTACGGGTTTCCCAACGAGGCGTTAGGGTAAGTAAACTCAACTCGCGTACATTCATGGTTTTACCGTAACTGCTGCTGTACAAGTTTAAACTGGCCTGGGCATTAATAAAAAAATGATTTCCCAAATCATGATCAGCATTGATCACAAGCCTGGTAGGAATACGCATTTTAAAGCTGGCAGGTAAAGCGGTGGTTGTATCAAATAATGTGGCTAAAGAATCACGCAATCCCTTAGCATCGGCAATGCCTTGTAACTTTTTTGAAATCTGCCAGTCTTCCAATATTGTCTTAGGATTACCAAAATTGAGGGTGTATTCGCTGGTCTTAAATTTCGCAAAACCAATATCCATGATACTGATACCAAGCTTCCAGCTATATTGTCTGGGTTCATTCTCTTCTCCATTATACTCATCTTTAAACCAAATAAATTCCGCACCTATGCTCAATCCCAGCGCGGTTGGACCGTTCTTCAGAAATTGTTTTAGATTACCGCTGGTAGTATAATAAGGACTCCAGCTATCGTAGTTGGCAGAATACGCGTAAGCTCCGGTACCATCGGTTATTTTATATGCGGTATCAAAAGGACGAACCGATTCTACATAGCTCAATCTATTCA
>Ga0208591_1000102_pt1 | contig 10937 bp, 5 predicted proteins | sample LakMenEpi14Nov09_FD_150697 | JGI IMG/M metagenome (GOLD analysis project Ga0208591, IMG submission 150697) | Freshwater microbial communities from Lake Mendota, WI - 14NOV2009 deep hole epilimnion (SPAdes) | ecosystem: Environmental > Aquatic > Freshwater > Lake > Epilimnion/Euphotic zone ...
CTATTCCCCCAAATAATCTGCCCACGTCTAAACGTAACAATGGTAAACGCCATTCATGGGCGATAGTTTTGGCTGATAATGATTTTCCTGTTCCTTGGATTCCTACTAATAAAACGCCTTTGGGGTTGGGGATTCCATAACGTCTTGCTTCTTCGGTAAAAGCATCTTGACGCATTCGCACCCACTGTTTGAGATTTTCCAAGCCACCGACGTTTTTTAATGATTCATTGGCGGTGTAAAATTCTAATATTCCGGTTTGGCGAACTGCTTGTTTTTTCTCTTCTAAAACTCTATCAATATCTGTTTCGTTGACTTGTCCTTTTGCTGCTAAAGCTGCGGCTAAAACTCTTCTAATTCTCGCACGACTTAATCCTTGACAGGCTTTGATTAATTGTTCTTTTCCTAGTCCATTTAAGTTAAGTTTTTCGGGGACTATTAATTGCTGAATTAAATAATCAATTTCTTGGATGTTGGGTAAGGGAAAATCAATAACTGTAATTTCTTCTTGTAGTTCTGGGGGAATGGTTAATGTATGACTGGTGAGGATGAGGGTTTGGCGTGTGCATTTGAGTTGACGGGTGAGGTTTTTGATTGCCCGAATTACGGGAGCATTTTTTTCTGTTTCGGGGTTTTTGAGGATAAAATGTATGTCTCGCAATACAAAAATTGTGGTTGTATTTTCTGGGGTTTTGGTAATTCTTGATAATGCACCCATGACTGAACCTTTATCAGTTCCGTTGTCATCCCAACCGGTGACGATATCCCATAATAATAGTTGTCGTGGTGTCTGGGATATTTGGGTGAGTTGTTGGAGGACTTGTTCTATTGGTTCTTCTTCGACTCCGACTATATATAGTAGGGGATAGCGGGCGCGAAGCATGAGGTCTATTTGTTGGATGAGTTCTTGATGGGGGTTATTCATTATGTATAAATAGGGGGATTAGTTGTTAGTTTATTGGGTTTTTTATTTCGCGCAAAGTCGCAAAGAAAAAAATTTTTTGTCTGAATCAGGATGTCCAGGATTTGAGGATGTACAGGATGTGATTGTTTGATTATTGGTTGGTTGTTGATGATTAGTATGGAGAAAAGTGAATATTTATGAAGTGAGATGGAAGAATAAATATATGAATCTCATCTATCAATCATCAAATTACAATCCTGTAAATCTTTTAATCCTGGATATCCTGATTCAGACAAAAAAATTTTTCTCGCTATGCGAGAGGATAAGACAAGACAAGAAAAGAGCAAGAGGGCAAAAGCGCATAGTGCTATCAAGTCCTCGCCGCACCACTACACACAACCCGAAAACCAATACCGTCGTCGTTGTCGTCGAGATTGTAGAAGTTGCGATAAGCAGAACGGCAATTCTCAGGATCGTAGTTCCACGAACCACCGCGCAGCAGTCTTGTATTAGTATTCTTTTCAATACCTAGCCATGCGCTTCCATCTATTGGCGCACCTTCATAGTTACTATGCCAATTATCTTGACACCACTCCCATACATTGCCGTGCATATCGTATAAGCCAAAATTATTCGCTACTCCAAAGCTGCCTACTTCTGTTGTTTCTCTTCTATAAACTCCTTTTGCTCCTTGTCCATAAGTCAACTGACCATAATAGTTAGCTAAATCCGTTGTAATCGTCTCTCCAAAGTGAAATGGTGTGGTAGTTCCCGCTCTACAAGCATATTCCCATTCCGCTTCACTTGGCAATCTGTAGTTTCTTCCTGCTCTTTGACTCAACTCTTGACAGAAAGCTACTGCATCATTCCAACAAACCCTTTCAACTGGGCGATTACTACCTTTGAAATAAGAAGGGTTGGTTCCCATAATAGTTTGATATTGTGCCTGTGTTACTGGATATTTTCCCATAAAGAAACTAGGAACAGTAACTTCATGCTGAGGACTTTCATCATCACGTCTTCCTATTTCATTTTCTGGTGAACCCATCATAAAAGTACCTCCAGGAATTGCAGCCATTTCTAGTTTTACACCATTGCCCAAATCTTCTATAAAATATCTAGCTACACGTGGCTGACGCTGAATGATTTCTCCAAATTTGTTGACTGTTACTACTTTAATTTGTTCTAGTTTAAAACCTAGTTGACGAGGATCTTGTAATATTTGCTTAATTCTTGGTTCTGTTCTAGAATTTAATATTAAATAAGCTGCATTTTGAATATCCCAAGATTCATCTTTTAAACCTGCAATTACCAAATCTAAACCCTGTTCTCCATAATTCAAAGCTTGCTCAAGAGCAGCAATTCTCACCTTTGCATCTGGATTTTGCAACCGCAATTTTACCCCTTCAATACCTCCTAAAACGGCTGCACCTTCTAGGGATGGACTATTACCACCAAGCACAGCATCGTATTCTCGCGGTTGTTGTGGATGATTCATGATTCGTTCATGGTTGGTTTCATGTATGCTGTATTTAAAATAGCATATTTAGGGCATTTCGTTATTTGTTTACATAATTTTAATATTGTCAGAATCAGAATGTCAAGGATTTAAGGATGTACAGGATGTGATTGTTTGATTATTCGTTAGTTGTTGATGATTAGTATAGAGAAAAGTAAATACTCCTCAAGTTAAGATAGAAGAATAAATACATAAACAACAGCCATTAACCATCAAATAACCATCCTGTAAATCCTATAATTCTGGTTATCCTGATTCTGACAAATAGAAACTTGACGAAATTCAAAATATAGCCTAATATAAAAATGTAGGATGCAGCAGACATAATTTAGGCATTGAAAGATAGTTTAAACATGACATCCCGTTACCTTTATCGTCGAGTAATTTCGGTAAAGACGTTCTGAATACTAAAAATTGATTTTTGGCGAATACTCGTCAAAGAGTTTTTGTTATTCAAGGATTGGGTAGTTTTTTATTATTTAATAAGTTTTTGGCTCTCTTGGAGCATTCTAAATCAATAAATCAGACAAAATATTATACTTTCTGAAAACCAGCTTCCCTCATATTAATATCAGTATTATAGCGGGGATTAAAAATATACATACTAAAAGTAATACATTAACTAAGTATATTTACTAGTTGTGTTAATCCCAATCTATGTTATAGAATATAACATTTATTTGAAATGGAGATAAAAACACAAACAACGAAAATAGGCGTTAGAGCGAATTAATCACCTTAATCTGGCTCTAAATCATCTGTGATAGGTCAATACATAGTTTCAACAAACTTGACTATTCGTAGATCTAAGTTAGGATGAAAATATCTCAAGTTTATCAAGTAAAATTCCGACAGATGGGGGAAGTCAAAATTTAAGTTTCTGTTCCTGTCTCTGCTATAATTACTTGAGGGATTGTATGTGTTGATACTTTATAAAGAATTGTCGTCCACTAACCTAAAAAGTTAACCAGTTAGTAAACTCGTCAACCATTGGCAATTCTAATGGATACCATAGAGATATTCTATGATGCCAGTTCATGAGAAAACCTGAAGAAAATATAAAATAAACTGACATAATTTTGGTGTTTGGAGGGAAAAGTGTTTTTAAGACTAGCAAGTAAACATAGAGACTTTGTTAAAGATTTAGTAATGAATTTACAAGCTTTAGCGGTTGTACTAGAACAGCATGGTTATCCCGCTTCCTGCTATACTTGTGGAGATCAGATGAATAGCGCGTCTTTTATGGTTAGTCTAGGCGACAATCATTTAATTCGCTTTTTGGTATCTGACTATGGGATTACTTGGACAGAAATGCGGGATGACAGGGAATTAATGAAGCTAGAAGGCGCGGAAGCGATTAGCCAACTAGAAGAACTAGCTGCTCTTATTAAGAAAGCAATACAAACCTCTGGAGATAGTGAGTATTTGTCTCCACAAGGTAAACGTCCTTTACAGGGTGCTGTTAGTAGTGTTAAAACCCGCAGGTAGTAGAAACTTGAGCATTTAATCAAGAATAGAAATCGCAAAGAAAAGGAAGTCTCAACATCATTAATCGTAGCACTTTCATCTCTTTGCGTCTTTTTTCTGACAATAGGGGATTAAGTAAGATAATTATTTATCCCGCACCTGAGCATAAGCCGCGTAAACACCCTTGACATTATACCAATTCAAGAAAATCCGCGCTACTTCTAAAGCTAGTTGTGGTTTACCCAAATCAATCAACCATTGTAAAAATGGAGACATGGTTCTTTCATTTAAAAGGCCATTTAAAGAAAGAATCCCCCATAATAAACGATGAAACCAAGTCATTTGAATCATCATTTTTACTTCCCATGTGGGATGTTTTTGATAAAATAAAACTCCCATTCTTCCCCGTTGAATTTCCTGATCAATTAACTTAGGAATTTGTTGTAAACTAAAGGGTGGATGCCAATGATAACCGACAGCTTCAGGACATTTAATTAATTGTAAACCTAGTTTTTTTAATCTGACACCTAATTCTAAATCTTCCCAACCATAGAGTTGAAAACTATTATCAAATAACCCAGCTTTGACTAACCAATATTTGGGAATAGCAACATTACCTGTAGCAAAGAAAGCAGCGGAAAAATCTGTGATTTTGTAAGGTTCTGCGGTGGGATTGGTAAAATTACAAGTATTAATTACAGCACCATAGGTAAAAAAGCTGTCGTTTCCTAATTTCTCTTTTCCTTGTATCAAAGCATTTGTATGAGCTTGGAGGAAATTCGGTAAAACTACCAAATCACTATCAATAAAAATAATTGTGTCACCACGCGCTTTTTCTACTCCTAAATTTCGCGCCGCAGCGGGTCCTGCATGATTTTGTTCAAAGCAGCGAACATGAGGAAATTCATTTTGATGTAATGCTAACCAATTTAAAGTACCATCAGTAGAACCATCATCTACTAATACGATTTCATAATCTTCTATGTATTTTTCGTTGCTGAACTTCTGAACCTCCAAAGCGCGGAGACACTTCTCTAAAATTGGTAAGCGATTATAAGTGGGAATAACAATACTAAAAAACACAGTTTTACCCAAAATACTATTGCTCATATTCTAGAATAAGACAAATATCTCAAAGTTACCGTTGCACAAAAAAAATATCTGCTAGGTAAGTCAGATATAATAATGACTCATTCTTTGTTTTCCTGAGTGGAGAAATTCATGGGTCGCGCCAAAAAGGTTGTTTTAGCATATTCTGGTGGAGTTGATACTTCCGTTTGTATTCCCTACTTAAAGCAAGAGTGGGGAGTAGAAGAGATAATTACCCTAGCAGCAGATTTAGGCCAGGGAGATGAATTAGAACCAGTTCGAGAAAAAGCCCTAAAATCAGGAGCAAGTGAGTCCTTGGTTGCTGATGTTAAGGATATATTTGTTAAAGAATACGCATTTCCCGCTATTCAAGCGAACGCGCTTTATGAAAACCGCTATCCTCTTGGTACAGCCCTGGCTCGGCCTTTGATTGCTAAGATATTAGTAGAAGCGGCTGCGAAATATGATGCGGATGCGATCGCTCACGGTTGTACAGGTAAAGGTAATGATCAGGTACGCTTTGACGTTTCCTGTGCAGCCCTCAACCCTAACTTAAAGATATTAGCGCCAGCCAGAGAATGGGGTATGAGTCGAGAGCAAACTATTGCTTATGGTGAGAAGTTTGGTATTCCCGCACCGGTAAAAAAATCTTCTCCCTTCAGTATAGATAAAAACCTACTTGGTCGCAGTATTGAAGCCGGTACATTAGAGGACCCAGCAAACGAACCACCAGAAGAAATCTATGAAATGACGAAAGCCATAGCTGATACTCCCAACGAGCCGGAATATCTAGAAATTGGCTTCCAAAAAGGACTTCCTACCACCATTAACGGGACAGCAAAAAACCCGGTTGAGTTAATTGAACAACTCAATAAAATTGTGGGAAATCATGGTATTGGTCGCATTGACATGATTGAGAACCGCTTAGTCGGGATTAAATCACGGGAAATCTACGAATCACCAGCAATGGTAGTTTTAATTAATGCTCACCGTGACTTAGAAAGTCTCACTTTAACAGCAGATGTCACTCAATACAAGCGAGGTATAGAAGAAACTTATACTAAACTTGTATATAATGGACTTTGGTATAGTCCTCTCAAAGCTGCTTTAGATGCTTTTATTCAACAAACACAAGAAAGAGTTTCTGGTGTGGTGCGTTTAAAGCTATTTAAAGGTAATGCTGTAATTGTGGGGCGTTGGAGCGATAATACTCTATATACTCCTGATTTAGCGACTTATGGCGCAGAGGATCAATTTGATCACAAAGCTGCGGAAGGTTTTATCTACGTTTGGGGTTTACCCACTCGCATTTGGGCGCAAGGTAATAAGTAGTAGTGTATAGGGTGTAGGGTGTAGGGAATAATTAACTATTGTACTCATCACCCGTCACCAATTATGAATTATTAATTTTGAGAATTTGGGGATATAAAAATTACATTTTTTGCTGGAAAACAAATGAACTCACAGAAACTACAACCCAGGGAATCATTAAATAAAGCCTTTCTGAAAATTAACCCTCTCAGAAATGATATTGAAACTTTTAAAAAACATCTAAAAAATCTAATTGAAAAAATCAATGAATCTGAATCAGAAGAATTTCATAAAAATCTAATTGCTGATTTTCTCAAGAATACATATTACAGTTCTAATCACTTTATTAATACTAAAGGACGAAATGATCTAGTTATTCATAATGGAAAAGACCCTAAAACTAGTGTTGGTGTAATTTTAGAATTTAAAAAGCCAACGAATAAAAGCGAAATGCTCAAAGTTGATAATTTAAATACTAAAGCATTTCAGGAATTAGTTTTATATTTTCTCAGAGAACGTTTAACCGAAAAAAATCTAGAAATTAAATATTTAATAGCGACTAATATTTATGAGTGGTTTATTTTTAATGCTCAAGATTTTGATAAATTATTTCACGAAAATAAAACCCTAGTTCAGCAATTTACCGATTTTACAGCAGGAAGATTAATAAGTAAAAAAACAGATTTCTTTTATCAAGAAATTGCTCAACCTGCTATTATGGAAATTGTAGATAAAATCACTTTTACTCATTTTGATATTCGAGAATATCAAGAATATTTACAACCTGGAGAAAATCCTGATGATCATAAATTAATCGCGCTGTTTAAATTACTTTCTCCAGAACATTTATTAAAGTTACCTTTCGCAAATGACAGTAATACTCTTGATAAAGGATTTTATAATGAGTTATTACATATTATCGGTTTAACGGAAGTTAAAGAAGGTGGTAAAAAACTCATTCAACGCAAAAAATCAAATGAGAGAAATACAGGTTCACTTATTGAAAATGCTATTATCCAACTTGACAGTTTAGACAAAATTTCTCAACTCAAAGATTACCAAACACAACTTTTTAATGTTGGTTTAGAATTAGCAATTACTTGGGTAAATAGAATCTTGTTTCTCAAACTATTAGAAGCACAATTAATTAAATATCATCAAAATGATCTAGCTTGGGGATTTTTGAATTTAAATAAAGTCCAAAATTATGATGATCTTAATAGTCTATTTTTTAGTGTATTAGCACGAAAATCAGAAGACAGAAACGAAGGTTTTAAAAACAAATTTGCTCATGTTCCTTATTTAAATAGTTCTTTATTTGAACCTACGGAAATGGAACAAGCAACGATTTTTATTAGTAATTTGAGAAATGAGAAATTACAAATTTTCTCTGCTACTGTCTTAAAAGATAATAACGGGAAAAAACGATTTGGTGAAATTAACGCTTTAGAATATTTATTTGAATTTCTCGACGCTTATGATTTTAGTAGTGAAACTGGGGAAGAAATTCAAGAGCAGAATAAAAGATTAATTAATGCTGCGGTACTGGGTTTAATTTTCGAGAAAATTAACGGTTATAAAGACGGTTCTTTCTTTACTCCCGGTTTTATTACTATGTATATGTGTCGGGAAACAATTAGAAGAGCGGTTGTTCAAAAGTTTAATGAAATTAAAGGTTGGAATTGTGAAAATATTGATAATTTATATGATCAAATAGAGGATAAAAAAGATGCTAATACGATTATTAATAGTTTAAAAATATGTGATCCTGCGGTAGGTTCAGGACATTTTTTAGTTTCGGCTTTGAATGAAATTATCGCAATTAAAAGCGAATTAAAGATTTTATTGGATAGGGAAGGTAAAAGATTAAAGGAATATCAGATTGAAGTTGTTAATGATGAATTAATAATTACAGATGAATATGGTTTATTATTCGAGTATAACCCTAAAAGCAAGGAAAGTCAACGGGTTCAAGAAACTTTATTTCATGAGAAACAAACGATTATTGAAGGTTGTTTATTTGGGGTAGATATTAACTCTAATTCTGTGAAAATATGTCAATTGCGGTTATGGGTTGAACTTTTGAAAAATGCTTATTATAAAAACTCACCCCTAACAGAGGGGAATATGAGAGAATTGGAGACTTTACCTAATATTGATATTAATATTAAATGTGGTAATTCTTTAATTAGTCGTTTTTCTTTAGATAGTGATTTGCGACAAGCTTTAAATAAAAGTAAATACAGTATAGAAACTTATAGAAATGCTGTTAAAACCTATCGCAATGCTGAAAATAAAGAGCAAAAACGGGAAATGAAAAAATTGATTGCTGATATTAAGGGTAATTTTAAAATAACATTACAAGGAAGTGATCCAAATAAGACTAACTTAAGAAAGTTAGAGGGTGAGGTTGAGAATTTAGAGGGTCAAATTTTTTTGATTCCAGAAACTAAAGCTGAGAAAATAAAACGGGAGAAAAAAATTGCTAAGTTGAATAATGAAATTGATAAATTAAACCTTGAGATTAAGGATATAGAAAATGGTACAATGTATGAAAATGGTTTAGAATGGCGCTTTGAATTTCCTGAAGTGTTAACTAATAATGGTCTTTTTATTGGTTTTGATATAGTTATTGGAAATCCTCCTTATGGAGTAAAATTGAATCAAAATGAAAAAGATATTTTAAATGAAATATATGAATTTAACACGACTGAAACAGCAATTTTATTTATTAAAAAAGGAGTAGATTTATTACACAAGCATGGATACCAATCATATATAATTCCTAAATCATATACTTTCGCTTCTAATTATCAGAGAATTAGAGAATTAACGGTTGATAATTTAATTAGTTTAGTAGACTGTGGTAAAGTATGGCCAGATGTAAAACTGGAAGTATGTATTTTTATTTTAACAAAAATATCTAAAACAAAAAATTATAGTTCATATAAAGTTAAATTAGTTGATTATCAAGTGATATTTCAAGGTTATTTAGATAAAAAATTAGCGAAAATATTTAATTTCTTACCTAATGGATTAAGTATGGAAGAAATCTTAATAGGTATAAAAATTTTATCAACTGGTTTAACATTAAATGATATATCTACAAATCAAAGAGGTGCTATGGTCCAGGAATTGCTTTCTGAACAAGGAGATAGAAATGTTATTGGTGGTGCGGAAATACAAAAATATGGGATTACAGGGATTAAAGGTAGGGTTTATTTACAAGATATTCATGACCAAAAAGCATTTATTAATCCAAATTCATTGTTAGTACAAAATATAATTGCTCATATTGAAAATCCCTACAATCATATTAAAATAACTGGAATTATTCCTGATAACAATGATTATATTTTAGTGGATACTATTAATCAAATTACTTTAAATCAAAATCAAAATTTAACTTCTGAGTTGATTTGGAGTATTTTACATTCTACTTTAATTAATTGGTATATTTATAGATTTATTTTTGCTAAAGCTAATAGAACCATGCACTTTGATAATACAACAACTTCTAAAATACCTATTCCTAAAGATATGAATTTGGATATACAAAACCTGTTATGTGAATTAGTTGCTCAAATTCTCTCCGCTAAAAAATCAAATCCAAAAGCAGATACAACCGCATTAGAAACAAAAATAGATCAACTAGTTTATCAACTTTACAACTTAACACCAGAAGAGATAAAAATCATAGAAGGATAAACACCAAAAAATTTTAGATTCCCGACCTCTTAGATTAATTTATCATTTATTGATAAGATAAAAAAGAAGTCAGAAATCCTATTTTTATTCCTAACGCACCTCATTTAAACTTTCAATTTGCTTGGTAAACATCTCTGTAAATAAACTCATTACCGTCCGTTCTTCACGAACTTTAATATTAGCAGTAATAGACATCCCTGATTGTAAAGATATCTTTCTATCTTGATTAGCAAGATTTAAATGTTGTTTATCTAACTTAACTGTGGCCGGAAATCTATAGAATTGATGGTTTTGGTCTGGAGGTAAAGCATCTGAAGCAATCTTAGTGACCTTACCTTTAATATCACCAAATTCACTAAAGGGAAAGGAGTCAATTCTTACATCTACATTCATATCTTTCTTGACAAAACCAATATCTTTATTGGTAATAAAAACTTCCGCTGTTAGGTTTTCTTTGGGGACAATTTGTAGTAGTTTTTGTGTGGAATTAGCAACAAAACCAACATTTTTAGCTTGGAGATCAAAAATTATTCCCCCTACTGGAGCGCGAAGTTCTTGATATTTAACATTTAATTTTGTTTGGGATATTTTGCTATTAATATCTGCTAAACGCTGTTCATTGTCTAAAATTACCTTCATGAATTGACTATCAATTTCAGCAATGCGTTGTTTATTATTGCCTATTTTTTCCAAAATATCTTTACCGGAACTAGCCACTGTATTAGTTAATTGCTCTTTTCCTTTATCAATATCAAATTCTAGACGTTTTATTTCTTCCTGCAATTGTGAGATTTCTGCTGCGAGAGTTTGTACCTGTTGTTTCTGATTCAGATATTGAAGTTGGGAAATACCCCCTTCTTCAGCTAAGACTTTGATTTTAGCTAAAATACCGCTTTGAATGGCTAGACTATTGCGAGTATCTTGCAGTTTAAATTGAGTTTG
>Ga0208591_1000104_pt1 | contig 10879 bp, 9 predicted proteins | sample LakMenEpi14Nov09_FD_150697 | JGI IMG/M metagenome (GOLD analysis project Ga0208591, IMG submission 150697) | Freshwater microbial communities from Lake Mendota, WI - 14NOV2009 deep hole epilimnion (SPAdes) | ecosystem: Environmental > Aquatic > Freshwater > Lake > Epilimnion/Euphotic zone ...
ATTAGGTTATCAAGTCAAATGTGATGTTTTAAATTCTAAAGATTTTTGTATTCCTCAAGATAGAAAAAGAATTTATATAGCTGGAACTAAAATAAATCCTATCTCTTTAAATTTTTCTAAAAATAATCAATCTGTATTATCAAATATTTTAGAAACAGGTTGTCCAACTTTACAAACCAATTTTGTTAAAAAACTATTAGCACAATATTCTCTGGATGAACTTTATGGTAAATCTATTAGAGATAAAAGAGGAGGAGAAGATAATATTCATAGTTGGGATTTAGAATTAAAAGGAAATGTTAGTATAGAACAAAGAGAATTACTAAATTTATTACTAAAACAAAGAAGAAGAAAAAATTGGTCTGCTAAAAAGGGTATTCACTGGATGGATGGAATACCGTTAAGTTTAGATGAAATTGAAACTTTTTATCAACATAAAGATTTAAAACAAATATTAGATGATTTAGCAAATAAAGGTTATTTAAAATATGAACATCCTAAGGACATTCAAGAAGTAGTAAATAAAGATGGTAAAACAGTAAAGAAAAGAGAATATAGACTTGATTTACCGAAAGGCTATAATATTGTAGTTGGTAAACTCAGTTTTCCGATTAATAAGATACTTGATCCTCATGATATTGCACCCACTTTAGTAGCTACTGATATGCAGAGATTAGCAGTAGTTGATGGTAAAGGGTTAAGATGTTTAACAATTAGAGAGGGATTGAGATTATTTGGCTTTCCTGAAGATTATCACATTAATTTACCTATCAATAAAGCATTTGATTTATTGGGAAATACTGTAGTAGTTACTGTGGTAAGAGAAATTTCGGAAAGAATAGTTATTCAAAAAATGCTATCAGTTCCTAATAAGGTTTATGTATTGACTAGATAAGACTAATAAACCTTACTGCAAAACTTTATAGTTCTTCTCCTGTATGACAGAAATAGTTATTTTTAACTTTTTCTAACCAATCAGAACTTTTATTTTTTGTATCATAATATTGCATTAATGTATTGTATAAAGCATTTACAAAATCTAGTCTAGACTGAAAGGACTGATCTTTTGGAGAGTCCCAAGTAGATTTTGAACTTGGTCTGATAGTATAAATTTGCTTATCTTCTGGCTTTTGATCTTTTCCACCTTTTTTTTGATGAGTAATAGGATAATCTTCTGATTTTCCTGTGACTTCCCAAATCTTTTTGAGCCAAATCTGTTTGATTTGAAATTTGGATTTTTCTAGTTGGTAATCAAAAATTAAATAATCTGCGTCTAGTCTGTACCCTTCTGTAGTTAAACTATTACAATAAGCTTTAAAGTTACCCAAATCAAAGGCTGGATTTTTGCTAAATGTTTTAATTTCCAGTAAACCTTTAATTTCAGAATCTTTGTCAAGTAAGAAATCAGGAAATTTTTGGGTATTTTTTTTAGTTATAAAATAAATACCTTTTACTTTCATCCACCCAGAAAACCATTCTTCAAATAAATTACCAATACCATCTTTTCGATTAATTTTAATAGGCATTTGAAGAAAATCAAAAGTAATTTCTCCTTTTTGTTCCGTAATTTTATCTTGAATCAATAAATTATAAATTTGATTAGCAATAGGATGATAAGACATAGACAGTATTAATTAATAATCTCGACTCAACATATCATCGGTATAAGAATTAACTTGATTTCTTAAGATTGTCTTTATACTAAAAATAAAATTTAGCGATATAAAAAACAGCCGCCCCCTTGCGGAAGCGGCCATTATTTAAAAAAGAAAAAAATTGTAGTTACCGAACTTTGCGGACGTAAAAAAATACCATCTAAAATGCCAATAGAATCCGCTACTTATATTATTTCAATTAATTACTAACTCCTGAAGGCTGAAATTCTTCTACTGGTGTTGCTTCTGGCGTGGATTCCACTGATGGAGTAAGTGGTGATTTGGGAATCAGCAATTGCCGCCAAGTTCTAATTTGTTCCCTAGCATCAGTATAAGCACTACTACCGCGAGGGATTAACTTCGCTGTATCAATAGCTTTGGCGACATCCAACTCACTTTGAGAACGTGCTATTTGTAATAATTGTTGACTCCATTGGTCAATGGCAATGTTCACATCTAAACGCAAACTGTTACGATTAGATACCCGATTTGCCAACTCGATAGCTTGAACCAAAGCTTCTGGAGTGCCAGCAACAGCAACTTGTTTGGCTTTTTGCCAACTATCTTTAGCGCGAATTTGCTCCTCCCAAGTATCTACCAAGGATTGGGCTTCACCAGACAAAGCCCGTCTTGACGAAGCAATTTTTTTAGCTTCACTAATAGCATTTGTCCAATCACCGCTATCTGCTAACGCCCTAGCTTGATCTAAATATGGTTGGTCTTGAATCCGCTCAATCTTGTCCGTCCATAGTCTAATCTTTTTCCTCGCTTCTGGATATAATTCTCGTCCAGAACGAATTTGATTAAGTTCAGCGATCGCTATTTGTAATGAGTTAACATCTTCATTAATAGCTATTTGTTCCGCCCGATCTAAATATGGTTGATCTTCAATAGACTCTACTTGGCCACGCCAACGTCTAATTTCTTGACGTGCTTCCCTAGAACGGGGATTATTAGCAGGAATTAGCTGTAATTCGGAAATTGCTGCCGTTAAATCATTAATTGTGCCTTGACTGGCTAAACTCCGGCCTCTTTCTAACCGAGAAACATCTTCAATTTCCAATTGCCAACGGGCAATTAATTGTTGTGCTTCATTATAAATATCCCTAGAAGCATCTATTTGTTGAGCTTGGGAAATTGCCGTTTCTAACCCAGACGCAGTCCCAATAAAAGCACTTTTTTGAGCTTCACCCAAAACCATAAAATCATCAACTTCCGCTTGCAATTCAGTAATTGGCGGAATTTGTCGGGCAATTTCCAACGCTGTATTAGCATCCCTCTCTTTCATTTTAGCCTGTGCTAACCTGAGCATTTTGCGAGCAAAGCCTGATATTAACTCTTCAGCTTTTTGATATAGATAGCTATCTGGTTTAATCGTTTGAGCTAATTTAACAGCTTTGAGTAAACTATCTACATTGCTACTTTTTGCTAAAGCTTCCGCCTTATAAAGTTTATCCCCATCTTCCCGCGCCGTGACAATAATGTTATTTAATTGATCGTATTTAGTGCTTGCCCAGTATTTATTATCTACACGCAGCAATTTAGATGTGAGCATAAAAGCCGATTGCCAATGTCGTTGACGCAGTTCCTTTTCAGCTTCTTGGTAAATTTCTTCCGCTTTTGACCAAATCATCTGCCATTTTTGAATTTGCCCCTCTACCAATTCACTAACCTTGACATCAGTAGGAATTTGACGGGCTGTAGCAATTGCTGCCTCCAAATTTCCAGATTGGAAACTCTGATCAGCTAATTTTAAAATATCCCGTGACCATTCTTCCAAAAGACGATTAATTTCCCCCCGCAAAGGATGATTTTCTGGAAGTTGCTTCACCAGAGTAATCGCTTGTAACAAATCCTTAATAGTTTGCTTAGAAGCAGCCAACTGAGCACAATGCAACCTAACAGACGCACTAGCTAAAGGCCAGAAAATCTGTGGACAATTAGGAGCAGAAGGCAGCTTAAACAATATAGATATAGCCAGAAAACCAATACTACCAGGAATCAAAGTCAGGATTATCGCCCAAGACACCCAGCTTTTAGTCCAGCGGGGCAACTTCTCAGTTAAAACACTAAGATTAAAATTTGAATCACTATTTATAACCAAACCTTTGTCATCTTTACCTGTTCTTTTCTGCACAGACTGAGAATGAGAAGCAACCCCAGTCAGATCAGTAGTTTGATGATCTGATATATAATTGGGGTTCAGGCCAATTGGTTCTCCTGTTTGGTCTTGAGACCAATTATCTGGAATATCCCGTTCTGTCATTGCTCACACCACACGAATTGAATAGCGATATGAAAGTAGGTAGATCCATATAGATAATTTTATGTTTGCTATCCTAACTTTCCCATCTAGAAAAACCCATTCTTGGCACTCATCACTCCATCAATAACATTACTGTATCTTGGTTTGAGTACGAGTGCTTACATTAACCAGATTCTTGTAAATCTCCAATTAACTGGGTTAAATCATCACTACTTGCCTGATAAATATTACCGCAAAAGTCACAAATTGCTTCTGCACCATTATCTTTAAGAATCATGTCTTGCAGTTCAGCCACTCCCAATATTTTCAGTGCCCCTAGCACCCGATCAAAAGAGCAGCCACAATGAAAGCGTAGCATTTGAGTTTCAGGAAATATGTTCAATCCCATATCTCCTAACAAATCGTTAAAAATTTCTATCAGTGTCTTACCTGCTTGGAGTAATGGTGTAAACCCGGATAAAGCTGAAACCCGTGATTCTAATGTAGCCACTAAGGCTTCATCCTGAGCCGCCTTGGGTAACACTTGTATCAGTATCCCCCCTGCTGAGGTTACGCCCTGCTTCCCCACAAATACGCCCAAAACTAAAGCTGAAGGAGTTTGTTCTGAACTTGCTAAATAGTGGGCAACATCGTCACCTATTTCCCCAGACACCAGTTCTACGGTACTAGAGTAAGGAAAACCATAACCAATATCCCGGACTACATAAAGAAAGCCTTTACCCACAGCCCTACCAACATCCAGTTTACCCCGACTATTGGGTGGTAATTCCACAGATGGATTACCAACATAGCCCCTGACCGTGCCATCTAAGCCCGCATCTGCTAATATACCACCTAAAGGACCATCTCCCTTAATTCGAACATTCACCCTGGAGCCGACCCGTTTCATACTAGAAGCCATTAATAAACCGGCAGCCATACTTCTTCCCAATGCTGCTGTTGCCACATAAGATAGTTTATGGCGTTGTCGGGCTTCTTCTGTTAACCGGGTGGTAATCACGCCAACTGCTCTGATACCACCATCTGTCGTGGTCGCACGAATTAATTGATCTGCCATGAAAAACCTAACAATTCTTGACAAGGTAACTTTTATATTTTAGGTGGTTTCGTGACTAGGGAAGAGGTAGGGGATAGAGGAGAATATTTTTTTCACCAATTATTAATTACCGATCATTATGCTAGGTACATTTCAACAAAGCCAAATCCGCATCGAAGTTTCTGCATCAGCTAATGCCATTCATGACAGTATTCTCCATCCCGCAGAACTAAAAAAATGGCTCTTGGGGCAAAGTTTCCCCCCGGAAATGCCGATAAAATTACCCCTAGGATTTGAGTTCACTACAATGACAGGACTTATCTCTATTCATCATCGAGTAGATGTAGTTAAACCCAATTGTCTACGTTTATTACTCAGTGGTAGCATTGATGGCTTTCACGAATGGTATTGGGGTGAGGGCTGGGTACAATCCCGTTTAGAAGGTATATCTATGTTACCCCTCAGTTTAGGACAAACTCTCAGTTTAATCAGCTTACGGCAATTTTTGACCGGAATTAAGTAACTTTTTCTTCTTTCCTCTTGTTTACCAGTGTTTCTGGGAGCGAAAAATATCGCTTAATAATTAAGATATCCATAGGAGCACTCCTCCTGTCGATAAAACGCAAATAATTCCTGTTAACCCCCCTAGGGGTTTTTTATTTATACCTGTTACCCATGGAGATACTTTATCTGTGTAAGTGATTAATTCCGCTGTATCTATAGTAGCGATCGCCCATACCCAACCAGCATGAAGTCCCCAGGCTATCCCTAAATTATTATCATCAGCTAATCTCGCTAATACTAATACCATGCCCATTAGCCATAATCCAGGTAGTTGAGGAATCGTTTCTTTTTGTTCCCATAACAAATGCAAGACAGCAAAAATCAAGCTAGAAATAATTGCCCCTAACCAAATTGAATAATTCTGTTCTAACTTAGTCAATAAAAAGCCCCGAAATATCAGTTCTTCTATTCCTCCGACAAACAAAGCTACTAGGGAAATTATCAATAAGTTAGATGGTATTAACTTGAAATGAGATTTTTCTAAATAGCACCAACCGACGTAAAGTTGCCCAAAAAATACTATAGCTAGTCCGAAAACGCCCAAGCTAAAACCTAGAAAGAAAGAACTAACAACAGAAACTTTCCCTACTAGTCCGTAATCAGTGAAAGAACCCAATTTCAACCATTGGAATCCCCATAGAATCAGAGGGACTAATAAATAGAGAGATACCAATAAAGGAATTTTTTGCTCTGTTTGTAAAGATTTGTCTATTTGCCAATTCAAGGTAATGGCTAAAATTGCTACTAATGGCAACCAACAACTTACCCAGATCATAAAAAAAGCTATGACCAAAAATACTGGTGTATCTTTGAGAAACTCCAGTAAAGTATTGGCCAAAGATACTAAAAATGACAGTGGAATAGACATAAAAAACATGACTAACTTCCCGCAACAATAGATTTCTTGACGAATAATCAAGACTCTACTAGAATTTGTGACTAATGGAAGAGTCCAAAACGTTTTTCTATGTCTTATTCAACTGAAATTATTTAACTACAGCTACTAATTGGCGGTAGCTTCAGGGATAAATTATTCAGCATTGACTTTTAAGTTACCCCTAATAGGTGAAAAAATTTATTCTTCTGCGTCTGATTCATCAGTATCATCATCAGACTGGGTTAATTGTTTGTCACTTTCACCGAGTTGAATCAAGTGAATATGTTTGTAACCTAGTCTAATTTCAAATTCATCACCGGGCTTTAAGTTCATAGCTTTGGTGTAGGTTGCACCAATCACAATTTGACCATTCTGATGAACACTGACCCGATATGTCGGTTCGCGGCCACGTCCATCTTTTGGTGCTTCTGGACTGAGGGGAATACCTCTAGCTGACAGCAAAGCATCATAAAAATCTGTTAAATTAACCCGAACTTGGCTATTTTTCGTAACAGTATAATAACCACATTGCTTGGCTCTTTCCCGACGTGGTAAGTTTGAAAGTTCTTTAACTTTCGCTAACAATGTTTTTCCAGTTAATGGGGCAGTTGCAATTTCAGCCATTATGTTCTAATTTTCCTTAATCTCTTCAAAATGTTAGCGGAAAATGGACTTAGCCATTCAAAAATTTTCTTTAAGTCTAGTATTGGACAATAGGCACAACTGGACTTTAGAAATCAACGAACATGAGGGTGATGAGTGAATTCCTGCTGATATGGAAGTAACAAGGGAATCTCTGATAGATGACTATAATTCGATTCTCTGTTATAGTTGCCACAAAAATTTATTGTCACTAATTTTACTGCGTTTTTAACCATCATTAACCATCAGAAATTAAATTATTTTCCCTTTGGGTGCTACTGTAGCGGTGTAACTTCAAGCCACCTTTACAAATCAGGTTAGTTCTACTCCAAAAAAGTTAATGCAGTTCGGTCTTGGGGTTTCCTCAAATCGAGGAACTGCCATTCTTTGTGCCAATAAATTACAGGTTTTTCACACTCGGTGTTAATCTTACTCGCCTTTGATATAGATTAGCACCCAATCATCATCTTTAGCTGTGCTTATGCGGCTATTGTTTCTGATTTTGTTAGTTCGTAATTTTCTATTAAATAGTAGCATGAAATAATAATAGCAAAATATTTTTTGAATTTAAATTTTAAATTGAAACTAAATTTCGATCTATATCCCTGGAGTAGAGGGGGTAAAACCAGTAAAGATTTTCCCTATGGTTGATGCTGTCATAAGGATGATGTCAAGACTTTTATAAAAGTTAATCTATTTTGGACTAGCTTTTTTGTGAGTCAGTTAAATTTTATAATTTTATAGCTTCACTACGTTAGCTATGAGTGACTAGAAACAAAAAACGGGCTGGAAAGTCTCCGCGATTGATTACCGTCAGATTCCAAGCTCTGATAGCGAAGCGCTCCGCAGGAATCAAATTGTCCACGTCTGTCTAGGGAAAGAATAAATTTACCACATCTATTGAGTATTTGATAGCCACCAGAAAAAATATTTACTGGCTTGAACACTTCTATATATTTAAAGATGTAGAATTTTTATAACTAGGGCTTGACGAAAGAACTATTAAGTGTAAAGGATCAAGGATGAAGGCTTTGGTCAACTTAAGCATAAAAGAAAATGTATTTTTATACTTCATGCTTTGGACTTCATCCCTCCCTAGCTTCATGATTTTGAAGTAGTTAAGGCAATAGAGAAGATTTGTACCCCACATTTGGATTGATAATAATGGAAATTATTTTTAGGATTACTCGACAACAAGAAAATTCTCGTCCTGTTCTCAAATCTTACCTTTTACAGGTAGAACCGGGCAATACTATCCTGGATTGTCTCAATCAGATCAAGTGGGAACAAGATGGAACTTTAGCATTTCGCAAAAATTGCCGCAATACAATTTGTGGTAGTTGTGCTGTGCGGATTAATGGCCGTTCTGCTTTGGCTTGTAAGGAAAATGTGGGAAGTGAACTAGCTAGACTAGAAAAAATCTCACTATCTGGAAATCAGCCTCAAACTACTCCAGAAATTACAGTTGCACCTTTGGGTAATATGCCGGTCATTAAAGATTTGGTGGTGGATATGAGTGGTTTTTGGAATAATTTGGAGACAGTTACCCCTTATGTGAGTACAGCAAGTAGACAAGTTCCTGAAAGAGAGTTTTTACAAACACCACAAGAGCGATCGCTCCTTGATCAAACTGGTAATTGTATTATGTGTGGGGCTTGTTATTCTGAATGTAATGCTTTGGAAGTCAATCCTGACTTTGTCGGACCTCATGCTCTGGCTAAAGCATATCGCATGGTAGCAGATTCCCGTGATAGCAATACAGAACAACGATTAGAAAGCTATAGTGAAGGAATTCAAGGGGTTTGGGGTTGTACTCGTTGTCTTTACTGTGATTCGGTTTGTCCTATGTCGGTTGCTCCATTAGAGCAAATCACCAAAATTAAACAGGAAATTCTGGAACGTAAACAAGCTAGTGACAGTCGTTCAATTCGTCACCGCAAGGTTTTAGTAGATTTAGTCAAACAAGGTGGTTGGATTGATGAACGTCAATTTGGAATCCAAGTAGTTGGTGATTATTTCCGCGATTTACAAGGATTACTCAGTCTTGCACCTTTGGGGTTACGAATGCTAGTAAAAGGTAAATTTCCCCTTTCCTTTGAACCATCTCAAGGAACTCAACAAGTGCGATCGCTCATCGAGTCTGTACAAAACAGTGATTAGTTAGTTCTCAGTTGTCAGTTGTCAGTTGTCAGTTGCAAAAGAATATTTCTTTCCGCTTTCCCCCTGACTAACTAGGATCTTGAGGGATATTCAATTTTCGCCCAAAGCGGTCATAAACCAAAACATCCCATTGTCCATTATTACTATACTCAAACGCGATTCTATTACCATCAGCACTAATGGTAGGATTGCGTACTTCTCCTGGTAAATTACCCGCTAAATTCCGTAATTGACGTACATCTCGATCATAAAAAACAATTTGGGTTCGTCCTTGACGACTAGCAGCAAACACAATAAATTTACCATTGTCAGAAGCCGCTGGATGAGAAGCAATCGTATCAAAAGAATTTAACCCAGGTAAATCTATCAAATTACGAGTTAACGTATCAAACATATATACATCTTGACTGCCTCTGCGATCGCTCGTAAACACAATATATCGACCCGATATTTGCGGGTTTAATTCCGATGAAAAACTATTAAGACTCCTTCCCCCCGAATCAAACGGGTAACTGAGTAAACGTGGATAGCCAAAACACCCAGTTAATAGAGTTGAGCAGAAAATTAAAATAATTGATAATTTATAATTCATTTAAAGATGAGGGAACAGCGAACAGGGAACAGGAAAGAAAACCAGGAAGGAGGAACCGCAGAGGGTAAACCAATTACCAATTACCAATTACCAATTACCAATTACCAATTACCAATTATTCAGACAAAAGAAATTTTAATTGGTATTCACTGTTGCACCATTAGGAATATCTAACTCAACAGTCGGACCCCTGTCTAAAACTTCAATATCCCATTGTCCACGATCAGATGATTCAAACGCCACATAACGACCATCAGGACTAATACTAGGATTTCTTACCCAACCACGATAGGTAGGAGTTAGAATCTGTGACTGTTGGGAAGCCCGATCATAAAGTGCTACTACAGGTCTACCCTGATCACTAGTAATATAACAAATGTAGCGTCCCGAATAACTCAAACTAGGACTTTCTGCAACTACTGATTGTCGGTTTAAGCCCGGTGTCGGTATAAAACTCTGATTTTCTAAATCGTATATTAATAACTGCTGATGACGAGAGCGATTAGATATAAACGCTAACAAACGACCATTTCCACTAATAGCAGGTTGTTCCTCCGTATATCGGCTATTCAGAGAAGTCACTCCCATCGGAATATTATCAGCAGTACAAGATACTAGTAAACTAACCAAACCAAAAATTAGGCTCCAATAAAGTGATTTTTGGAGCCAGAAGCTAAATGTAAATGTCTTCACATCAATGTTTTCCGTCGTCCACCCCAAATATTTTAAATATCGGTATCAAAATCGGAATTATCCGGCTCATTATTTGGCTTATTAATGGGATTGTAGGGTACATACTCAGTGGGTATCGCCTCATCATCATCTTGTCTTCTGGGAGGAACTGAATCTCTGGGGGGACGACGTTTTCTCGGTCTAGAAGTAGGAGTATCATCCTGACCGCTTTCAGGGCGTGGGGGACGATTATTAGGGCTATTACCGCTATTATTGCGCCGTGGTGGTTTTCTGGCTTCATCTTGAGAATTTGAACCTTCCCAATCATCAACTGGTCTAGAAGCAGAACCCCAATTTTCATCTTCATAACTCCCGCTGGGACGACTGACCGAACGCCCAGAATTAGAACGACGTT
>Ga0208591_1000107_pt1 | contig 10805 bp, 10 predicted proteins | sample LakMenEpi14Nov09_FD_150697 | JGI IMG/M metagenome (GOLD analysis project Ga0208591, IMG submission 150697) | Freshwater microbial communities from Lake Mendota, WI - 14NOV2009 deep hole epilimnion (SPAdes) | ecosystem: Environmental > Aquatic > Freshwater > Lake > Epilimnion/Euphotic zone ...
GAATATCTCGCGACCTTTAATTTTAAAAGAGTTATCACAAATATGACACAGCACGGATGGGGCGACGCCTTATACATCAAAAACTATGCCATTCCTGCGGTCATAAATATGAATGATATAGACACTATGAACTATATGAATACCAATGATATTATTTAATTATATTACAAAAATTGATAGCATATATTATATTTAAAATATATCCAACAACGATGATGAGTTTAATCGCAGATTTCTTAATGGTTATTGTAGTATCGGCATCTATCTTATATGCTATCAACAAAAAACCAGAAAATAAGGCTATTGATACTGATGGCAATACTAAAAAAGAAGAAAACGAATTTATATCTGAATGGATTTCGGTAATCAAAGAAAGAATTGAATATGAAAATAAATTAAGTCGGGAAGAACTAAATAAAAGATACCCTTCCTGTCTTAATCTAATTAATTGGATTTCTATATCAATGTCATCTAATCCTAAAGCAATAGAATTATTAAAAGAATATCCCGAGAATATATATTGGAATATTTTATGTGCTAATGAACATCCGTATGCTATTGAGTTATTAAAAAAATATCCAGGAAAAATTCATTGGTCTACTTTATGTCTTAATAAAAATCCAGATGTTATTCCATTACTTAAAGAAAGAATAGAATTAGAAAAAACATTATTAACATCAATAAACCATTCTGAATATTCCAATAAAATTTACTGGGAACATTTATTTAATAACGAATGTATGTTTGAGTTGATTATGGATAGAATAGAATATGAAAAACATAACAATTGGCCTATGGCATATGGAGGAAGAAGTGGGATAACGACTATTCATGATTTGTCGTCTCAAATGATAAATAAAATACTCAAAAAAGACAGAAAATCTTTAATAATATTTAAATCATTATGTTCTGTAAATAATATTCGTAACTGGAATTGGAGAGATATTACAGATACTATCATACAATTATCAAACTGATATTATTTAAGGGAAGCATAAAAATGTAATGTAATTAATATCAGGAGATGGGGTAATTTTGTAATATTCGTATTCGCTTTCTTTAACTGGTATAATATTTTCTAAAAATCTGCGATTATCGTAATAGCCTAAGATTTCTGTTTGTCTTTCATATATTTTATTGATTTCTCTTAATATATCTAAGTATATTGGCGATTTTATTTTTTTGCTCTGTAATATCAACGGCGTTATTGTATCCGTTTGAGCGTTATAATTAATTATTAACCGCGGTATATAAATAATCACTATATTATCTAGCGGATATCTAGAATATAAATAGTTATCAATACAATAAGAAATATTATAGTAATTGATATAATTATAATAATTTATATAATAATCCTCGTCATAATCAGAGCCTACATCAATATGTAGGCCTTCCACTAAACTGCTGACCTTCAGCAATTTATTATTAGCCTTTTCAATATCCTTTTCATATAAATCTGCTACAATCCCTAATATTTTATTCAATAAATCATAATTGAGAATATCAAGATAATTCTTTGCTGTAGCCATCACTATAGTTATTCTTAGTATTTTTATTATTTTTATTCATATATAATTATTCATATGTTGCCAAGATATTGTAAAAATGACTTATGAAATAGCTATATTTTTATACTATAATGGGAGGAAAAAAAAAAGTTGCTAAAACTCGTAGATTTACGGCTGTAAAGAATGTTAAAAATGTAAAAAATACATCTAAATTATTTAGTAGAATTTAAGACTAAAATCTGCATTTTAAATGTCCATAGGTGGTAATATAAATCAGCCATTTTATCAAATATTTAATTTAATATATCTTATATATTGTGAAGGATTTGAAGAATGAAGAAGATAGTATTGTATATTGCACATTTTGAGACTTAAAATGTTATTATTTTTGAAAAATATAGTAAAAAATGATACAAGTCATATTTATATATTATTACAATGACTACCATTGATACGAATGAAACTCTTCTATCTCAGACAGAAATTTATAATTTATACAAAAATATCTTTGACAATATGAATTATGTAGACGAAAATGAATGGGAAGATTTTAAGAATGAGCATATTGATAATCTTTGTAAGGTAATGGATATCTCAGATATTAAGAAAATTGTTAATAAATATTATGTCATCGAAGTTATCGGTGATATGAAAAATGAATATGGTACAGACTTTAATACGGATTTAATACAGAAAACTATGGAAACCAGATATTATAACAGTTTATTTTACAATATTGTAAATGAATTTATTGAGAATGAAAAAATATCAATGATTGATAGTGACTATGCTAGTGATGCGGATACAGAAGAAAATTTCTATAGTGACTATGCGAGTGATGCGGATACAGAAGAAGAATATTTAAATATATATTAGTATAAATGATTATATCAATCGGTCTTCAATGTACAAACTATATTTATAAAAAAAATTTTAAACCTTCATGTTTTTTACCATTTGATTTGATGTTTGCAACACCTTCTTTTGTTTTTGATATGTTAGAATTATTACTCGAAAAAAATATGGATATAGAACTTTTAGTTAGAGAGCATTTTTTTTATTGTAAAAAAAGAGCAAATATGAATGGTTCTATATGGCCTGCAAAAGCCGAACATTATTATACATCAGATGAAGGTTTCGCCCTATATAACGAAAAATATAATGTTATATTTCCTCATGATGAAAATAATGAAGAAAGTATTGATAAATATATTAGAAGATTTACAAGATTAAAAGATATTATATTAAATACGCAAGAATGCTTATTTTTTACATATACGTCCCAATCGTCTTTAGAAGATGGTAATTTCACAATAGATGGTAATAATGTTGTATGTGATGTGTATAATAGTTTATCAAAGATATATGATTTAATTGGAAAGTTTAGAAATAATTATAAAATGGTTGTATTTGACACAATAAATGAAGAACCTTTACATTTATTAAATGAAAATATTATATATTGTAAATTAAAAAGATGTAATTATTTAAATGATTTAATACCACAGATGAACGAATATAAGTATTTATTTGAATAAAAAATGATTAATATTATATAAAATTAATATTATATGATATTTGAAATAGTAAATACTATTTTGTTATTGTGTAGCCTCGCAATAAATATCAAGATATTGAATATAGCAAATAAGATGCGACCCCCTAAAATATCACTCGCTGATATAGCATCTGATATGATGAGTTGCGATAACTGTGATGCTCGCGACGCTTGTAATAACGGTGAAGTCCGCAAAAGTAGCAATAGAAACGATGAAAATAATGTATCACCGCAAGATAATGAAAATGATAATATCAATTTATTAGGAAATAATCGGCGAGACCAGTCAAATCTGGGAGGAGAGCAAAGAGAATGGGTAGATATTAAAATTAACAAATAGAAAATGCATTATATTATATATTATATTAAATATAATAATCGTATATATCTAATAGAATGAGTGATAAATATTTAGTTATTATAGATGCGAAGGGCATTAAAAAAAAAATAAAATATTTTTTAATCAATAAGGCAAATCATAAATTGCTTGATATAATAGATAACTACGCGAAAACACACAAACCCAATAAGACAATTACTGGAGGTATGACTGGAGGGACTAAGGGGCAGACTGATAAACATTTATTTAACCCATCGGCCCAGCCATTTAATCCATTTGGAACACCAGCTACTGCTCCATCTCCTGCTGCGACTAACAAGCCTAAGAGTAAGAGTCCTAAGAGTAAGAGTCCTAAGAGTCCTAAGAGTCCCAAAGTTCCTAAAGAAATTAAAGATATTATAGGGCAAGAACATTCTGGCAAAAAAGAGTATATGACATATACTTCATATGTATATCACGATGAATATATTGAATTTAAAAAATATAATGAAATTAATATAAAAATTCCTGCGTTAACTAATCTTACAAAAGAAAGAAGAGGCAAAATAATACAAAATGTAGAATTAGAAAGTAATAGAAATGGTATGACAAATAAAGGTGCTATTTTATATAATGGAAGCAATCCTCCAAAAATAGGTACTATAATCGCCGGAAATTCAGGTAGACCCGGTGGTGCTTGTGGTAATTTTGACGGAACATTAGTTAATATTCATCCAAATCATAGAACACAAGAGGAAGATATAATATCTAATTGGTTTATGACCTATATGTATAATAAAAATATAACGGAAGAGGAAGCAAAAATATATTATGGTAATAAATTATTTGAATATACTATATTTAATAGATGGGGATTACTATATCCTTATGCTAAAAGAACTGATATTAAAAATTATTATAAAACTATTCAAGGTATAAATTATAGATACGCCAAACCGAATGATTATGCAACAGCATGGACTGTAGATAATGTATATTTAAGTGATAAATTTTATAAGTATAAAGCTTCGCGATATATTCACGAAAATCAATATAAGACGACGCTTGTATTTGTAGCAGGTCCAAACAATAATAATCCCGGAACGAATGGAGAAATTAATTCGGTATTTAGAACATATAATAAGGAAACTGATAAATACTTTCATTTATTTATGAATGGAGTTGAAGCTGCGTTATTTGCTGGATTAATTGCTATGGTATATAGTAAATGTAATGTAGCACTATTAGTAAATGTGTCTGGTGGTCTATATCGCGGAACTCATGATAAAGAGGATTATAAACATGCTTATATAAATAGTTTAGATAATTTATTAATGAACGTACAAATTAATGGTGTAGAATTGGGTAGTTATTTTGATGCCGTATATTTATTATAAACTTATAAAAATTGATTTATAGGTTTATAATAATTATATTACTTACAATGTCGTACTTATATATGCTATTGGATATTGTTAGTAGTCTCCTTATTTTAGTAACTTTCACATTTGCGGTTAGTGTAAAAGATAAAACTAATAAAAAGCGAGAATGTGAAGAAATTACAGAGAATGAAATAATAATATTATCAAAATGCAATAATATTTTTTGGGCAAATTTATCGTATAATCCTCATGCGGTTGAATTATTAAAGAAAAGATTTGAATATGAAAAAAGTTTAAGTAAAGAAGAATATAATAGATTGCCATTTTGTAATAAAATAAATTGGGTTATTATATCTATGAATGAAAATGCTATTGAACTTATTAAAGAAAGAATAGAATATGAGAAATATTTAGGATATAATTATAAATTCCAAGACAGCATAGATAGTTCTTATGGAGAAAATAGAATAAATTGGACTACAATGACATCTAATAAAAATGCTATTGAATTGCTAAGAGATAGAGTTAAATATGAAAAATCATTAGATATAAAAGAATATAATAAATTAGACAGTAAAATTAATTGGAATACAGGTTTAACTTCTACTAAAAACGCTGTACTATTATTGAAAGATTTGCTCATAGATTAGAAATATTACTGTGTAATTTAAATATTTAAATATAGACATTATATAGATAATGACAATAGAATCTTTAGATAATATATCAACATATAGTATAATTATAATTGCAATATATATTGCCGTAGCTGCTACAATAGTTCCTTTTACAGTTATGGGTGAAAATATACGAAAAACTATTCAAGAGAACCCTTATTTTCAACATATTTTGACTTTTTCTATTATATTCTTTTTAATAGTATTATTTAACAAGATTCCTTCAAATGTTCCATTAAATGGTTTATATTCTATTATAAATAGTCCAAATAGTGAATTATTAAAATTATTCGGGATTTCTATATTAATATATGCTCTATTTATAATGTCTTCAAGAGCATCTTTAATGTTTACATCAATAATATTAGTATTACTTTTAATATTATTCATATTAAATACAATTGCTCTAAAGAAAAAAGATGAGAAAAATGAAGAAGAATATAATAAATATGTATTATCTAAAAATATAATATTTATTATTATAATATTATTATGTACTACTGGGACAGTTATGTACATCATAGATAAGTATAAAGAATATGGTGATAATTTTACTATATTGACATTCCTATTTGAAGACCCTAAATTTAATACTACCAAATCTAAAAGTATAGTAAAAAAAACCTAAGATACATTAGATTTTTCACAATACATAGTATTTCACAATACATAGTATTTCACAATACACATATTAAAATTATATAGAATAATTAAGGCCACACCAAAACCCTATATAATTATATTTGGCAAAATCTTTAGGTGTTATTTCCATATCTTCTATGTCTTCCTTAGGTATAATATCTAATGCTTCTAAAAAACGATGATCGTCATAATATCCATAATATTTGGTTTGTTTATCATATATTTTACTAATCTCTATTAGTATAGTAAAATATGTAGGAGATTTTAATACGGGACTTTTGAAAATCTTTCCACTTTTCTTATCAATTACTATAAGATTTTTCAAGGGATAATCTTGAAATAAATAATTATCCATACAATACAAGATATTCCCATAAGTTATATGATAATACATATTACAATAATAATCTTTGCCATCGTTTTTAGTAATAATTAATGTATTTATTTTTTTGTTTAGTTTTGTTAAAGAACTATTAATAATCTCTATATCTTTTTTATACATATCGGCAACTATATCTAATAATTTTTCTAATAAATCATAGGTTAGTAAATCTAAATAATTAGTAATCATTACTATTATTATATGACATCTCTTAAAGTCAAATTTATGAAAAAATAATTACATCGTATTTCATATTAACATATTGATTCTAATAAGTTATTATTAACACTTAATAAAATATATTATCTAATAATATATTTTAGTACTTCTAATTATAACACTAATATACAGGGTCTATGTGGTGATGGATATCTAATATTTTATCATTCTGTTTAATATTAGCAGTTTTTTACAAAGATATGTATATATTATATAAATAGGTTCTATTTTTATGGCTTATTTATAAAAACTGACAAAACAGATAGCAATATTATAATAAGCGCAACACGAGAGAACCAATATCATATTTGCTTAGAGAATTTCAAGAGAAACTCTTAGTAATTTGATAAGGACATACGGACTAACTGCCAATATGTCAAAATCTATTCAGCGCCCCACGCCTCCTCCTCCGCCTCCTATGACAGAAAAGATACTCAAAAATAATACACTAGATGTTATTATGAGCTTCTTGAAGGGTGTAAATGATAATGATAAAAAGGTATTTTACACCAAGTTTGCCAAAAAGTACAAGAATACTGATAAGCTTCTTGAAATTATTGAAAATTGTAAAACACTTCAAGAACACAAAGATATAAATATTACTATCAAAAATATGATTGAAGACTATATGATATATATTGAGAATGTCAGCAACAAAAACACGACAGTTATTGATAAAAAACCGAAAAAGAAGAAACCCATTTCAGCAGCAATTAAACGGCTTGTTTGGAATACACATATCGGCGAGGATATTGGCAAACACAAATGCCTATGTTGTAAAACGACTGATATTACGCAAATGTCCTTCAATTGCGGGCATATTATAGCAGAGGCAAATGGCGGCGATTTGATTGTATCTAACTTAAAGCCGATTTGCCAAAACTGTAATTCAAGTATGGGAACACGGAATATGAATGATTTTATGAAGAGCTTTAAATAGAGTTATGTTTAGGTTTCTTGTTTAAATAATGTTTGGCTAATTTATATTTTTTATATTTATTCATATTTAACCCACCAGTAATTTTATACATACCCTTAGTATTTTCTTCAATCATTTTAATCTCCTTCTTTGTTAATTTGAAATAGTTATATAGTTCGTCGTCGTTATTAAATTTTTCAATATATGGGATGTTTTTAAATATTAACAAAGAATTAAACCCTGACCATTTACATATTTTAAATATAAACCTGTATAATCTGCTGTTTAATACATCAACATATTTTTTATTATTTGTTAGTAAATATAATTGATTTTGAGTAAAACCCAATTTTCCAGAGTCATATATTGGTTCTAATTCAGATGGTTTATTCATTAATATTTTTTTTTCATCTGCTAATGAATGTTTTTTAGAAGAACACATATTTTTACTACTTGTGGTATGTCTTATAGGATATATATATTCTTTTTTACTACATTCGCCAATTAAACTTTTTTTATTATGCGTGTCTAATTCTCCTGATTTTTTAAAAGATACCTTTGGAATTTTATTATTATAAAACTTGCGAATGATTGATAAACTTTTATCCGATAATAGTGTTGGCAAAAAAAGTATATCATCTATCAACATTTTACTCTCATAAATCTTCTTATCATATTGGCATATTACAGTTGTTTCTTTTTTAACTTTTGTTTTTTTAATTAAATAATAACTGAACGAACTCCCTACGCCTTTAAAGTATTTTTCGCATTCTTTTATGTTTAAATGAATTATATAGTTGTTGTAAAAAATATCCTTGTGTTTAAAACCTGGTGTCATCCAACTATACGGGGTTATAAATAATAAATATCCGTTATCCTTTAAAAGATTGTTAAATGACCTATCTATAAATACAGACCATAAATTATTAAGTAATGCTCTGCGTTTTCCATCTTCATTTGTATTTTGAAAAGGCGGATTCCCCATAACTATATCAAACATAAACTCACTTTTATAATCAATAAAACTACCTTCAAATATATTGAGTTTATAAATCTTTCCGCAAAATATCTTCCTCATCATAAATACATTTGTTTTATCTATTTCTACCATATATAGCATATTCTCCAAAATATGTTTTCTTCTTTTCTCATCGTCTTCATATCCCCTGACATATCTCAATCCTTCCATCAATCTCATATAGACAGCTACCGGGAAATTACCCATACCTGCTGCAGGGTCTAACCATTTTAGATTAGGATTTTTCCATATTTCTTTTGGTAATGTATCAAGCATTTCTCCTACCAATTTCATAGGAGTAAAAACCTCACCCCTAATTTTTTTTTCAATATCTTTTGGTTTTAAGTTATTATTAATAAATTCCAATAATTTATCAGGTTCATTAATATTATATAGTTTTCGTTTTCTCATCTGTATCTGTTCATTAATATCTTGTATATCTTGTGAATCCCCACCTTGTTTTTTTTCTGATTTACGAATATTATACACGCTATTTTTTACCATATTATATAGGTCTTCTTCTTTAATACTATTTTTAATTATTATTCTTTTTTCTAAAGTATGTATGAATATGTCTTTTAAATCTGTATCTTTATCTATATTTTCTAGAATTTTTTCTAATTCGTAAATAAAATTATCGTTGTTATTTATATTAAAAGAACATTCATTACCATCTTTGTCTGTATATGATGTAATTAAAGACAATATTGATATTATCTCTGCGAATAAATATGCCCATAATTCGGCTGTAGAAGGTATTTTTTTACCAGTTTTTTCTGGTTTTACAATATCTGCTATTGTCTTCTTGATAGCTCCTTTTTGAAATTTATTTTCATTTTCATCATCTAATTCTCTTTTTTTTTGCCTGCCTTCTCTTTCTATATCTGTAAATAAATTAGTAATATCATAATCAGTTTTAAAAACATTACTATTAAAAATATTTTTATTTAATAATAAGTTCTTTATATTTTCTGTTTTAGCATCCCAGGCATTATATAGTTTTTTAAAGAACTCTTCTACATATTTTTCATAACCCTTTGTATCCTCTCTATTATGTTTATCAATAAACTTATGTTTATCTATATTTATTAAGTGAGCTATTAATTCATATTTTTTGTCCTTACTGTTATATTTGTCATAATCTAAATACATATCTGTTAAATAATCTATAGTATATAGGGTTCTTTGCGGGTCTAAATCAACCATAAAGCCGTATTTTTTTCTACCACAATAATTTTTACCATCACATTCTATATCTTCTTCAATTTCTGTCATACTCCTAAATAACATCTGGTATATTGCATCTGAAGCTAATATATTTGTAAATAAAGATACCATATCTACATTTTTCAAAGAAATGCCTAATTGTAATCTATTTCCAGCTAATATTATTAATCCTTCATATTTTTTAAACTTGTCTGCAGTTAATAAATCATTTTCTAAATTTTCTATTTCCTTTTTTATATCTTGAGCTTTTTTCATCATTATTACATTTTCGTAATTGTTAATCTTATTACCGTCATTTTTATCAACAGCAATATAAAACATATGTTTTTCAAAAATATATGGAAATTTAGTCTTTAATAATTCTATTAATGAATTTGTAATTTTAGATATGTTATATGCTGGCAAAAACCATAATTGTGTTGTTTTATGTTGAGGTTGTAATGTTCTGCATTTATTAGTACATATTTCTTCAATAATTGGTATTATTCCCTTCTTTTTATATTCATATTTTTTTTCATAAAAGTTATTTTCCTTTGCTCTGTTATCATCTCCTACATAATAACCAAAATAATATTCTAGTAATTGCGTTAGCTCTTCTTCATTTTCAAATTTTTCCTTTTTTACCTTAAATAATTTAAGCATATCAAAACCAACATCTTTATTAGTTCCTATTTTTTCTAATTCCTTATCAAAAAATTCTTTGTCCCATACAGATGTAAGTAATATAGGTTCTGGAAAATGTTTATATTGTTTTATTATATTATTAATAACATTAATATTGCTTTTTATTATATTTTTTAATATAGGAGAGTTATCTGCATTATTATATAATATAATAGATTTGGGTAATATAAAGCCGTTATTTTTTAATACTTTTGTTAATATTTTTTTACCAAATTTTTCAGTAAAATGCGTAATAACATTTGCAAAGTTTGTTTCAGTTATATTTTT
>Ga0208591_1000133_pt1 | contig 9978 bp, 6 predicted proteins | sample LakMenEpi14Nov09_FD_150697 | JGI IMG/M metagenome (GOLD analysis project Ga0208591, IMG submission 150697) | Freshwater microbial communities from Lake Mendota, WI - 14NOV2009 deep hole epilimnion (SPAdes) | ecosystem: Environmental > Aquatic > Freshwater > Lake > Epilimnion/Euphotic zone ...
CTTACACACGGTGGATTTTTATCTGCAGAAATATGTGAAGTAATAGACGCTTTAGCAGACGCGATAACACTTGTAATTGGAGGTATATTGAGAGTCATTGTATTATAAGATGTCTATATTTAATGTATTAAAATATTTTATTATTAATTTTATTTTTTTAGCAGTGCAATATTATAAATAAATACAATCATTATTAAATTTAAAAAATAGGTATTAAATAATTCATAACTTATTGTATATCTTGCATTTTCATATATTTTTTCTCCACTATCTGTTTCTAATTGTTTTATTATAAGTTTTGCAGGTTTCAAACTTTCATCACTTATATAATCATTGTGATATTGAATTTTTTCATTATTTATTTCATAATATATTGTTTTTATAATATTCATTAAATAATTTGTAGAATCGTCTTGATTTTTTCTTAAACTATTTTTAATCATATACTGATACATATTGCTTAAATTTAAAGGTTTCAAATTTTCTTTTATTATATTATTATTACTATTACTAAATAAATCTATTGCATCATTAATTAATTTATTCTCTTCTTCAATAGTTTTAGATTTAATTTTAAATGTATCATCCATATCTATATCTATTGTTTGTGATATAGTTGTAGGTTTTATAAATAATAATAATTTAATTAATTTATTATTTCTATAATTATCAATATGTTTTTTTAAACCCGGTAAACCAGTTTCCTGTATATTTTTTTCTTTATCATTAAGCGCTGTTCTTATTATATTTTGTATAGTTACATCTGTTTCTTTTTTAATTATACAGTTAAAATAATAATGTGATAATATTTTTAAATATTGATCGACATATTTATCCACAATTATCAATTCATCTTCAAATAAATCATCCTTAAAAATTTTGTTATACTTACCAGAAAGTAATGATCCAACCTTATATTCATCAAAAAATGATTTTTTTAATATAAATTTATTCCATATTACCTTATTATCTTTTTTATAAAAAATTACATTATTTTTAAAAAAATTTTCATTATCTTCATCATTTATAATCTTTTTTTTAATATCGTATTTTTTAAAATATTTAATTAAATTTTTAATAACAATAATTAAAAATTTTCTTAAATCATTTGGTGTATATTTTTTCTGATCTGTTTGATACTCATATTTATCACCTGTAGGTGGCATAATAAATTTGTCGATGTAGTTTTTTAAATGCAGAGAAGTTCCATCAGATTTTAAGAATGCAGTCGCATATATATTTGGATTAGAAGAATTCGTAGTATCAGTAGAATATTTATTTAAAAAGTTGTATAAATTTTCATCTGTACCGGTTTTTAATTCGTCATTATTATATAATTTATCATAAATTATTTTTCCAAGATATTCATAATCTTTTTTAAAATTAATATGGTCCAATTTTTCACCATAATCTATGCGATTATCTATTTCTTCATTGCTTTTATCTTTTAAAGTTACTGAATAATCTCCTATATTATCATTACTATTATATATCAATGACATAAATACGTTTGATATAATATATAATTCTAAATAATTTCCCTTTTCTAATGTATTATATTTTTCATCACTTTTTGATTTGTTTATAACAGGAATTAACATATTATTTAAATCGTTTAAATCTCTTTTATAAGAACTATCTAAAACACCATATATAACATTGGAATTATAATTCGTATTAAAATTAATAAATATTGCTATATATAATACAAATATAAGTAGTAATACTATTGGTAATATAATTTCCTCAGCATATTTATATATTAATTCAGTATTAGGTATATATAATAATAGTATACATAATATGCCTATAGCAAATATTATTAATATAAAGTATATTAGAGTTTTAATATTTTTAATATAATAAGACCCTACATTATATTCTAAATCATAATAACCTTTATTTTTTAAATTTTCTAAAACATTAAAATATTTTTCGTAAAAGGTATTTTCACTATTATAAGAAAAATCTGCTGAATAATTTTCATTCGCTTCATTTTTAGTACTAAAAGGATCGTGTTCTGTACCAAAAAAATGTTCATCATTTGTAGTAGCGCCTATATTTACATTAAATTCAATGTATTTTTTCATATTTTCGTCTAATTTATTTATTTTTTCTAATTTAAGATTCCTAGGGTCGATAATAAGAGTATTAATATAATTTACAAATTCTAATAATTTTAAATGCTTAATATAATAATTATTTTTTACCTTATTTGTTACGTCAGTTAATTCTAATATCTCTTTTTTAAATTTTTTAATTTCATTCATTGAAAATAAAATTAAAATTGTTAATAATATATTCGTATTTCCTTTATTTATTATACACCCTGATGGTGGTTTATTAGAACATAATGCAAACTCTTTAATTTTGTCTACAAATGTAGTATTTTTGCCATTAACTAAATCATATATTGTTAAATTGTTAAGAATTTTAATAGGATCGTATCTACTAATCGTAATTTCGGGTTTATCTGTTATTAATGCATAATACTGCTCGTATTCTGCTTGTGTTGTAAGAAATACAGTATTTTCCTTCAATGTTTTATAATTTTCAATCTTTATATTATTGCTAATAACACTATCCTTTCCTTTATAAGAGTCATATATGTCAATAATATTATATAATTTAGCAATTGTTAATTGAGGATCAGTTGTTTTATCTTTATCATTCCATTTAATATTAGCAATATTTGTATAGCATTTATTTACTATATCACGCGGATCATATTTTGTACTTATTTCATTTATTTTAATATCTAAATTATTTAAAATAGTATCTATAATATTGTCATCTAATTTTGGGTAATTATTTTCTGAAAAGGAAAGAAGAATATTCATTAAATTTAATATTAAATATGTAAAAAAACATATAATAGTGATATATCCTACGCACAAATATTTATATTTTTTACCTCGCGTATAGTCTTCGTCGGGATATTGTAATATCTCTGCAAATTGAATAGAAAGTAATATATATAAACCACCCACTGCTATAATAGTCGCCCATATATAGATGTGAATATTATCAATATTAAAATTGTTTATTACATCTATATATGGATTATTATAATTAAAATAATTTATATATCCTTTTTTATCGTAAGGTATGTATCTTGCAATAATAATAATTATTATAAATGTAAATATAATAAATGCCAATAAATATGGTAAAAATTTTATAATATATATGATGGTATCGCCGTCTATATTATTTATTAATGGATAAAAAATATTATTATATTCAATTAAATTATAAAATAAATTAACATATATTAATATTACTAATATTAATATCATAAAATAATATGTTTTTGTATTAAAAATATCATTTGAAGAAATTAAACTGTAACTATTATCCGCTAATTTAAATCTTGATGTTTCTGCTTCGCAATAAATATCATTACAATATTTTTTTATATTAATATCAGCAACATCTTTAATATAATAGATTTTAAAAAGAGACATTGATATATTTTTTAATTCATTTATAAATATTATTATCATCATAATAAATGCAATAAATAACACTGTATTCATTTATAATATAATTCACTTTATACCTTATAAAGAAAAAAAAGATTATTAAATTATTCTAATTTCTTTTTAACAACGTGTGTAGAAATATAAAATATAAAAATTAAAATTATTATAGTTGCAATAATTGTAAAATTAGATTTTATAGATTGTGATAACACATATATTGACATAAAAATTAAAATAATATATGCAGTAATAAATCGTGTAATATCATCAATCTCGTTATTTATTTTTTCTAAATTACTTTTATTATTATAGAATTCGAAATTATCTATATTTTCTAATGTTAATCTATATAATTTACTATTTTCAAATATATTGCCCTCGGTAATTAAACTTCTTGTGTTTTTTAAATTTATTAATTCTCTAACAAAAGTTTCATTTAAAGAAACCTCTTCTATAGAATTAATATCTTCTCCTGAATATTTTGTTATTATATCTATAATATCTTTATTTGCTGTTTTATATAATTCTTTTTGTTTAATTATTATATCAAGTTCTTTTAAAAGCATAATATAATCATATAAATTTGTATCTTTATAAATTTCTGTAATTTTTTTCAAAATTAATGAGAAAACTATTGTAAAAATCGCAACATTAAAGAATGAATACATTGTGGCATATAATAAATATTTATTTTTATCAGATGGGTCATTGTTGATTTTATTGTTTCCTGGCATAATATTATATAGATTTAATAAAAATACTAACCATAAAACAATAAATAATGGCAGACTATAATGTAAATAATCATTATATATTTTCATAATATTTAATTCACCATCAATAATACTAAAAAATCTATTAATTTCTTTTTTATCTGTATTTTTACTAGCAGTTTTTCCGTGGAAATACTTTTCTAATATATTAAAATCAAAAAACACATTGGATATGTTCCACATATATGTATTTTTAATTTTAACTTCATTTGTGTATACATTTGATTTATTATTACATATATTATTATATATTTCTATGTTATTATTTAGGTCTTTAAAATATTTTAAATATATCAATGGTGTAAAACTCATAAATGTTAATATTAAAATAATAGATGTAATAGTTACCAATTCAAAATTTTCAGTCATAATATATAATATATTATATTCTAATATATATTATTTTAAATATTCTAGATTAATTTTACCTTAAAATAGGTCTTAATTCATTATTTACATATGTTCTTGAATTTAGGAAATTTACTTCATCGAAAAATTGTATAATTCTCATAATTCTTTCATCTTCATCCATAGAAGATTGAGATATATATCTATTTAATTCGTAATCTACACCGTTTGATGCTCGTCTAAAGGCGTTTTTTGAATATTCATAGTCAGGCATACCATTTTTATATTTTGGTATTTCATTAAAAATTTTAGTATAATCCATTATATTTGATAACATATTAAAAAATTCTCCATAATCTTCGTTTTTATCTGCAGAAGAATTATTATATATTTGTTTTGAATGTGTATATTTTAAATCATTAAATGTCATAGTAGGAAAACTCATATTATTGAGTAAATTTATATATAATATTGCAATAAAAAAATAAAAATTGATTGTATGTATTAAAATATTAATACCCTATTAATCAAATTATGTCTACATTTAAAACTCTCGCAAATATTGTTAAGGATAAACTTATTAATATGCCTGAAAATATGGACGATAAGGAAATTGTAAATTATGTAAAAGAAAGTATCAAGGAAGCAAAAGTTGAACTTAAAAGTAAAAAGACTTTGAAAAATAAAAATACCGACGAAGAAAAACCAAAATACTCACTTTCTGCATATCAAGAATTTATGAAAGAGCAGCAGGTAATTTTTAAGGAAAAATATCCAGAGTTGTCAAGCAAAGAAAGGTTGGGAAAAATTGCCGAAGAATGGAATAAAACAAAAGAGAATAAAATTCTTAAGAATATTCCTCCTGTAAATGAAGTTGGTGAAGATAAGGAAGAAATTAAGGAAGTTAAAGAAGTTAAAGAAGATAAGGAAATTGCGGTTGAAGAAGATAAAGTAGAAAATAATGTAGAAGATGTTGTTGTTAAGAAGAAACCTTCTAAGAAAAAATAAGATTATCTAATTTGTTGAAAATTCTCTAATTCATAATAGATTTTGTAATATTTATTATATATTTATTATATATTTATTATATATTTATTATATATTTTTTATAATTGATAAGTATGTTGCAAAACCTTCTGCTATATTGACATTATTATTATAATTAGATATACGAATATCAAAGTGACACCAATTATTTCTATATTTTTGTGGTATGAAGTTCATTAAAAATAAACTAGACATAAGACCCTCACTATTTTTACATCCATATCCGTGATTTTTTACATCTGCAACTGATGATTTAATATAAGACATATATTCTAACCACGCTGGAATTCTTATATTTTTTTCACCATATATATTACCATATTCTATTATTTTATTTGAAATTTGTTCATTTGTTGTAAAATAAGTAAAACTGCTATGACAATTTATTCTTTCAGACCATCCTGTTAAAGTTGCAAAATCGAATATATAATCTGGTTTATATTTGTTGCAGGAATATGTTAAAGTATCTGCTAATATTAATCTTCCTTCTGCATCTGTATTAACTATTTCTACATTTTGTCCATTATATGCCTTTATTATATCATTAGGTTTTATAGATGAAGAAGATACAATATTCTCTACAAGAGGACATAAACATATTATTCTATTTTTATATTTTAGTTTAGATAATATATATACTATATTTACAGCAATAGCTGCGCCTTCCTTATCCATAAACATATTATTCATACCCTTAGATGTTTTTATAGAATAACCTCCAGTATCTATAGTTACTCCTTTGCCTATTAAGCAAATCTTTTTTTTATATTTTGGCGGTGAATAATCTATAATTAAAAATCTAGGTTTATTTGCAGAAGAGTTTCCTACTGCATTAATCAAATTAAATCCTATTTTTCTAATTTGTACATCATTAAAAACAGTTACCTTTACATTTTTTATATTTTTAAAAAAAAGTCTAGAGTATTTTGAAAATTTATCAGGAGTCGATATATTAGAAGGTTCATTTATTAAATTTCTTGTTATATATGACCCGTATACAATACTAATTATATTTTTTTTATTTTCATTAGACATTTGTGGAACATAGAAATATAGAGTTTGTGTTTTTTTATCTTGATGTTTATATTTATCAAAGGTATAAATACCTTGCAAAATTCTATAAATAAAAGCATCTATAAATTTTTTATCTAACTTCTCTAAGTTGAATATAACTTTATTCTTAAAATTATTATTATAATGTATTATCGTTTTAATTTTAGAAGAAACATTTATTATATCTAAATGATTTTTAATACAAATATCGCTATTATTAGAAGCAACTTTTATAACATTATTATCTTTGATATATTTATTATCATTAATAAAATAAAATTTCATTTATATTATCTATTTTAATATTATTTTTTTAATATTATTTTTTAATATTTTTTATTCTTGATTTCGTCAGTAACATCTGTTAATATTGAGTTTTCAAATCTATATATTTTATCAGCAATTTCTAATGCAGATCTTCTGTGTGCTATTATAATCATTGTAATATTCTTTTCAATAGAACAATCTTTAATTGTATTTTGAACCAATTCTTCACATACAGGATCTAACGCTGATGTAGCCTCATCAAAAATTAATATATTAGGATTCCTTATCAATGCCCTTGCAATTGATATTCTTTGTTTTTGCCCCCCTGATAAAGAACTTAATTCGGTTCCCTCAAGTATAGTATTATATTTATTTGGTAATTTTGATATAAATTCGTGAGCATTAGCTTTAATCGCAGCATTTATAATATCTTCTTCGCTAATATTTTCCATTCCATATGCTATATTATTTGCAATTGTATCGCTGAATAATATACTATCTTGTGCAACATATCCAATTTTTTGTTTTAACCATTTATTATCATATGTATTAAAATCTATGTCATCTATATAAATATTACCCTTATTTATTGTCAAAATACCTAGAAGACATTTTACTATTGTACTTTTTCCTGAACCAGAATTGCCTATGATAGCAATTTTATCTCCAGGATTAATTTTAAAATTTAAATTTTCTATTAAATTATCTTCTGCCTTCTCATATTTAAAATGTATATCTCTAAATTCAATTTTACCTTCTAATTTATTTTTAAGAGGTATGTAATAACCTCTTGAATTTATATTAGTATCAAGAAGTTCTGTTATTCTCTTATAAGGTTCTCTGCATTTAAAAAATTCGTTATTATATTGTATTATTGCCATTATATTGTCGTATAAACTTTGATTATGAAGAATAAAAGAAATTAGACCTTCTGTATTATTTAAATATTTTGCCGCAATAATTATCCCTATTGTTGTAAATGCTGGAATATTACTAATTATTAATAAATTTATCCCATATACAAGTGTCTGTTTAAAAATGAAATTTAATTGATTATTACTAAACAAAATGTGTTTCTTATTACTTATATCTTCTGTAGCATAGGTTTTTATAATTGAAATATGCGATATTGTTTCATGAATATATGTATTTGTATTTCTATTTAATTCTTCATGCCCTTTCATTATTATCTTGTTGGCTTTTTCATATAATTTAGAAATTCCCATATTTATAGGAATTAATAGACATGCTATAATAGTTAATTTCCAAGATATTTTACTTAGCATCCATAATGTAGCTATAACGTGAACAAGAGACCTCGTAATAACATTTATATTTAGAGAAATACTATCTGAAACTATTCTAACGTCATTATTTATATATTCTAATAATTTATTAACAGGAGTTATTTCATAAAAGCGCGAATTCTGATTTATCAATTTATTGTATATAATTTTTCTCAATCTTATATTCATACAATTTTGTGAATATGTAAAACAAGCACCTCTAAGTGAGCACGCAACCATAGCAAAAATATTTGCATACAATAAAAGAATTAACCTTTCTTTCGAAAAATCACCCAACATTATTTTACCCATATGTTCATTTGCATATACGCTATAATAAGAACCTGTGCATCCAAAAATTAATCCTGCTATGCTATATTTCTTATCACTTTCTATTAATTCTATATACCTTTTTATTAATTTCATTTAATGTATAAATATATTATATATTATTTATATAATATGGTTCGTTATTAATAATTTTCATTGTTTTATTTACTTCAGTTTTCAATATATTTCCTCCATATTTTATAAACACATTTTCAAATAATATATTGAAAACATCTTCTTGTATTTTAGATTTTGAAGACTTAGGCGACTTAGGTGACTTAGGTGACTTAGGCGACTTAGGTGACTTAGGAGACTTAGGCGACTCGTTAGAATCCAAATTACTATTTTTTTTAGTTTTAAATGTATTCATTAAAAGTATCATAATATTATTCATCTCCATTTTAAAATCAATATCTGGCGAATATTGATATTCGTCAGAATCATAGTTTTCATTTAAAAATGTTGGTATTATTTCGCAATAATCTTTAATAACATTCATCGAATTATTTTTGTTTATTTTTTTAACTAATCCAAAATCATAAATCATTATATTATATTTACATGCTTTTAGATATATATTTATCCCATTAAAAATATAATGATAATACCCTTTTTCATTATTATAATGCCATAAAAAATTACCACCGTGACAATCATTATGAACATTTGATAATAAATTATGAAACGTAGCTATAGATATAAATGTCTGAAATAGTATATTATATAATAATTCATTATTTGATATTATTTCAGGATTATTTAATAATGTAGCTAAATCGCCATTTGCTATTTCATTTACTGAAATTAAACTAGATTTTGCACTTATTTCTCTTTTTTTACATAGACAACTTCTATATATTATTAAAAAATGTTTGGATAATTTTTTCATAATTATATCATCTGTAATTTTATTCATTAAACTAATTTCAAATAAATTACTAGCGTTTGTCTTCATTACTTTTGTTGCAATTGGAAAAACTCCAAGTGAATTTTTAACAGATGTTTTATAAATTTCTCCATTAAAATTATCTTTACTTATTCTTTTCTCTAAATTTATTATATTGCGTATCGTATATCCTTCACTGTCTTTAAATTGCTTTTTTTCTAAACAATCATCATCCTTTACATACTTTAAATTATTTTTAATATAATTTAAAAAATATACTCTGTTATCTAGTGTATATTTATTAACAATTAATTTGCTTTTTAAAAAATTAGATATTTTATTTGCAGTTTTAAAATTTTTATCATCTTCAATCATATCATTTAAAAAAACAGATTTTGAAGACCCTTTGCTTCCTGATGAAGACCCTTTGCTTCCTGATGAAGACCCTTTGCTTCCTGATGAAGACCCTTTGCTTCCTGATGAAGACCCTTTGCTTCCTGATG
>Ga0208591_1000136_pt1 | contig 9924 bp, 6 predicted proteins | sample LakMenEpi14Nov09_FD_150697 | JGI IMG/M metagenome (GOLD analysis project Ga0208591, IMG submission 150697) | Freshwater microbial communities from Lake Mendota, WI - 14NOV2009 deep hole epilimnion (SPAdes) | ecosystem: Environmental > Aquatic > Freshwater > Lake > Epilimnion/Euphotic zone ...
CAATTCTTTGATTATCGTCGCAGATTAGTATGGAAATCATAGGGGTGGTTTACAATTTTTTAAAAGCTCTTGGAATTTTCAAAGGTTATAAGATGAATATATAGAAATTAAATATAATAAAAAAAAGGGTGGGGGCTTTTGTATCTTTTTTAAAATTTTCATAAAAAAGGAACTTTTGTACCCACTCCTGTTTTTGGATTTTAGTTTTTTCTCTACGAAGTTTATGTAAGAAATATCCTAGAATGATTAGTGGATTTATTTTTAAAAGTTTGTACGAAAACCAAGTGCTTATTGTAAAAGCATTCTTACAATACTTAGGGGTTCAAGTAAATTTGAGTACAGTTGATGATACTTTACATAACCACCCCGATTATCCCAGTTTTTTATCTATTACCGATTCTTTACAAAAATGGAATGTAGAGAGTTTAGCCATAAAAACCAATGTAGATAAGCTGGATGAAATTCCTTTGCCCTTTATTACGAGTTTTAAACAAGGTTTTTTTGTAACAGTAATTGGTGTAGCTAATGACTCAGTTGAAATGATAAATCAAAACGGAGTTAAGAAAGTTTTAGAAAGAGGTTGGTTTATAAAACAATGGACGGAAACTATTGTAATAGCTGAGGCCAACGATAAACCGGGAGAGCCGGATTATCAAAAGCAACAATATCAAACTATTGCCAAGTCTGTAGCTTATTCTATATTACCTATCACCTGCTTGGCTTCTATCATATTGCCTTTAATAAATGGAACTAACGGTCTCGTGCCTACAGCTTATTTACTGTTAAAACTATTCGGCTTAACCGTTTCTCTATTATTACTCTGGTATGATATAGATAAAGGTAATCCCCTCTTAAAACAAATTTGCTCAGGTATACAAAAAGCCAATTGTAATGCGGTACTAAATACGAAGGCAGCTTCTTTATTTGGGGTACTAACATGGAGCGAAGTTGGGTTTATTTATTTTTCCGGTAGTTTATTATTTGCATCATTTGCGGGTATTAAAGAGATAATACCTGTATTAAGTAGCTTATCATTTTTAGCTTTTCCCTATATATTTTTCTCTATTTATTACCAGTGGAGGATTGCAAAACAATGGTGCGTACTCTGTTTACTCGTTCAGTCTGTATTATTATTAGAAACAGTATTAGTACTAACTGGTACTCAAAATTCTGTTGAAGCAGCAATAACGGCATTCAATAATCATTGGGTTGCTGCAGTAATATCTCTAGCAATTCCTATAATATGCTGGTTCTTAGTAAAACCAGTGTTGAAGAAATTACAAAATGCAAAGTATGAGAAAAGAAGCTATTTGCAATTAAAGTATAATGATCAGGTATTTTGGTCTTTACTGCAAAAACAAAAATCAATTGTAGAACACAGCACGGAAGGGTTAGGGATAACTATTGGTAACCCAAGCGCTAGGCACACAATAGTTAAAGTATGTAACCCATATTGTGGCCCCTGTGCTAATGCTCATCCTGAATTAGAAAAAATTATAGCACAAAACCCCAATATAAATGCACAAATTATATTTTCAGTGAGTGATAAAGAAGATGGTTATAAGGTGAAACCGGTAAAGCATTTATTAGCAATAGCTGAAAAAGGTAATGAGCAGTTAACACATAAGGCTTTAGATGATTGGTATTTAGCGCCCAAGAAAGATTATGATTCATTTGCCAATAAATATCCGATGAATGGGGAGTTAAAAATGCAAACGGCGAAAATTGAGAAAATGAGCAGTTGGTGTAATGAGGTTGGCATTCAGTATACCCCAACCCTTTTTATTGATGGCTACGAGCTACCCAAAAATTACCAATTAAAAGATATTAACTATTTTATTCATGAAGATATATAACCTTATTTCTTTTTGTTTAGTACCCAAAAAGAAAAGCACAACGGTACTACACTTATAAGTGGTTGTGCGAGCCAATCATCTGCTGACGCTTTAAGCTGCAGGTATTTTATAACTTTAATTTATTAAAATGAAACAAAAATTTCAAAACTTGGGCATTCTAATAAGTAGAAATGCTCAAAAAAAAATCCTTGGGGGAGATGAAGAGCTAGCAGGGTACTGTTTGAAAAATGCAGGATGCACTCTTTTTGTACCAAATGGAGCTAATGGGGGAACGACGTATTCAGGTGTTTGTAATACTGATTGGGGTGGAGGATCAGGTGGTTATGTGACTTGCGGTTGCGAAACTCAATATGGGCCTTATGTTCCACAGGGCGGCACAACGCATTGCTATCAGTAGTAACTATAGTGGGGTTATCTGCAAGTTAAAGCCCCACTATTACTTTATTAGTAAAAACTTAAGTTTGCAAAACGATGCCTTTTAAATTATTCATTTTTTTAGCTTTCGCAGTTTTACTATTTAGTTGTGAAAATAAAAGTAAGCTTAATTCGCGAGGAGAAATAAAGGTTGAGTTATCAGATAGTATGTATAACCGTATAAAAGGAACTTATTTTTATTTAGCTTCTTTCGATAGTAAAATCAGTATTGACTCTGTTTTGGTTAATAAAAAAATAATCACATTTAAATCTGTTGATAAAATAAATAACACTCCCGAGCATTTGAAAATAATACATAGTGACATTAGGAATGGGAAAAAGTATTTACTCCCTTTGGGTTTCAATTATAATAAAAATGATTCTTCTGTAGTCTATTCATTTTTTTATGCTGATGCATCCCCAACCTATATTAAAGCGAAAGATTTTTATAACAAAACAGAGTCTTATTTCGAAGGAAGTGAACAAAATACACCAATATTCAAATCGATTATATTACAACATCCTGGGAACGACTCGATTGATATAATCAAAACACGAAACTATAATATTCAATTAGTTAGTAAATATCCTAATTCGATAGTATTATTGGAACAATTGGATGCTTACAAAGAACATTTTCCAACTAACGAGCTTAAGTTACTATTAACTAAATTTTCTAAGGAAGTTCAAACATTTGAGGTGTTTAGAAAAATAAATGAATATCTTCTAAATCCTTCAGGTTTTAATAAAAACTATCCTTCTTTTATTTTATTTGAAAATCCCGAAGGTGGCCTTGATAGCGTAAAAGCTAAAACAAATCGTTCACATCTAATAGTTTTTTGGGCAAGCTGGTGTGGACCTTGCAGGAAAGAGATTCCTGGATTGAAAAAAATATATGAAAAATATTCAGCTCATGGTCTTTCTATTACTAGCATTTCTGTAGATTCAGATAGGGAAGACTGGAAAAAGGCTTTAGTATTTGAAAAAATGCCTTGGCAACAATTATTAGCAATTGAAAACTCGAAATTATTACTTGATAGAAATTATTCAATTCCGTTCATACCTCGAAGCTATCTTTTTGATGCTGAAAAGAAATTATTAACCATTTTTGATGGCTACGATACAACGATGCTGGAGAAGTTAGATGAGGCAATAAATAGAAAAAAATAGCATGCCTAACTTTCTATTTCTCCGCCAACAAAACCAAATGGACTGCGGGCCCACCTGCTTGTATATGATTAGCAAGTACTACGGGAAAGAATTTACAATTGAACAGTTAAGGCAATTGACAGAGATAGGTAAGGAAGGAGTAAACTTATTAGGAATTAGTAATGCAGCAGAGAAAATTGGTTTGCAAACAACAGCACTGCAACTTACGAGTGATAAACTTTTAAAAGAAGCACCTAAACCAGCCATACTTCACTGGAGTCAAAATCATTTTGTGATTTTGACTCCACAAAAAAAACAATGGTTTAAAAAGGAAGTAAATAAAATAACTATTGCCGATCCGGCTTCAGGTATTATTACTATTGATAAAGCATTGTTCCTTAAAAAATGGGTCAGCGATAAAAATGCTGATGGAGAACCTATAGGTATCGCATTACTACTGGAGCCGGGAGCTGATTTTTATACTGCTAAGTATAAGCAAGATTTTGAGGAGAAGAAAAAAAATTATGGTAACCAATTATTTAGTTATATACGACCGTATACTAAGCTTATCATCCAACTTTTTCTAGGGGTCGTATTAGGTAGTTTATTACAACTAGTATTCCCCTTTTTAACACAAAGTATAGTTGACGTTGGTATTAATACTCAAAACCTACAGTTTGTGTATATCGTACTCCTTGCCCAACTGGCTTTATTTGTTGGTAAACTAAGTGTAGAGTTTATCAGAAGCTGGATATTATACCATATAAGCAGTAGAATCAATATTACGATACTTACTAGTTTTTTAATAAAATTGATGAAGTTACCACTATCTTATTTTGATAGTAAGAAAACGGGAGATATACTCCAAAGAATGAATGATCATAAACGTATTCAAAACTTTTTAACAGGTACATCTTTAAATACTTTTTTCTCTCTGTTTAATCTGATCATTTTTTCAATCGTTCTACTAAACTACAATAACCTCATATTTGGTGTATTTATTACCGCCAGTGCTATCTATATTTTATGGATACTGCTATTTCTTAAAAAAAGAAAGGAGTTGGATTATACCCAGTTCGATATTGCATCCGCAGAGCAAAGTAAAACCATACAGCTCGTACAAGGCATGCAAGAAATAAAATTACATGGCAGTGAAAAACAGCAACGGTGGCAATGGGAACATTTGCAAGCGGCTATGTTTAAAGTGGGTATGAAGGGCTTATCGCTTAATCAATGGCAACAAACCGGAGCATTTTTTATTAATGAAGGAAAGAATATCCTTATCACTTTTGTAGCTGCTACAGCCGTGATACAAGGACAAATTACCCTTGGGGCGATGCTGGCTATACAGTATATAATTGGTCAGCTTAACGCACCTATTGAGCAAATGATAGGTTTTGTACAAAACTGGCAATTGGCAAAAATTAGTTTAGATAGGTTACACGAAATAAACCAATTAGAAGATGAGGAGCCGGTTCATATAGAAAATGGAACAGTGCATCAACTATTAGTTGAACTACCTACCATTAAATCTATCAAGCTCCAAAACATTAGTTTTACCTATACAGGCGCAGGTAACGAACCGGTACTTAAAGATATCTCCATGGATATACCCAATGGTAAGTTAACAGCAATAGTAGGCACAAGCGGAAGTGGTAAAACGACATTGCTAAAACTCCTTCTTAAATTTTATGCGCCACAAAAAGGAGATATATACATAGGTAATACAAATGATTCTAATGGCATTAATTTGAACTTATTGAGCCACAGTGCCTGGCGAAAAAATTGTGGGGTAGTAATGCAGGATAGTTTTATTTTTTCCGATACGATTGCTAAAAATATCGCCGTAGGAGAAGATTATCCCGATAAAGTAAAACTCAGACATGCAGCGAATACCGCCAATATTAATGGATTTATTGAGAGCCTGCCACTTGCCTATAATACCAAAATTGGCGCAGAAGGTACAGGTATTAGTGCAGGACAAAGACAAAGAATACTAATAGCTAGGGCAGTATATAAGAATCCCGATATTATTTTATTAGACGAAGCTACCAACTCACTCGATGCTAATAATGAAAGTATTATTCTTCAGAACCTCAATCACTTTTTTAAAGGGAAAACAGTAATAGTAGTAGCACATAGATTGAGTACGGTGCGTAATGCCGATAATATTGTAGTACTACATCAAGGAGTTATTACAGAACAAGGAACCCATGAAGAACTGACTGCCTTAAAGGGGGAATATTTTGGATTAGTAAAAAATCAACTCGAACTTGGAAACTAATAGCTATGCCAACACCTACAGGATCATATAGCTTAGAAGCCATATTAGAGGCGGCGAATATTGAAGCCCCCGACGCTACTGATAGGATATATAGTAATGAAGTAAGAGAGATCATTAGTCATAAACTGGCTTGGATCGTACGCTATGGCATAGGATTATTTTTTGTAATTATAGTAGCCCTTTTTACTATGTGCTTTTTTATTTATTATCCTGATATTGTAAAGGCACCGGTAAGAATAGTGGGAGAGAACCTGCCTAAACAAATTGTAAGTAGAACAGAGGCTAAATTGGTAACTCTCTTTGCGAAACAAAATACTGTAGTAAAGCAAGGAGATATATTAGCTGTTTTATTCAGTAATGCAGATTATAAAGAGGTATTAGCTTTTGAGAGCTGGATAAACCGGGCTGAGAAACAAGTGAATGCGTATAATCTAAACGAGGTACCCACATTACCTCAACTGGCTAATTTAGGAGACTTACAAAAAAGCTATCAAGAATTATCACTACAGTTATATCAATTAAGTTGGAGTGCACCTAGTGGTTATTTTATACAGAAGCAGGAAGCAATTAAAAAAGACCTAGCGGTTATAGAGGCATTAAAGCAAAACGGGGATAAGCAAAAAAGTTTGATTAAACAGGATTTGGTACTACAACAAAATCTACTTCAAGTAAATGAGCGCATGGTAAATGAGAAAGTACTTGCGCCATTAGATCTAAATAAGGATAAATCGGTAGTGATAAGTAAGCAGCAACAGCTGGAACAAACCGATGCGAACACACTTAATCAAGATGCAAGCCTTATCGCAAAATCAAAAGAATTAGTTGAAATAGAGAAGAGCAGAAAAGATATTATTCAAAATTTTAAAACAGCATTGTTTAATGCCAAAACTGCTTTAGCAGATTGGAAAATAAGATATATTATAACAGCTCCTGAAAGTGGTAGAGTACAATTTTCATCATACTTTCAAGAAAATAGTTGGATAAAACAGGGGCAGGAATTATTTTATATTGTACCTGAACAACAGATACTATTTGCAGAAGTAATGGCGTCGCAACAAAATTTTGGCAAAATAAAACAAGGGCAAGCAGTAAATATTGCCCTGAATGGCTTCCCTCGAAATGAGTTTGGGGTATTAAAAGGAACAATAAATTATATACCAACAGTTCCATATAAAGATAGTGCTTTCTTGTTGAAAGTACAATTATCAAAAGGGCTTACTACTTCTTACAATAAGCAATTACCCTTTACTAATAACTTAAGTGGCGTTGCTGAAATCATTACCCAAGATGCCTCCCTTATAGATCGTTTACTATACCAATGGAGAGGATTATGGACAAGGTAGGAATTTTCCAAAAAAGAGACTTTTGTACCCCCCAGTTGATTTTGTGAATTAAATAGAGTAAGGTAAATTTATAGAGTTCCTTTTGCATCGAACCCAAAAGAATAGCTTAACGGTTCTACATTTTTTTAAAAAGTGGTTAAGCGACCAATAATCTGCTGATGCTTAAAGCTGCATTAATTTAATGAATTTTCATTTTAGCAAAACGAAAGATAAATGATTTTACGTATTAAAATATTAGCAATTACATTATTGATTCTAATATTATTCATAAATAAATCCCCACCTCTTTTTAGCATTATAGATATCAGAATATTTGGATCTAATATGTAATAGACATATCATTAAGATGACTGCAGTCTTTATTGTTTTTAGATAAAAAAGTTTTAGAAAAAATTATATAAAATTTCATAAAAAGAAAAATCATGGAAAAAATTAATGAATTAGGTACTCCCTTGAGTAAAGATCAAGCGAAGAAAATAGTTGGCGGTGTTACCTGTGTTAATGTTAATTGCACTTATGTAGTACTTCCGCCTGGGGTATGTACCGTAGGAAGCAGTGAAGCAAGATGCTGCTGGGAGAATTGCTAAAATATAAAAACCTAAATCGTTAATATTGCCAAATTATTTATTAATTTGGCAATATTTTACTAATTAAATCTTATATCGTTGCCAATAAAAAACCGGTATGTATTTTTTGAAGTCGATATCAATTTTTCTTCTACTAGCACAATTCAATTTATTGGTAAACGCTCAAACCATTGATTCTGCCATTTCAAAATTCAAAAATGCACTTCCCTTCGAAAAAGCTTATGTGCATTTTGATAACACAAATTATAGCGCCGGTCAAACTATATGGTATAAGGCCTATTTACTATCAGGTTTTTTGCCATCTACCATCTCCAAAAATTTCTATATAGATTGGTATAACGATAAGGGGAAATTAATAAAATCAACTATTACTCCCATAATTGCTAGTTCTTCAGTGGGCAGTTTTACATTACCGGCTAACTATGAAGGAAAGTTTATTAATGCGGTTTGTTATACAAAATGGATGCGCAATTTCGATTCACTATATTTTTTTAATCAAATATTTCCAGTTGTTTCACCAACAACCTCTGCAGAAAAAGAAACGGGTGGCATAACAGAAACCAATATTCAGTTTTTAGCTGAGTCGGGAATAATCTTAACTAACAAAAAAAATATTATAGCATTCAAAGCTGTAAATAATTTAGGGTTTCCGGTAGAAATTAGAGGGATTATAAGAAATAATATTGGAGATTCAATTACCTCTTTTGCATCTATACATGATGGTATGGGCAAGTTTCAACTATTAGCTGAAATAGGTAAAACTTATATTGCAGAATGGAAAGATAGTTTCGGAAACATACATAAAACTAAACTCCCTCCTTCGCAAGAAATTGGTGTTAACATAATTATAGAACCCAATAAAACCAATAGAAAGTTTTATATACAAAGAACGGCAGAAACCACTGCAGAAATGAAAAATCTAATATTAGTAGGTACAATGAATGGTGCTGTTCTTATAAGAGCGAACATAAATTTACAAGACAAAGAATCGATCACTAGTAGCATTCCTATCAATAGATTTCTTACAGGGTTGCTTCAGCTTACTGTTTTAAATGCCAATGGAAAACCATTATGCGAAAGAGTAATTTTTGTAAAAAATGAGGATTATTCTTTTGATGCCACTATTCTAGCAGATACAATACGCATAAATAAACGTGCGAAAAATATTTTTACCATTAGATTAAACGATACGATCAATGCAAATATGTCGATTTCCGTTACAGATGCTAGTTCAAATCATCCTCCCGGTAATACAATTTTATCGCAATTACTATTAAAAGGAGAATTAAAAGGTAATATTTTTAACTCTAGCTATTATTTCAGCGGAAAATCAGATACTATAGATAATTATTTAGATTTAGTAATGCTTACAAACGGGTGGAGAAAGTATAACTGGGATCAAATTTATACAGCCCCATCAAGAATTTCAAAATATGAAAAAGATACTAGTTATCTAACTATTAAGGGTAGTATAAAAGATTATTATGCTGAGAAAAATAAAAAAACAGCTTCAATAAATTTATTCTTACTTAGCCACGATTCAAGTTCTAGTATGTTAGTATTGCCAATTGGAGAAGATGGCAGTTTTTCAAGAAGTAATATGCTAATTTATGATTCCACAAAAATATTTTATAGTACAAAAGGGTTAAAAAATACCCGTGCTGAAGATATTACAATTACAAGTGATCTATATAAAACAAATGGTGATGATCTACAGCAAATGATAAACTTCGAAACTGATACAACGGGGTTTATTAATAAGCAGAATATTGCAAAACAGCAGCATATAGTAGACAGTATAATGCTAACAACTAATTTAAGAGAGGTTACAGTATTTACTAAAGAGTTGAGTAGGACAAAATTGCTAGATCAAAAATATACAACTGGCATATTTAGCGGAGCTGCAGATGCTGCCTTTGATATGAGTATTTTGCAAAACAAAAGCAATACACAATCAATATTTGATTTTTTAACCGGGAAAGTTCCAGATTTATCAGTAAGAATTCTTGACGGTGGTACGGGTAAAATTACTTTTAGAGGAGCTGATGTTAATTTTTATCTTAATGAAAATAGGATACTTGTTTCTGATTTGAATGATATAGAGATAAATAGCATAGCTTATATCAAAGTCTTCAATCCGCCCTTTATGGGTGGGTTTAATAGCAGCGGAAGCACTGCTGCAAGTGGAGGTGCTATTGTAATTTATACAAAAAAAGGAGCCGACATAGTTGATAACCAGAACATTCTAAAAAATAGTGGACTGGCATTTAAAACAATAACAGGATATGCAC
>Ga0208591_1000139_pt1 | contig 9882 bp, 9 predicted proteins | sample LakMenEpi14Nov09_FD_150697 | JGI IMG/M metagenome (GOLD analysis project Ga0208591, IMG submission 150697) | Freshwater microbial communities from Lake Mendota, WI - 14NOV2009 deep hole epilimnion (SPAdes) | ecosystem: Environmental > Aquatic > Freshwater > Lake > Epilimnion/Euphotic zone ...
GAGAAGCGAAACTTTACTTTTGTGGATTATAGTCAAATTGATTCAGGACTTACTCCTTCTGGTAAAAGTACCGGATGTTTTTTCTTAGTTGATCATTTATCAGATTGGGAAGGACTTAGCTTACAAGAATACAAGAAAAAGAAAGAATCAATTGCTCAAATAGCTTTAGATCGCTTAGAAAAAGAGATTCCGGGTATTAGTGGAGAGGTAGAACATTATGAAGTAGCAACATCAAAAACTATTCAAAGATATACATTAAATCCTCAAGGTACACCCTACGGATTTGCAGCTATACCTAGTCAAGTGGGATTATTTAGACCACCTAATAAATCTCCTATTCCGGGGCTGTATTTTGCATCAAGTTGGACATATCCCGGACATGGATTTACGGGAACAATTATTAGTGGTTATTTATGTGCAAAAGAGATAGTTTCTTAAGCTTGCTGCTTTAAAAATTTGTTGTCACATTAAAGGTATATTAAGATAATAACGCAATTAAAAACGTGAGTAAATATGAATTTGCAACTATTCAATCCTTTTAAAAAGAGTGGTACAACTACCTTAATTATTGCTATAGTTAGTTTAGGATTTGTGATTGCGATCGCCTACTCTATAGTAAAAAAACAGTTACCTAATCAAACATCTTTACCAGTTTCTTCGCAAAATCAACTTCTTCCTCAAGCAATAGCAGCTTTAGGATATTTAGAACCCCAGGGAGAAGTCATTCAATTATCAGCCCCCGCTTTTATGGAAGGTGCAAAAGTTAAAAAACTTTTAGTTAAACGTGGACAACAAATAAATGCTGGACAAATCATTGCTATTCTTGATAATAGCGATCGCCTCACTGCAATTTTAGAAGAAGCTAAAACAAATGTTAAAGTTGCCAATGCACGTTTACAACAAATAAAAGCTGGTGCAAAACAAGGCGAAATTACTGCTCAAAAATCCAAATTTCAAGCAACTCAAGCCGAATTACAAGGACAAATTGCCACCCAAAAAGCCACCATTGCTAATTTAAAATACGATTTACAAGGGCAAAAAAATACTCAAAAAGCTGTCATTCAGAGAATTGAATCTGAATTAAAAAATGCTCAAATAGAATGTAGTCGCTATGAAAATTTATATACAGATGGTGCTGTTTCCACTTCTCAAAAAGATAACATTTGTCTGCAAAAAGAAATCAAAGAAAATCAACTAAAAGAAGCAAAATCAACTTTAAATCAAATTATTACCACTAAACAAGAGCAAATTAATCAAGCTACCGCAAATCTTAATCGTACTATTAACACAGTTAGTCGTCAAATTAATCAAGAAAAAGCAACTTTAGCCGCAGTATCAGAAGTAAGACCTACAGATGTAATTTTAGCAAATACACAATTAGAAGCTGCACAAAAAGCCGTCAAAACTGCTCAAGCTAATTTAGATTTATCCTATGTTCGTTCCCCTCAAAATGGGCAAATTATTAAAATTCACACTTGGCCAGGTGAACTTATTAGTAATAAAGGCATTGTTGCGATTGGTAATACTCAACAAATGTATGTCACAACTGAAATATATGAAACCGATATTAATAAAGTAAAATTAGGGCAAATTGCCACCATAAAAGCTGACGGTATTGTTGAAGAATTAACGGGAATTGTAGATGAAATTGGCTTGGAAATTAGTAGCAAAAATGTATTAGGTACAGATCCAGTAGCAGACGCAGATGCTAGAGTTGTGGAAGTAAAAATTAAATTAAATCCCCAAGACAGTATCAAAGTTTCTCGGTTGACTAATTTACAAGTTAATGTCATTATTAATCCTGGAAAAACTGATAATTAATATCTTGTTTAATATCTCAATTATTACTCATAAAATCAACCATGTTTAACAAACTACCAACGGCTTGGCTACAACTAAGATATCAAAAAATCAGACTAATTGTTGCCCTTTCTGGCGTAATTTTCGCAGTAGTTATTGTTTTTATGCAGTTAGGTATTCGTGATGCTTTATTTGATAGTGCTGTGCGTTTACATCAAGGATTAAATGGAGATTATTTTTTAATTAGTCCTCGTAGTAACGCTTTAATTGCTATGGAAAGTTTTCCTGAACGTCGTTTAACTCAAACTTTAGCTTTTCCAGAAGTAGATTTTGTTACTCCAATTTATTTGGGTTTTGGCCAATGGAAAAATCCTCAAACCAGAAATAATTGGCGGAATATTTTTATCATTGGTTTTGATATTAGACATCAAATTTTTGATTTACCAGGTGTTCATGAAAATATAGATAAATTAAAAATACCAGATCAAGTATTATTTGATCAAGGTTCAAGACGTGAATTTGGTCCAGTTGTTGCTGAATTTAAGAAACAAAAAACAGTAACTACTGAAATAACAGCTAGTGGAAATAATCGGAAAATCACAGTAGCTGGTTTATTTCAATTAGGTACATCTTTTGGTTCAGATGGTAATTTAATCACCAGTCATTTGAATTTTCAAAGGATTTTTTCTAACCGTAAAAAAGGCATAATAGATATTGGTTTTATTAAATTAAAACCTGATGCAAATTTAGAATATTTTGGTAAAAAACTTAAACAGTATTTACCCAAAGATGTGAAAATTTTAAGTAAACAAGAATTTATTAACTTTGAAAAAAATTACTGGCAAACTAGCACAGCAATTGGCTTTATTTTTAACTTAGGAGTTGCCTTAGGAATTATTGTGGGAATTGTCGTTGTTTATCAAATTCTTTATTCTAATGTTTCTGAACATTTACCTCAATATGCTACATTAAAAGCCATTGGTTATCGTAATAAATACCTCCTATCAATGGTATTACAACAAGCTGTTTTAATTGCTATTTTAGGCTATATTCCCGGCTTTCTCATTGCCATAATTCAATACCATTTTACAAAAGCAGCTACTCTTTTACCCGTAGTTATGACTTGGGAAAGAGGAATCTTTGTCTTCATCGCAACAATGTTAATGTGTTTTATTTCTGGTGCAACTGCCGTTGCTAAATTAAAATCTGCCGATCCTGCTGATATTTTTTAATAGTTTTTTAACAGTTTTGAGGAGTTTTAACTAGTTATGAACCCAAGTATAAAAATTGAGGATTTAAACCATTTTTATGGTGAAAAAGAATTAACAAAACAGGTATTATTTGATATTAATTTAGAAATTAAAGCAGGAGAAATTGTAATTTTGACAGGTCCTTCTGGTTCAGGAAAAACAACTTTACTTTCCTTAATTGGTGCTTTACGCTCAGTACAAAATGGTAGTTTACAAGAATTAAATCAAGAATTATATGGAGCAAGTGAAGAGCAATTAGTCCAAATACGTCGTCATATTGGTTATATTTTTCAGGCACATAATTTATTACCATTTTTAACAGCAAGAGAAAATGTACAAATGTCCATAGAACTTCATGAAAATATTAGCAAAAAACAAGCGATCGCCAAATCAGAAGCTATACTAAAAGAAGTTGGTTTAGGTGAAAGAATAAACTATTATCCTGATAATTTATCTGGAGGACAAAAACAAAGAGTAGCTATCGCTCGCGCTTTAGTCGGTCATCCTAGCATAGTTTTAGCAGATGAACCTACAGCAGCATTAGATAAAAAAACAGGTAGAGATGTAGTTAATTTAATGCAAATTTTAGCCAAAGAGCAACATTGTACTATTTTACTTGTTACCCATGATGATCGAATTTTAGATATAGCTGATCGTGTTATTCACATGGAAGATGGAAGACTTGATACTACCACAAATTTTGTTAAATAGGAGTGTATAATCAAGAAAATATGGTTACACCACACGATCAAAATCTTAAACTTTGCGCCTTTGCGTGAAACCTAATTCATACTGCTATTATGCAACGACAAAAATATACTAAAATAGAAAATTTATGCACTGATACACTATTGATATTATCCTGACAGATTCCTAAGTCTCTTTGAGATTAAGTATTTACAAAATCACTCACAGAAATAGAAGATAATAGGAAGGAAGCAGCCTTTTTAGCTATATTTTCAGAAAGTTGAACTTGCTTAATTGTAACTAAACCTTCGTTAACAAAAGAATCTCTAACTAAAGCTTTTTCTCCACTATTAAAAGAAGTTTCATAAAATACTTCTTTAATTCCAGCGGAGATAATTAACTTCAAACAAGATAAACAGGGTTCTAATGTTACGTATATACTTGATCCATCTGTAGATATACCATACTTTGAGGCTTGAGCGATCGCATTTGCTTCTGCGTGTACAGCCCTTGATGGTAGTATTTTACTAGCATCACAGCTATTTAAACCTGGATAACAGTATCCTTGGGTTATACAATGAGCCGAGCCTGACGGTGAACCATTATAACCTGTGGCTACAACTTGCTTATTTTTAACAATTACAGCACCGACTGGAAAAGCAAGACAAGTTGAGCGAGTTGCGGCTAATTTAGCCAACATGAGGAAATATTCATCCCATGTTGGTCTTTGGTGGTATTTATCAGATGAGGAAATATCTTGCATGATCTTTTAATTTCAAAGTTTACTATACTACTTGGCTGAGAATAAAAATCCTAGATACTATTGTTTCCAATTTAATAAAACAGTTTTTAATTGATTTAAAGCATCTTCATGGTCATTAAACTGAATTATAGCAATCACAGAGGGAATACCGAGAGGAAATCTTGATATCCGCTTACCTGTTTCGTACAAAACAATGATAGGAATTTTGTTGTTTTCCGCATAAGCTAATTCCATTCCCACACCGAAAGAAAGCGAACCAAGATAAGCAATAACTAAGTCAGATATACTAACTTGATGTTTATCTTTATCAAAAACTTCACGAGGAGTAATATCAGGATTATTCACTGGGTCAGTATGTAAATGCGGTACATAAGATTGAAAACCAATTTCTTCACAAACCAAGCCTATTTTTTCATATAGTGCTTTAGTTTCTATTGGATTTTCTACGTCAGTCAAAGCGCCAGATACATATATCTTGTACATTTTCATTAGTTACCTTACATTAGAACTTATGGTTCTTTCGATGTTGAATCAACAAATTTTAGTTTTATTACAAAAATATGAGCTTGAAATATCAATATCTTTGTTAATAAAAACAAAATTTACTATTTATTTGAGCCTGGAGATACTGTTTTATTTGGATTTGCTTGTGTCTGAGAATTAATATCTGTTCTGGGATTTAGATTAGATGAATCAGAAGGTTTGAATATAGCAATCAGTGAAAGAATAATTGCCAATACGTTGCTTATTGCTTGTACCCCTGTCCAGCGAGTTTGTTGATCTGAACCTAAAAAACCTAATAATTTGTCTTTAACACCTTCTTTAAGTTTTTTATACTCATCTGATTGCCTCATCAGTTCTTTTAGAGTCTCTTTCTTATTATTTGTCATCCAACCATTTTCTCGTGCCTTAAAATAGTCGTTGATTTCTTGAGTATTAGGTAGTCCAAGAATCACATCAAGTCTTCCAGAAGTCTCATCCGGTTTATGATTTTTGGATGGATTGAAACACTTAGAACTTAATTTTTCAATAGCCAAATAAGCAATTGGTTTGTTAACATCTCCGACATAAATTCGTATTGGTTTACTGGAAACATTATGAAGTGCTATACATAGAACACTTGACCACTCAGGATTCACTCTTGTTCCAATGTGTCCTAAACCTTTTGATACTCGTTCAACAACAGAATAAAGCGGTCCGCGAAATTTATTACTGAGCCAGATTGCTTCGCTAGTCCATACTAACGCTGTATCATTTTTTGGTATGTCGAAATATTTCTGTTCCTCTCCTTTCTGGTTTTGTTCTGTACAAATAGTCAAGGGTTTTTCGTCTTGAAGTGAATAAGCACACTCACCCGCAGTTAAACATAAATCGCAATCTTTAACACTACCTGGTTTCAAAGGATGAAAATATATACCTTTACCAAGTTCCCTGATAATATCCTGATAACTCAAAACTGACATAAAATACCCCCTGAGCATTGGAAAACACTAGAATTTTCTACAACCATTTCTAAAATGGTTGTCTGTTAGTAGTTATCGATCCTGAATGTATGACTTATCAATTTTAAGACAATTTGCCGCTTTTTGTAATTCCATACCTAAATATCCTGCATGATCTGGACGTATCGCAGGTAAAGCAGCACAAATTTCTTTAATCATTTTCAAAGGATTTTTCCCAGAATAGCAACCGACAATTTCACCACTTCCAGGGGTTGTATGGGTAACAACTATCTTATCATCTGCTATTTCTATTAAAAAATTACCTACGGGATCATAATAATCTAATTTTTTACAAATTGCAGAATATTGTTCTTTAATTAGCTGTTCCGCATTACTCCAAGTATCATCATAAATATGAGCAGACTGACTCAGAGTTATTAATGGTCCTAGTTTCAAATCATATTGAGAACGTTGACAAATCTCATTTCTAATATGTTTTTGTAAAGCCCTCAATCCCATAGCATTAGCTGGCCAAGCTGCAAACATATCGTTACTTCTCAAAACAGCAGTTAATGATAATTCATTATCAACTACTCTTAACCAAATATGATTTAAACACGGACTACCACCTTTTTCATGATCTTTAACATCCCATAAAGTCATGACCGCACTAGCAGCATCAATTTCTCCAATTAATTTTTCAATTACCTGTTCAATTTGATCTCTTCCAAACCAAGAACGCAACCTTTGTCCATAGGTGTATTTTACCCCCTCTTGATTAATTGCATCATCTAATATTTGCGAAATATATTCTTCTAAAAAACTTCTATCTATTGGTAAATAATTAGGTTCAGGAAAATAAAAATCATCAGGTTCTTCGGTGACAACTGCCATTAAATCTATCAATTCTTGCCATTTTCCATCATAACCAGTTGGTCTAATTGTCCCCGTTGTTTTAATTCTGTGGATGATTTTTACCCAAGTTTCAGCAATGGTTTTACCTTCTATTCTATGTCCATATCGTGTTCCTGGAAAAACATTTGATTCAACTACATTCATGGGAAATTGTAATGGTATTCCCCAAGGTGTAACTATTTCTTTATTTCCATAAAATTTGATTTTTTCAACAGCATCAGAAATTGATATTGCGTCTTGAATTTCTACAGAACGCCGTAATTTTTCTAAAGCATTGATATCAATATCAATATCAATATAACCCGGAATTAAAGAACGAATTACCCAAGATTTTCGCCCAGTATCACTAATACTTGCTTCTACACCATAACGGAAAAAATCACCTAAACATTGACAAGCACCCGCGTTTTTATCTTCTTTAGTAGCGTTGAGAATAACTAAATACCGAACATGAGGATTTAGTAACAAATTACGAATTAATAAATTTATACCTCTAGTCGGTGAGTATAATTGTCCAATGACAGCGTATTCATTATCTTTTAAGTGCTTGCGTAGGGTTTCTTTTACTGTCCATCCCGTAATTACCGCAGTTTGCCCACTTCCGTAAATTAACTGATTGGGCTTGTGTTCGGCTGTATAATAAAATTGAGTAATTTGCTTGCTCACTTGACTTACCAGATTTTTATTACTAATGATTGATTATTTAGGATACAATAATTGATCTAGATTAATAAATTGTGTGATAATCATAACCTAAGTAATGAATTGATAATGGTATAATTAAGCATGGATTATCGGGATGCAGGCGTTGATGTTGAAGCAGGTAGAGCCTTTGTAGACCAAATTCGCAATTTGGTTCACAGCACCTTTAGAAAAGAGGTTTTGGGGGGACTGGGTGGCTTTGGTGGTTGCTTTCAACTCCCCACAGGTTACAAAGAACCTGTTTTAGTTTCGGGAACAGATGGTGTCGGCACAAAATTGAAAATAGCTCAAATTCTCAACCGTCATGATACTGTGGGTATAGATTTGGTGGCAATGTGCGTTAATGATGTGTTGACATCAGGTGCAGAACCCTTATTCTTTCTTGATTATGTAGCTACGGGTAAATTAGACAAAGAACAATTAACTCAGGTAGTCGCAGGAATAGCTACAGGTTGTAAATTAGCCGGTTCAGCCTTATTAGGGGGAGAAACGGCGGAAATGCCCGGTTTTTACCAAGTTGGTGAATATGACTTAGCGGGTTTTTGTGTGGGAATTGTCGAAAAAAGTCGAATGTTAGACGGTTCTCAGGTACAAATAGGAGATATAGCCATAGGTTTAGCTAGTACAGGTGTCCATAGTAATGGGTTGAGTCTAGTCCGAAAAATTGTTAGTGATAGCGGGTTTTCATGGACAGATACCCCAGACATACTACATGAAAAATCTATTGGTGAAACTTTTCTAACGCCTACACGTATTTATGTTAAATCTGTTTTAGCCGCTTTGCAATCAGGTTTAGAAATTCATGGTATGGCTCACATTACTGGAGGTGGTTTACCAGAAAATTTACCGAGATGTTTAAGCAAGGATCAAGCGATTAAAATTATACCTGATAGTTGGACTATTCCTCCTGTCTTTCATTGGTTAGCTACAACTGGCGCTGTTAGTCCTGAGGCTATGTATAATACCTTTAATATGGGTATCGGATTTGTGTTATTAGTTCCACCTCAGCAAGCAGAACAGGTAATTACTCATTTTCAATCTCAGGATATTCCTGCTAATGTCATGGGTGAAGTTATTAATGGCACAGGTGAATTAGTCGGGTTGTTGTCACAACAACAGTAAGCAAATACAACCTATACACAAAATTTATATTTCCTTGATGGAAGTAATCAAAAATACTAATCGCCATCAGCGTTAATATTTGCTAACCTAGTCTTGACATATTGCAAAAATCAATTGGTGTAGTTGAGTAAGTATCCGTATTGACTAATTAGTGGTATTGATTATATCTCATTTACAAATATGGCCTGTTGGTGTTGTGAGAAAAATGTAATTTTCGTGCAGGGGGGATTATGGTTGTAAATTTTGCCCGGACTACTGTTTCTAAAGAACTACTAAAGCAAGTATTCCAACGCATTGATGCCCAAAGTTGTCCCAAGTTATTTAATTTTCATATGCACACAGTCCACTCGGATGGCAAACTAGAACCGAGTGAATTGATGAATCAAGTGATTGCCATTGGCTTAAAAGGTCTAGCTATCACTGATCATCATAGTATCTGTGGCTACCAGGCTGCCCAGGCTTGGTTAGAAAATTGGCAGCGGAGTAATCTTGAGGCCTATACTCCATACCTGTGGAGTGGTGCAGAAATTAATGCCAATTTGCTGGATACTGAAGTCCACATTCTGGCCTATGCTTTTGAGTCAGACCATCCTAGCATGAAGCCATATTTACAAAAAATTCCCAGTGTCGGTCATGCTTATCAAGCAGTTAACGTGATTAAATCTATTCACGAAGCGGGAGGATTGGCGGTACTGGCTCACCCAGCCCGGTACAGGCGATCGCATTTTGACCTCATTCCTGCGGCTGCTGGCTATGGGATTGATGGTGTTGAGACTTTCTACGCTTACAATAACCCTAAGCCCTGGAAGGCTAGTGAGGTGGAAACGGAGGAAGTCCAACAGTTAGCGGAAAAATTCGAGTTATTTAACACCTGTGGTACTGATACACATGGTGTAAATTTGCTGCACCGATTGTAAATCTGTAATTACCTATTTTAAACTCCTGGTTAGTAAACCAGGGGCAGGGAGCAGGAGGAATGGCAAAAACAATCAAAAGTAACAGCTAAATAGCACTGATAAGTAATATTCCTCATGACCAAAGAACTATTAAAACAAGTAAGAGTAATTGATCCTGTTCAGAAAACGGACATCGTAGCAGATGTATTAATTATTGATGGTTATATCCAAACTATCGCCCAGAAAATTACGGATTTTAGTGCCGATACGTCCATTCGTGATTGTCAAGGCCTAGTTATTGGGGC
>Ga0208591_1000144_pt1 | contig 9785 bp, 5 predicted proteins | sample LakMenEpi14Nov09_FD_150697 | JGI IMG/M metagenome (GOLD analysis project Ga0208591, IMG submission 150697) | Freshwater microbial communities from Lake Mendota, WI - 14NOV2009 deep hole epilimnion (SPAdes) | ecosystem: Environmental > Aquatic > Freshwater > Lake > Epilimnion/Euphotic zone ...
ATGCAGCGTTTTATATACAACATTATCTTCATCGATCGTTGTACCTGCCATATCAAATACGACCATTCTTATCATTGATAATCGATTTATTTATTAAAGCTTTTTTTAATTTCTACAGCATTATCCATCGCCGGTCCTTGCATTATTTTTCGCCAATCAATCGGTTGCTTAAACTTCTTCATAGCTTTATCAACATCAAAAATACGATCATCATGAAGTTCAAGTGTATAAGGAGTAAAGTCGGGCTTATTAGTGAAAAAATCTTGCAATAATGAAGCTGTGATATCATATTGATTTACATAAGGTACTCCCAAAATATTATAAATAGTTTTTAGTATCGAACCAAAATTCGCATGCGTATGACTAACATAACCCCTCTTTACATATGGACCTGCCATCATTAAAATACTACGATGTGCATCAATATGATCTACGCCACCTTGAGGGTCGTCTTCCGTTATAATAACCAACATATTTTTCCAATACTTTGTACGAGAAAGGAAATGTAATATTCTACCAACTGCTAAATCATTATCTGCCATAAAAGATGAGCGATAGGTATACCCATCCTGTGGTCTGATACCCGCGCCATGATCATTTGGTACCTGCATGGTAATTAAAGAAGGCATTAATTGACTACCTTTTAGCCACTTTTTAGTAAATTCTTCTTCAAACTGTTTCATACGAAACTGATCAGGGATATTCATGTTAAATCCTGCATAATTATGGCTTGTACGCGTAAATAAGGCTTTTTGCATGGGTACCATTACACCATGAGCGGCACCTGTTGCAGTATCTATCCATTCTTCGCGTACATGAGCAGTTTCATTAGCTTCACCGAAATTGTAAAAATTGATATGCTTTCTTTCCAATGCTTCCCACAAACCACCGATCTCGGCATAATCCTCAGGGTCCATACTGCCTGTTGAACCCGGGAAACGACGACCGGGTGCTTTTGAAAATAATTTTGTAGTTTTTGAAACATCTGAATTAGCTTCCACCCACTCATTCGGTACAACACCCAGCATCCAATGATGCCCATGAATAGAAGCATCACTATCACAATAAAAATTATCACTAAAGGAGAAAGATTTTGCCACCTTATGATGATTAGGTGATACGCGCAGGTTTTTAAATTTGGTTCTTGAGGAGTCTGGCAAAGTATACTCACAGTTAACCCCAAATTTCGCTAATGTGCTATCACCATTAGCATTTGTTAATTGTCCAAATACCTCATCATAAGTTCTATTTTCTTTAGTAATGTATACAATATATTTGATAGGACTTTTACTGGAACCGGGCAATACCGGTAGTGGATTGGAGGCATCATCTTCTGCTGTTGTTACTTCAAAAGTATTATTGATTACTTGGTTTGTATAGGTAGCTAATGTTTCCGTTGATGGCATTTTAATTTTTTGAAAACTACCTAATTGAATATCTCCTATATAAGTACCTTGAATAGGCGCTTTAAAATTGGCGCCACCATTCGGACCTGCACCTAACCCTCTACAAGAAATCACATATAATGTTTGCTCATCTTTACTGAGTTGAACTCTTGTTGGCCCCCACCCTGTTGGAATCAGTCCTTTAGTTTTTTTAGTAGGAACATCAATTACCACAATGGCATTAAAACCCAGTAAAGCTACATACAGCGTTTTTTCATCTCTACTCAATGTAATACCGAAAGGTAATAACCCTCTATACTTATCAATTCTCGGATCAACTTTGATATCGATATGACCTACTATTTTATGTAGTTTATAATCAATGATAGAAATATTATCGTTAGTGGCGTTAGTTACATACGCATAACGTTTACCAACAGCAATAGAGTTAGGACTTGCACCACCAACAACCTCTACCTCTTCAATCATTTCACCTACCTGATAACCTGTTTTAAATTTATCAACTACTTTATTAGTAGCTAAATTAATGGTGAAAACGCTCATAGCTTCAGGTGCATTAGGGCTACCAACACCCGGTATTTCTCTTCCTTCAACAGTAGTGCCCTTTCTGGATTCTTTTGTGTTATCGCCATAAGGATGATAAGGAATCATCAAAGAATCATAATTAGTTTTTGTAGCCCCTTTAACCAAAGGATAAGCGTAAGTACCCACATTGGCTACAAAAGCCATGGTTTTATCTGCACTGATAGCCAAGCCAAATGGTTGACGCCCAGCAGGTATTGAAGCGGTAATTTTTTTTGCTGATAAGCTATAACGTACAAGGCGAAAATTACCCCGGTCTAAAATCAACAACTCGTCGTTATGCAATAACAAATCGGAGGTAAAACTGTCTTCAAAATCAATATTGTTTACTTTACCATTAAGGCTAATAGAGTCAATTTTTTTAAAATGTTCAATATCATATACAATAACAGCCCCATTATCGCCACCACTTAAATAAACGGTTTTAGAATCTGCTGCAAATGCCACACCTAGAAAAGAGCCTTCCGGAATGGGTGAAGGGATAACTCTTTGTTTCATAGAATCATTAGAAAAAGAAGTTTCAGCAAGTGGTTGATGAGCCAATTGTGAAGTTATTTTCTTATTGTAGCTGGGCACACGCGTATCTTCCATTGTTGCAATATCAATAACAGTAAATACGCCGTTATGCAGGGTTACTGCCTTTTTGCCATCCGGCGAAATAGCCAAACCAAATGGATCGTGCGAAATACGAATCATGTCACCCGCTGGTGTAACAAACCGTCCGCTAGGCAGTATGGATATACCTTTTTCATCAATTTTACAAAACTGATTCTTACCGGGAACTTGCAATACAGTTAGTTGCTTTGATTGTGCAGTTACAATGCAATGAACTAATAAAGCTGTGATAAGAGTATAAATTTTACTCATAAATAGGCGGTTTCAAAATAAGAAAAATAAGGCGAAATACTAGATTTCGCCTTATAACGTATATTAATAAACTGTTAGTGATATTTCGATTACTGCAGAATCCACATGGCTTTGTTGATGTCATCACTTCCACCATACTGACTTTGTACCGCAGCCTTCACATTATCTGCATTTGTAGAATATTCAGATGCAGGGTACTGAAAACGAAGCGGTATGATATTACCATTACCTACACCTGGCCCGGTTGAGAATGTTGGCACCCCTGTTCTTCTCCACTGATAATACCCTTCATAACCGGAGTTACGAGCCAAAGTTAAATAGCGCTGTGTAAGTATTTTATTTAAATCGTTCGGATCACCTAATAATCTAACAGCTGGTTGTGCAAAATAGTTAGCATAACTGAATGTAACATTATAAGTAACATAATCACCGGGTGCAGTGCTTCTCAAAAAAGAAACAGTATTGGAGCCGTCATTCACACCGTAAAAAGCAAACATAGCTGTAATACCATTCTGGTACCAGGTACTTGCAGACCCGGTTACCCATCCACGATTAATGGCCTCTGCAATATTCAAACACATTTCAGGATAACCTACAATAAAAGTGTTTTCGCCGGTATAGCCATCATAATATCTTTTACGACCGATCGGACTAATCGTAAAAGCATTAATTTGACCACCAAGTGTACTCATATCAGCACCATTGGCACCTCCTACAAATGATTTAAATGAGGTATCAGGAAAGCCTAATCCACGAGCAGGGTCGGCAACTTTCATGGCTCTTAAGTCGTTCAAACTTGCCAACGTATTTAACCAGGTAGCAGCTACACATAAACGGGTAGCATCATTACCATAGTTACCCTTATTATTAGGGTAATAATTGTAAGTGGCGTTATAAACATACTCCCAATTATCGGTTAAACCAGTCATAATAGGGTATTTAGTCGGATTACCTAATACATCTGCGAACTTCTGTTTAATGTTTAAATCCGGATCTGAAACTTTTTTACTTAAGTTGATAAGTACCCGTAACTTAAATGTATTCACTACTTTTTGCCATTGCTTTAAAGCTGTTAAAGCGTCTTTTGCATTAGATATTCTTTCTACATAATAGAAATCTCCCAATAACGAGTTATCTGAGGCAGTTATCAAAGAAGCTAACTGTGTGTTGGCATCTTCCAATAATTGCAAGCATTGAATAAAAACTTGTTTTTGTGAATCATATTTAGGAGTAGGATTGTTGGTACCTTGCAAAGCTTCAGACATGGGTATATCGCCTACTTTCATAGTCATATTATAAAATACATAGGCTTTAAAAAATTTAGCTAATGCAGCATATGGATTATTAACTCCAGATGCTTTCGCAGCTTCTTTTTCCATCGCCACGATATTGTTTAATAAACCATACTGCAAAGAAGCACTGCCAGACCAATACGTATTATCTCCATAGTAAGTATAGGTAGATAAAGTATATTGTGAACGTTTATCCTCATCACCGCCCGGAAATACAACCAGGTTATTTTCAATCTGTCTAAGTAATAAATAAGCAGGTACCGATGTAGGTTGATTGTTATTTACTGCATACGTATCAAATGTTTTTGAACAACTACTTGCCACAATAACGATAGCAAGTAATAGTATGCTTAATTTATTTTTCATTTTCATGATTACAAGTTTTAGTGTTTTCAAAAAATAGGATTTAGAAAACAAAATTTATATTAAAACCATAGCTACGTGTAGTTGGTGTTTGAAGATCGTACTCTCTACTATTACCACTATTATAATTACGACCGGAATACTGGTCAACATCCATGTCTTTAAATCGGCTTGGGAAGAAATACAAGAGGTTACGACCAACCAACGACATGTCAATTTTAGTGATAAACGATCCCTTACCTAAAAACTTAGCAGGTATAGAATAAGTAATTACTACTTCCCGAAGTTTTGCATAGGTTTTCTTTACGGAAGTATGTTCAAAATCATTGAAGAAGCTACTTACATAATCTTGAATATAATTTACTACCCCTGTATTCGATACAAATTTCAAAGCACTCGCATTTGTAATAACCCCAGTTGTAGGATCATACTGAATAGCAGGGCTTCCTGGTGCTAGTTGTACACCTTCACCCACATAAGTACCTTTAAATCCGGGTGCAGTGGTATAACTATTTGTTGTTGGGTTATACACTATATTTTGTGCTTCTATTGCACGTGCTGCCCCAATTGCACCTTGTACAGTGAAAATGTTAGAGCCACCTTCAATACCTTTACGCATTACACGATCCTGAACGATACCACCCACTTTACCATCGAACTGAAATGAGAAGCTGAATTGTTTATAAGTAAACTTGTTATATACAGACCAAGACCAATCTGCATCTGCATTTCCTACATATTGTGCTTTTGGAAGGTATATCGGATAACCAGCACTATTATTGATTACCTGACCGTCTGGAGTTTTTGCTGTAACACTGGCATATAATTTATCTACTCGATCACCTTGTTGAAATTGATAGTTAGAGAAACTTGCAGGTAAATCCTTGTAAGTTTCAGTAAAAGTAGACCAGTTGACTAACACATCCCAGTTTAAGCCTTTCGGGTTTCTTAAAGGAGAGCCATTCAAAGAAATTTCTGCACCTCGAACCTGAGTTTTAATTGCGTTTGTAGTATATCCTGTTAAACCCGTAGTTTGAGATAATGGATAGTTACGTATACCCGGACCAATAATATTATTGAATAAAGTTACAGAGGCCCCGATCCTATTTTTTAAAACACGCACATCAAAACCATATTCTAAACTGGATGTTTGTGACGACTTGATATTAGGATCGATAACTGTTGAAGGAGCGTTTGCACCTGCTTGTCCATTATAAGTAGTAACAATACTATATGCAGGGTCTGATAATGAATAAGATGGACCGCCATAAGCAGATACATATGGAGAACCATAACCAATAGGATAACCTGCAGGTCCTATATATGGATTGGTACTAGGTGCCTTTGCTTGTGCATAAGAAGCTCTTACTTTTAAAAAGCTAATACTAGAAGGTAAGTTTATATAATCTGATAAAACGGAGGCACCAGAAAACGAAGGATAAAAGTATGTATTGTTTTTAAGTAATAAAGTAGAGTTTTTATCAACTCTACCCGTAGCCGTTAAAGTAACATACTTGTATATATCAACGTTAGCTGAATAGTATGCACTTAATACTAACATCTTAGCGTTGAAATTATACGCTTTGATCGGATTTAATGAATTAGCAAATGAGTATAATCCTGGAACGTTCAAATAATCCGTAGTAGTGAAACTAGATCTGTATTCAAAATTTCGCACGTTTGCCCCACCCAATAAGTCATAGTTTATACCTCCTTTGAAAGTATTTTTATATTTTACAAGGGCCTCCAAATTATTGTCGAACAAAGAGCGTTGATCTTCTCTGTAATCACCTCTATTTAATTCTCTACCATAGGGGTGAGCAGAATAAGGCATTTTTTCTGTCCTTAGTACATCATTAGTAGAAAGATTGCTTCTTAAGGTTGCTTCTAAATGCTTGTCGTGTGTATATGTAAGTGAAATATTACCGGTAATATCATTTTTAGTATGACTACGTAACCACTCATAGCTTACAAAATAGGGGTTGTGATAGCGTTGATATTCAGCAAAAATTGATTGAACGCCTTGTTTGCCTGGTTGCCAATAATTCCGCATATCATCAATGTTCCAGTCAGCACCGGTCCAAATAGTTACTGTATATATCACACTATTAGGTCCGTACACAACATCCGGAATATTTGGCGAGAATTGACGATTATAATTTAATGTTCCGTCGATTTTTAATTTACTACTTAAATTATAACTGGCATTAATGTTGAAATTAACGGTGTTTAATTTCGTATTAGGTATAATACCTTTTTGATCGGTATGAGTTAAAGACATTCTAATACTGGAACGATCAGTAGCTGAAGAAAAACTTAAGCTATTAGTAGTTAATAATCCCGGACGAATAAACCGTTTCAAATTATCTACCCCACGGGCTACATAAGGTGTGGCTTTTCTTACCCCGGTTACAGGATCTATCGGGCTATCGTATTGTGGAATTAACTGTCCATTTAAAGCGGGCCCCCATACATCATAATCACCATCATTCAAACCACCACCTTTACCATCACCGAAGATATATTGAGAGTAGTCGCCACCGCCATATAAAGACTGTGTTTTAGGCAAAGCAATAAAACCTTTGTTTACTTGTGTACTAGAATTAAACTCGATAGTATAACCTTTATCACTTTTTTTACCTTTTTTCGTTGTAATTAGAATAGCACCATTTTGTGCACGGCTTCCATAAATGGCCGTTGCTGCAAGCCCCTTTAAAACAGTATAAGATTCAATATCATCCGGACTCAAATTCCAAGTATCAGATGTTATTGGAATACCATCAACAACATATAAACTAATATTATATCCACGAAAAGATACGTTTGGTGCAGCCAACATTTCTTGGTTAATGGCAACATCTAAACCGGCCACTTTACCTACTAAGCTATTGACAGGGTTTACCTCTCTAGCCTTTACCAAATCTGCACCTTTTACTTCTTGAACAGAATAACCCAATTTTTTTGTTTCTTTCTTCACACCTAATGATGTAACCACCACTTCTTCAATTTGATTTGAATTTTGTGCTAAAGTGATATTGATATAATTCGTATTAACCGGAATTATTTTGGTATCATATCCAACAATACTTACAGTTATTTTACCTCCTTTAGGTACTTCAATGGTGAATTCACCTTGTGCATTTGTGAAAGTTCCTTTGGAAGATTTTGTTACTGTTACGCTAGCTGCATCGATGGGTTTTTGTGTAACCGCATCGATTACTTTTCCCCTGATTTGTTCAGTTTGAGCCAGCAACATTTGAGGTATACCTATCACAACGAGGGCAAGTAATAGATACCGAGATAAGGAATGTTTTAATTGCTTCATAAACAGCGTTTTTTGTTTGAGAAGCAAATCTATCTAGGATATGTTAGCTCATCGTTTCCGAAAAGTTAAGTTGAGGTAAACAAATTGTTACCTAAATGCCTTAAAAGTGTACCAATATTAAACTATCGTTAATAAAACGTTAACTGGTGATCTATTGCCTATTCCGCCTTGTTAAATAAATACACTACCAATAAAATCGCTTCTGTGGTACCCATATTTCTTGGATTGTGCAGTAAGGTAGCATCGAAAAATAAGGTATCGCCTTCTTCCATAATAAATGTTTCATCACCTATAACATACTCAACCGTGCCTTTTAGCAATAATTTAAATTCATAGGCATCAGTGCTTACCATTGGCCTGCTTGCGTTGGGCTGTAAAGTAAGTAACACAAAATCTAAGTGTTGGTCGTTAATGGTTGTAGACAATAACCGTTGATAACTAAAACCGATAGCATTTTCTTTTTCGAAAAATTGGTTTTGAGATTTCTTTTTAAAAATTACTTTATCGGTTAGTGGCAAACTATTAATGTCTTTAAAGAAATCATTTATGTCTATTTGTAACGACTTGATAATATTTAAAAAAACCGTAAGGGAAGGTATCGTACGATTGTTTTCAACTTGACTGAGCATTCCTTTTGATACCCCGGCGCTATCTGCCAGTTCTTGCAGTGTAATATTTTTTTCCTTCCTTAGTTCCTTTAGTTTATTGGTAATCTGTATAATAATATCTTCCTGCATTGGCAAGTAATTTGTACAAACTTAAGCGGATAAAATAATAATAAATAGCTTCCTATATAGCTATCTACCCTTTCTATATAGGTATCTACCGATTAGTTATCTTTTCTTTTGATTCTTTAAAAAATCAATAAGTGCTTTTGGATGATCTGTTTGTAATCCATTAATACCTAGCGATAAAGCTGTTAGCCAATGTTGATCCTCATCTCTACCCTGAATATCTGCCCAAATAGGTATGCCTCTGGCTTGTGATGCCTGCACTGTTTCTATGGTGTACTCATTATAATTACCATCTAAAATATCTATTGGGTATTTTATAAGTACACTATCCATCATAGATTTGGTGGCAATTTTCTTTGGCAAACTTATCATTAATGGCATGGCGGGTGCAATTCGCCGCCAATCTATGAATTGTTGGGGTGCATTAATATACACCACAACATGCTTCTCCATTTTATGAGCTACAATAGCTTTATATGCTTGTTCTACCGATGCGTCTTTAAAGTCGAGATAAATATTTATTTTTCCCTTGCATAGTTTTAACACTTCTTCAAAGCCGGGTATTTTATGAGATCCCCATTCCGGGTGATTAACATCTCGGATCAATAGGTTTTTTATACTATCATAAATACATTCCTGAACTTTCTTATTTAATCCAGCCATACGCATCAGCGATGCATCATGCATAATTACAAGTTGGCTGTCTTTCGTGGTACGTAAATCTATTTCTACATAATCTGCACCAGCCTTAATAGCATTTTGATAAGCCAAAAGCGTATTTTCCGGGGCCTCTGTATGATCTCCCCGATGCGCAACTACAATAAACTTATGTTTAGCTTTAGGTAATTTATTGGTTTGTGCATTCAATAGAAAGGGAAAAAGTATAAGGCTAAATATCCATTTAATGTTCATATTTTTTATTTATCAATGCAAGTAACATTGAAAATATTGTAGCGAATATGAACTGATAGTTAATATTTTTTCAACAATTACAAAACTAAGTTGATGAACCTTAACTTAAGTATCTAAATCAACACGCCTCCTTTCGCCACATAATCCTCTCTTCTGGGCGTAAACACATCCAGCAAAAAACAGTCTGTTATGGCCAACCCGCTATGTGGTGTATTCGACGGGATAACGAATACTTGTCCGGCTACAAGCCTATGGGCCTCTCCGGCTACAGTAAGTTCAAATTCTCCACTCAGTACATACGATA
>Ga0208591_1000168_pt1 | contig 9403 bp, 8 predicted proteins | sample LakMenEpi14Nov09_FD_150697 | JGI IMG/M metagenome (GOLD analysis project Ga0208591, IMG submission 150697) | Freshwater microbial communities from Lake Mendota, WI - 14NOV2009 deep hole epilimnion (SPAdes) | ecosystem: Environmental > Aquatic > Freshwater > Lake > Epilimnion/Euphotic zone ...
AGAAGACAACTTCTTTACCCCCCCCACTTAAATTACAAGTCTAAAATCTAAAATTTTACAAATGCAGCCTACAGATCCTGATAAATTTACTGATACAGCCTGGGAAGCGGTAACAAAATCCCAAGATGTGGTTCGTGCTTATAAACAACAACAATTAGAAGTTGAACATTTAATTCTCGCTCTTTTAGAAGAGCCTACCAGCCTAGCTACAGCCATTCTCACCCGTGCAGAAGTTGATTCTATTCGGTTCAAACAACAACTAGAGGCTTTCACCGAACGTCAACCCAAGGTTGGTAAAAGTGATCAACTTTACCTGGGGCGGAATTTAGATCTACTATTGGATAAAGCCGATGAAATTAGAGCCAAAATGAGAGAGGAAGAAATCTCAGAAGGTCATATAATTCTAGCTTTTGGTGATGATCAACGTATTGGTAGACGGTTATTTAAAAGCTTAAATATAGATCTTGCTCAAGTGGAACTTGGGGTTAAATCTGTTCGCACTACTCCCAAAATAAAAGCATCACCAAAAGTAGAAGCGGATGCACCTGATGAGGCTTTAAAAAGATTTGGACGAGATTTGACAGAACAGGCAAAAGCGGGAAAATTAGATCCAGTTATTGGTAGAGATGATGAAATTCGCCGGGTAATCCAGGTATTGTCTCGACGTAGTAAAAATAACCCTGTATTAATTGGTGAGCCAGGAGTAGGTAAAACGGCGATCGCTGAAGCTTTAGCCCAAAGAATGGTGAATGGTGACGTTCCTGAGTCTTTAAAGAATCGCCAATTAATTTCCTTAGATATCGGTAGTTTGATTGCGGGCGCAAAATATAGAGGTGAATTTGAAGACCGTTTAAAAAATGTCCTCCGTGAAGTTACTGAATCAAACGGGCAAGTAGTTTTATTTATTGATGAACTGCATACCGTTGTTGGTACTGGTTCTAATCAACAAGGATCTATGGATGCTGGTAATTTACTCAAGCCCATGTTAGCGCGAGGTGAGTTACGTTGTATTGGGGCAACTACCTTAGATGAATATCGCAAATTTATTGAAAAAGATGCAGCATTAGAAAGAAGATTTCAACAGGTATATGTAAATCAACCAACAGTAGAAAATACAATTTCTATTTTACGAGGTTTAAAAGAGCGTTATGAAGTGCATCATAACGTTAAAATCTCCGATTCTGCTTTAGTAGCTGCTGCAACTTTATCAGCGCGTTATATTGCAGATAGGTTTCTACCGGACAAAGCCATAGATTTAGTTGACGAAGCCGCAGCGAAATTAAAAATGGAGATTACTTCTAAACCTGCGGAATTAGAAACCATTGACCGACGTTTAATGCAGCTAGAAATGGAAAAGCTGTCATTATCTGGAGAAGAACAAAGTATTTCTCCCACTAAAGAAAGATTAGAACGAATTCAGGCAGAAATTGCCAGTTTAACAGTCAAACAGCAAATATTTAATGAGCAATGGCAAGGAGAAAAGCAGTTATTAGAGGCTATTAGCAGTTTAAAGAAAGAAGAGGATGCCCTAAGGGTACAAATTGAACAAGCAGAGCGGGATTATGATTTGAATAAAGCTGCTCAACTCAAGTATGGTAAATTAGAGGGCGTACAAAGAGAACGAGAAATTAAAGAAACGAAACTGTTAGAAATTCAAACCCAGGGTTCTACTCTGTTGCGAGAACAAGTTACCGAAGCCGATATCGCCGAAATTGTGGCAAAATGGACAGGAATCCCCGTAAATCGCCTTTTAGAATCAGAACGCCAAAAATTACTTAAATTAGAAAGTCATTTACATGAAAGGGTAATTGGTCAAGAAGAAGCCGTTTCCGCCGTCTCTGCGGCTATTCGTCGCGCCCGTGCGGGAATGAAAGACCCCTCACGCCCTATTGGTTCATTTTTGTTTATGGGACCAACTGGCGTGGGTAAAACTGAACTCGCTCGCGCTTTAGCTCAATTTCTTTTTGATTCGGACGACGCTTTAGTACGTTTAGATATGTCCGAATACATGGAAAAACACTCAGTTTCCCGTCTTGTGGGCGCACCTCCGGGATACGTTGGTTATGAGGAAGGGGGACAACTTTCGGAAGCCATTCGCAGACATCCTTACTCGGTGGTGCTATTGGATGAAGTGGAAAAAGCCCATCCAGATGTATTTAATATTTTACTGCAAGTCTTAGATGACGGTAGAGTTACTGATTCCCAAGGACGGGCTGTAGATTTTCGGAATACTGTCATAGTCATGACTAGCAATATCGGTAGTGAACATATTTTAGATGTGGCTGGGGATGATTCCAAGTATGATTTAATGCGTAATAAGGTCATGGAAGGTTTACGAAGTCACTTTCGCCCGGAATTTCTCAACCGCATTGATGATCTGATTCTTTTCCATGCTCTTAATCGTTCAGAAATGGGGTATATTATCCGTATTCAACTTAAACGGGTGGAAAATCTGCTCAAGGAGCAAAAAATCTCTTTGGAAATATCTCCAGCCGCTTGTGATCATCTTGTGGAAGCTGGTTATGATCCTGTTTATGGTGCGCGTCCGTTAAAGCGCTCTATTCAACGAGAGGTCGAAAATCCTCTGGCTACAAAGTTATTGGAGAATATTTTTGTCTCTGGTGATACTATCCTGATTGATAAGGCGGAAACTGGGTTAAGTTTTTGTAAAAAACTTTAACTGAATTTGAATACATTAGGAGCTTTCTGTGGAACTCATTTCTTCGTTAGGGATTACAAGTTCGCAATATCTTTCTAAGGAAAGATTTATTAGTTATTATCATCAATCACGGTTATTGTTTTCCTTGGGTGACAAAGTTAAAAATGTTCTGGAAATTGGAATTTTTAATTCTTTGCTCACAGAAATACTCAGACAAAATAACTATAACGTAACTACGGCAGATATTGACCCTAATCTTAAACCAGATATAATCTTGGATTTGACTGCGGATTTTACATTACCAAAAGACAAATTTGATGTAGTTGTTCTGTTTCAAGTATTAGAACATTTCCCCTACGAAAAATCAGAATTAGCATTGCAAAAACTGGCCGCAATTACTAAGAAATATTTAGTAATTTCTATTCCCCATACTACTCAATATCTGTCATTGCAAATCAAAACCTCTGTTTTTAAAACTGGATATTTACTATGGAAAATTCCAGAATTTTGGAGTACAACACCACTTTGTGACGAACATTATTGGGAATTGGGTCTAAAAGGTTATCCCAAAAAGCGATTTTTAGCTTCTGTTGCTAAAGCCGGTTTGACAATTAGGGAAGAATATACTGACCCCACTTTCCCCTATCATTATTTTCTGATCTTAGAAAAAATATAAATGCGATCGCTTATTCTAAGATCATGAGAGTATCCTTGTCTATCTACTCGATTTTCTTTTTGGTGGGACGTTTCCGTTCTGATTTCTTCTTGAAACCTACTGCTTGGGCTGCGTCACTATCTGAACCAAATTGACCTTTTACTGCTTCTTTCATGGCTAAAACAGCATTATGAAACTCCCATTCCGCTTGTTTGGCTGCGTCTGCTGCGGCTTTAAATAATGCTTGTTTCTCGGTTTCTTCTTGTTGTTTTGTCACCATTTCTGCATAAGCTTTCTGTAATGCTTCCGGTGTAGCTATGGTGCGAGCAGTTGTATAACTGGGAACGGCTTTGAGTCCATTGTAAGAATCTATGTCTTGCTGGAGGTTGTTAGGAGTAATGCGGCGACTAGTATCTGGGGCTGGCATAGTAACTTTGTTGTTAAAAATAATTGTATCAGTTTACTATACAATGATTGTCTATGGCAATATGTTATTTATATTTTTATACAATTAGTTTTTGATTGCTAAACAATATTTATGTATTGATATCTAATATTTTTGTTTTTTTCTGCAATGCTTAAAGAATAAATGACAATGGTTTAAAATTACAATTTAATCTTTTTAGCATTGCTAACATTAAGTCATCAGCTATCTGTTTATTGTGGTTTCTGTTGCTTTAACCAGGTTTCTAAATCAGCAACTTGTGAAAAATCTAACAAAGCATCTGCTAAATTTTCCAGTTGTTCTATAGACAATGATTGAATTTGCTCGATTAATGATAATTTAATTTCACCAAATCGGCGATTTATTAGACGTAAAACTAGACGTTCTTCTCCTTTTTGTTCCCCTTCTAGTCTAGCTTGTTCTTTATCTCGTTGATAAAATGGTGCTAATCGCATAATTAACTCCTTATCTTCTGGTTCTGAACTTTTATTGATCTTTAAAGTCTGTTGGATGTTGTAAAGCAATTCTAAGGTTGCTTGTTGGAACGGGTAATTAGTTGGTAATGTTTCTAATTCATCAATTGCTCTTTTTTGTAAAGTTTCAGGTGTACGTGGTAATTGATGAATAGCGACAATATCCAAAGGGTTTTAGTAGTTCTTCTAAATAGTCTTTGACAAATTGGTTATGAATAAAGCGGGTCACAAGTGGTTTTGTAAAAATATTTAAGATAGTTCTTCCTTATCAAGTTTAGGATAACATATTTTAAATGAGATGTCAATAGATTTATTACCTTTTTTGGCGATGTTTTTAAGGTGTTAAGGGTTAATGTTTTATTGGTTTGGCAAATAGGTTTATGATTTTTTCTCACGCAGAAACGCAGAGGCACGGAGAGTTAAGTTGTCTGTTTGCAAGATAGTTCTTCCTTATCAAGTTTAGGATAACATATTTTAAATGAGATGTCAATGGTTTTATTACCTTTTTTGAGCGATGTTTTCAAGGTGTTAGGGATTAATGTTTTATTGGGTTGGCAAATAGGGTTATTATTTTTTTCTCACGCAGAGACGCAGAGGAGCGGAGAGTTAAGTTGTCTGTTTGCAAGATAGTTCTTCCTTATCAGGTTTAGGATAACATATTTTAAATGAGATGTCAATGGTTTTATTACCTTTTTTTGGCGATGAGTTATGAATGGATGATAAAAATATTTTTTTGGATTGTTATCTGATGCTTTGGGAATAATTGTCAGAATTAGAATGTTCAGGATTATAGGATTTGCAGGATAATATGTATAAGAGTAATTATTGTGGATAGTTTATGGGTTTTGCTTTAGTTATTGCGTCATTTTCTATCTAAGCAGTTTTTTATCTATGGTTTTAGTAGTTATTCTCAATGATTTTTGGTAAGTTAATGATGAATTACGCAAATTAAAATTAGTTTTGTGAGAGTTTCTTACAAAATCGCACTATATTTATTTAACTCAAGCATGAGTTTATGTAGGATTTTAGTAATTTATCAAGTATTTGGACACTTATAATTCTGTACATCCTATAATCTTGGATATCCTGATTTAGACAATTTTAAGATTGTATGACAATCATTTCTTTATGTATTGTCATCTGATGCTTCTGTTTGCTGCTGCAAAGATTTCCGAATAGATGACAATAGATCAGGATTATTTTCTATTTGTTCTAGCAAAGTTAATGCTGTTTCTGTATTTAGATCAGGAAGGCTTGCTTGTTGTGCGAGTGCTTCAAGAACACTAAACAATGTATTTTTGTTACATTGCAAAAGTTTCATTATGTATAATAATTTTACCCCAACTGCTGCATTCTGCGTATTAGGGTATTCGCTTCCTAATTTTTGTTGATATATTACTAATGCTTGTTGAGCTAGATTTTCAGATTCTAAATATTTTCCTTGAGATTCATACAAAAGTGCTAAATTATTAAGACTAGTAGCAACATGAGGATGATCATTACCTAGTTGACGTTTCCTGATATCTAAAAATTGTAAATAAAGAGGTTCAGCATCATTGTATTGTCCTTGAGATTCATACAATGCTGATAAATTATTAAGAGTAGTAGCAACATGAGGATGATCATTACCTAGTTGGCGTTTATAGATATCTAAAGATTGTAAAAAAAGAGGTTTAGCATCATTGTATCGTCCTTGAGATTCATACAATTGTGCTAAATTATTAAGAGTAGTAGCAACATCAGGATGATCATTACCTAGTTGGCGTTTATAGATATCTAAAGATTGTAAAAAAAGAGGTTCAGCATCATTGTATCGTCCTTGAAATTCATACAATTGTGCTAAATTATTAAGAGTAGTAGCAACATGAGGATGATCATTACCTAGTTGGCGTTTTCTGATATCTAAAGATTGTAAATAAAGAGGTTCAGCATCATTGTATTGTCCTTGAAAATAATACAAAAGTGCTAAATTATTAAGACTAGTAGCAACATCAGGATAATCATTACCTAGTTGGCGTTTTAATATATCTAAAGATTGTAAATAAAGAGGTTCAGCATCATTGTATTCTCCTTGAAAATGATACAAAAGTGCTAAACCATTTAAACTAACAGCAAATTCTATATCTTCTTTGTTTTCACAACAAGCAATCATCTTTTTGAGATGTGGTTCAATCAAATTGAAAGTTTTTAGATTAGTTGATTGATCAATATTACTAGCAACTACAACAAAAACATCACAAAATACTTGTTTAATTTGGCTAAAGTTCCAATGCTGTTTTAACTGTTCATAAAAATAATCATGAATTAACAGATGTAAATTATAAATATCTTTGTCAACAGTCATCACCAAATGCAGTTTTATTAAAGATTTTAACCAACGGTCTTTTAAATTATCATGATTAAATAATTCATCTTGCAACTGTTGATAAATTCTTGTCACAAAATCCCAATGAATAGGAGAAGGTGCAAAAGCAGCTAAAACACAAGCGAGATATTGTGCTTCTGGTTTTAATTCCTCCCAACTTAAATCAAATGCAGCTTGTAAACCTCTTTTTGCTTGTATTCCTCCCGGTACTTGTTCTGGTGACAGTGAAGGATGTTTGACTTTCTCTCGCAATTTATCACCCATTGCTAACAATGATAAATCCTGATAATCTTCATCATCTAAATAATATCCTACCAATTCTAAAGCTAAAGGCAAATATCCCAACTCATAACAAAGTAGTTTAGCCTCTTTTGGTCTTGCATCAATTCTTTCTTGTCCAATAATTGAGGCTAATAAATCTACTGCTGCTGCTTCTGACAAAACTTGTAATTCTAACTTTTCCGCAATGCCTTTATCTGGTGTTTCCCGCGAAGTCATTAATACTCGCAGAAAAACTAAATTCTTTGGTGGTAAATAGGATTCGATATCTTTATTTAAACTAGATATATCATCAAAAATCAATAATACATTTTCTGTTTGATATTTCCATTGTTGCTAACAAGCCTTTACCATTTGTAGAGCAGATAAATTTGCTGGTAAATCTGCTTTAAATCTCCATTTAGTCAAAGCGATAATTTCCCCAGCCATATTTTCCCTATCTCTGACATCAATATAATAGACTCCACCAGTAAATAATGATGTACATTCTGGTAGATTTGCATATTCTCGCACCAGTCCAGTTTTACCAATTCCTCCCATTCCAGAAACAACGCAAACGTTTTTACCACTTTGCAATAATTCATGGAGTTTTTCTAATTCCTCTTCCCGTCCAAACAGTCTACCCTCACGGCGTTGAGGTAGTTTAAAAGGGTTTCCTTCTAGTTGTTTTGGTTGAGAAGAAAAAATGTTATTTATAACATTACTTTGTCCGTCTTGTGTGATGTTTATTTGTTTGTCAATCATTTTTTATTTACCATTACTGCTAGTTTATCTAGTTATCTCGTTCCCAGTCTCAGACTAAGAATGCTATCATTGAGGCTCTGTCTCTGCTATTATTGAAGTCAAGGCTAATTCGTACCTTTCTAGTGACATTGTAACTCTTGGCAAAATGCTAACGTGGGTTGGGCTATCCTGAATAGCTTGTAAATCTCCAGTGATGTTACTATCATCAATTTGCCATAGGGGATCTTTTCCATATCCACCAAATTTAGTAGGTTTACGAGGTTTTTTGTTGTTAATGCTTAATTTTTAGCTAAAAAATCCCAATTTAATAATATACTGAATCAAGCTTGAATTTTAAGTTTAACAAGTATGGAAGATTACCAGGCAGCTTTTATGGAGCGCCATATTGATACTCAAAGACTATACCCTGTAAGGAAAGTCGGAGCTATGCACTTTGGTGGTGTAACCATTGAGTGTTTATTAAAAGCGATGATTTTTGATACTTTACCAAGTGGCGCAAGTCGAGAATGGAAAACAAGTTCTAATAATCCTGGACATACAATCAAAAATCCAAAACACAAATACGATGAGGCGTTGAGACGACATAATCGACTTCAATCTAGAATTCAAAGTTTTCCAGTTGTTATGGAATGGCTCGACACAGTTGAGAACCCAATGAACCAACATTTCATAGATTTGCGCTATTCTGGACTTGAGCCTGATGATGAAAATTATCAACTTTGGTTCAACTCATATCAGAACCTTATTAGTTGGTTACAGGAGCAAAGGAATACACTTTAAAGAGGTGAAAAATGCAGGAAAATTGGAAGATTTTACTAAAACAGGAAATTAAAAGCCAGTATGTACAGAAGTCACAAGAATGGGTTGATGTAAATATTTCTACATCAGGTTTATTGAATTTGACTATTGTTAGCGATCGCTTTATAGGTTTATCTATTCCTCAACGTAAGGAACAAATTTCTAACTTACTTAAATCACAAAATCGTCCCTCTCGTACTGGTTTTCTCTCCCTATATACACCTGAAGAAGCTGAATCACTGAATCTGACACCTCCAGAAGTTTCTGATGTAAATACAATCAAAACTTGGCAAGATTTAGCTATTCAAGCAGCAAACCCACAAAATCAATTAACCTTCCCCCAACGTGAACTTAGTTTACCTAGAACCGTAACATTTTATTCCTTTAAAGGAGGAGTAGGTCGAACTACAGCATTAACTCATGTTGCGTGGATTTTAGCAATGCGAGGACGTAAAGTTGTAGCTGTAGATTTAGATTTAGAAGCACCTGGTTTAAGTACAGCTTTTAATCTGCAACCACAACCAAAATATGGAATTGTTGACTATTTTTATGAACGTTCCTATTTACCAGAGGGAATAAAAGCGAGTATTTCCATTACAGAAATATTTGGTGAAGTGAGAATACCAAACGCTACAGGAAGATTATTTGTTGTTCCTGCTGGTTGTCTTAGTCTTGATTATATTTCTAAGGTTGATGATCTCCATGCTAATACTGTTATTGATGGAGATCAAAATCTTTGGACTGTGTTCAAGCGGGAAATTTACGAACAATTAAAACCAGATATTCTTTTAATTGATTCGAGAACGGGAATTAATCAATGGGGAGCTTTATCATTAATCCAAGCTGCTGATGAAGCAATTATGTTTCTTTTTCCTAATGAACAGAATAAACAGGGAATAGAACTACTTTTACAATCACTTCAAAACCTTAATAAATTATCAATTAATTTTGTTTTTTCTCCCGTCCCTGATGTTACTAAAATCGG
>Ga0208591_1000170_pt1 | contig 9332 bp, 10 predicted proteins | sample LakMenEpi14Nov09_FD_150697 | JGI IMG/M metagenome (GOLD analysis project Ga0208591, IMG submission 150697) | Freshwater microbial communities from Lake Mendota, WI - 14NOV2009 deep hole epilimnion (SPAdes) | ecosystem: Environmental > Aquatic > Freshwater > Lake > Epilimnion/Euphotic zone ...
TAAAGTTATCATAATGGTAATATTAATATCTCAATAGCCTCTCAATAGCCTCTCAATAGCCTCTCAATAGCCTCTCAATAGCCTCTCAATAGCCTCTCAATAGCCTCTCAATATTTATTATAAAAAATACTTAGATTAACAGAACAGTTAGCAATACACCAAAAAATCTTTATTTTTTCATTTTTCAATTTTTTAGAAAAATCTGGCTTATTTTACTTTTTTTCAATATGTAATATAGATAGCAGAATGAGTGATAAGAGCAAGAGCTCTAGTAGCATAATTATTAAGAAGCCTAATAGACATCCATTTGATACAAATAATGTGTCATTATGGTTAGAGAGAAGCGACCCTTCAATAAGACAAATAGCTTCTGAGTTTATCCTTAAAACCGTTTATATAAATCATAACCAATTTTTGAAAACATACAAGGTAGCAATTAAAGAAATGCTGGAAATATTAAAGACCAACGTATTACAATTCTTTATAAATATAGATGATATCAATAAATCTTCTTATTGGATAATGCAGATTGTTAATAAATATATAAATAACAAAAAATATACTATTAAGATTATAAATGATGTTAAAAAACTTGACAAATCCTTGCCAGTTATAATAGCTGATGACGCGAGTTATTCGGGGTCGCAAATGGCTAATACAATAGAAGATAACTTTCAAAATACAAGATTTGACATATTTATCTTAATCCCTTTTATGTCAAATACTGCAATTGATATAATTAAAAAGAGCTGTACAGACAATAATAATGAAGGTTCTATTATGTTTCTAGATAGAAGCATTTATCTTATGAAACCAATATATGAATTGATGTCCAAAGAGAAAATTGAAAAGCTCTTCTTATACTATGGAGATAATCCTAAATATATAAGAGAATACCCTATATACTTTGATCACAAAGTAGCTGATAATTATTCTTCATTCCCGCTAATATATACTTACGGCATAATCCCTAATAATTATAATAAACAATTGATACACGAATGCAATGCAAAGAGAAAGCCTTTTAAAGATATCTATGACAAGCTGGAAAGAATACCATTGTTGAAGAATTGTACCAAAGATATTCCATATGATATCCATATACCTCCTTGTCCCTTACAGCCTTACAAAGTTAATTTTGCAAAATTATCAAACACGAGTACAAGCTCATCTCCAAAGACCAAGACCAATGCATATACTCGCAGTAAAACAAAATCTGTGTAAAAAAAGAAAAATTGAATGATTTTTATAAATATTTATTATATTTAATAAATAAGAATGAGCAAAGTTTGTAATCCACCAAAAGTCCTAAACCCTCGTACAGGCAAATGCGTAGGTGCCAATTATTTAAAGCAATTAAACAAAAAGCAAGAGTTACTCGCGTTTCCTCTATTGCCAATTCCTCTTCCTTCTCAGCCAGCCAACGAAGATATCCCCTCTGTCCCTCTAGTACCCGAAGTCCCTGCTCCTGTCGCAGTAGTAGTTGCTAATGAAAAGAAACAGAATGCCACAAAAGCCACGAAAGCTAAAGCGCCAGTTGATTATAAGAGGGCTATTATAGATAATCTTAAAATATTGGAGGATTTTGATAAGCTTAATAAGGAACCTTTTAAAGCGAGAGCATATGGCAAAGTTATTGATTCTCTCGAGATATTTGAAGGGCCTATAAATAATATGGATGATATTAAGAATATAAATGGTATTGGTGAGAAAATTAATGCGAAGATTAAAGAGTTGATTGAGACGGGTAAAATGACAGCTGTTGAAAGGGCATTAAATGACCCGCAATTTTCATTACAGAAAAAATTAGGCAAATTGTATGGCGTTGGCCCTGTTAAAATAAATGAGCTTATGAGTAATATAAGTACTTTTGAAGAGCTTTATGAGAGACCTGAATTGCTTAACGAAAAGCAGAAAATTGGCTTAAAATACTATGATGATATGAATATGCGTATTCCTATGAGTGAAGGTAAGAAACATTATAAAATTATAGATACTATATTTAAAAAGGTGTATAAAGATATTGAGTTTGAACTTGTAGGAAGTTATAGAAGGCAAAATAAGGATATGGGAGATATTGATATTCTTATTAAAAACCGCGATGATTTAAATATTAAAAAGTTAGTAAGCGAACTTACGGCCGGGGGATATATAATAGAGACATTAGCAAGTGGTAAAAGCAAGTTTATGGGATTATGTAAATTATCTCCCGAATTGCCTGCAAGAAGAATAGATATACTGATAGCCGACCCCTCATATTACTATTTTGCTCTACTGTATTTTACAGGTTCCTATTCATTCAATATATATATGCGAAAAGTAGCTCTTGAAAAAGGATGGTCTTTGTCAGAATATGGTATTAAAAATAATGACACTAAGAAGTTTATAGATACTGCCGATATAATTAAATCAGAAGAAGACATCTTCAAATATCTCGCAATCCCGTATGTTCCTCCCAATAAAAGAGATATGGTATAATGTGATAAATATATTACAAGATATCATATGTTAAATTGCCGAGGCGACTGTGGTATGTGTCATATCCTCTGAGCCTTTTGTTATCGCCTAAATCAGGAATATCTTGTAATCCCTGAATATCGCATAAAGGCCCTCGTTTAACATCCAAGGTCTCTATATCATCATTATTGATACACAAATTATAATTATAAACATCTATAATATTTGTTTGTGCTGCTAATAAGTTTTCCTCAGTTATATAAGGGACGAAATTATCTACGGCCATTTCATTAAATATATTTTTTTTCTTCGGCATTTCCATAGAACATTTATCACATCCTTTATCGCATCCCGCGCCTACAGCGCCTATGGTGCCTTTTCCGACTTCCTTTGAAGAATCCATATTCGGCTTATGAGTATCTTCTTTATGTCCTGGTTCTTTTCTTGCCTTTATAGCAGTCGTAGCAGTCGTAGCAGTCGTAGCAGTCGTAGCAGTCGTAGCAGTCGTAGCGGTCGCGGGTTTTTCTGGTTTGTCATCGTTGATGTCTTGCATATTTTCGCGTTCTCTCTTCATTTTTATTTCATCTGTATAAACCCTGAAATATAGGATTAGGATTGCGATTGTTAATATGAAACCTGTTATGTTATCTAATAACATCAGGATTGCTATGCAGAAAACAGCAATATACAACTGTATTGTAGGGTCTTTAAATAATTTTTTAAAAGGTATTTCAACAATAATGATAATTGCAAACAATATAATGAATGCTAATAATCTAAATGTGTTGATATACATTTATTGTTATATTCCTATTATAATTCATATAAAAAAATGATATATATTATTATATGTATTATAATAATGTTATCAACTAATGGATATAGTATATCAAAAGCATCTTTGAAACCCGAAGAAATTGAAAAAATTAAAAAGGAGCTGACGATGAAGCCAAAAGTTAATTTTGATATGGGGAATAACAAAGATGCTGAAGAAGTTGTTTTTGAATTGTATAGAGAAACCGATAAGCGAATCTATATTCCGAGATATTACGGCTTAGTTAATTATGGTGTTCCAAAAGTACTAAAATTGCCTTCTTCCGGAGCCGGCGCAGATATATCTGTAGGGTTTGTGGGGAAATTGAGAGAAGCGCAGATGGAGCCTGTTAATAATTTTTTAGAAGCCGCGAGAAATCCTCGCAAAATGGGTGGTATTATTTCAGTCCCTTGTGGTTTTGGCAAGACAATTATGAGTTTATATATCGCCTGTGCTTTGAAGAAAAAAACGATGTTTATTAGCCACAAGGATTTCTTGAATCAGCAATTTATTGAGACAGTCAAAGAGTTCGCTCCGGCAGCATCCATAGGAATCATTAAGCAGAATAAGGTAGATGTTGAAAATAAGGATTTTATTATAGCATCTCTGCAATCTCTCGCTATGAGAGATTATGATAGCAAGATATTTGAGGATATCGGATTTGTAATCATAGACGAAGTGCATCATACGGGTGCTCAGGTATTTTGTAGGGCATTCAAGAAACTCAATACTCCTATTATCCTCGGATTATCTGCTACGCTAAATCGCAAGGACGGGATGCGCAAAGTATTTGAATATTATATCGGCGGCTCTGTGTATTCTGTTAAAAACAAGGAATATACTGATGTCATCGTCAATATCCACAAATACTATGTTCCCGATATAGAATATTCGGCTATCAAGAAAATGTGGAATGGTAAGGAGAATATCGCCGCGATGATTAACAATATATGCTCTTATAAACCGCGAACTGAATATATTATCTCAATTTTAATAGAAATCCTTAAAAATGAACCTGATAGAAGGGTGCTTATATTGAGCGAAAGAAGGAATCAATTGAAATCAATTGAAGATTACATAGTAGAGAAAAATATAGCTAATAAGGACTACGGATATTATGTCGGCGGAATGAAACAAGAGCAGCTAAATGTATCTTCGGGGAAACAAATTATTTTGGCAACTTTTCAATTAGCTTCTGAGGGCTTCAACGTACCCACGCTGAATACTGTAATATTCGCATCGCCTATTTCAGATATCCAGCAATCTATTGGGCGTATTTTGAGAGAGCGCCCTGAAGACAGAAAATATACCCCGCTATGTATTGATATTTCAGACGAGTTCTCGGTATTCCATAGAAAAACTGGAGCCCGCTTGAGATTCTACAATAATAATAAATACAAAATATCATATTATCAAGATAACGAAAAAATAGAAATAGATAATGGCGATGCTTGCGAAGCTTGCGAAGCCGACAACGAAGGATATGACGGGACTGATAAGACCGATAGGACTAAAGGTGCTAAGAAGCCGATGTTTATTAACGACGATGATGACGAATGACAAATAATGACGAATATGATTAAAAATATTAATGTAATATAGTAATAAAGTAATAATATATTATGGAAGACGAAGACAATTCTATGGAAGCTATACTTTGGGTATTTCTGATTGCTATATTAATAATGTCTATTGCCTATTATATCAACTATTTTATGTATGATAAACAATTTATTTTAATACCGAATAAAAATGGCGAACACGATGCTGGACAACATACGCAATCAACATATCAACCAGGATATCCTAGCATAACTAATAATATAAATAATTCTCTTGAAAGCAAAAGAAATAATCCGCCGCCTCCAAAGCTTGTCAATTTATATAATGAGGATTTTAAGAAAATGACTAATAAAAATGACATAGATTATGTTAATAAAAACAACATATTGCTATACAACGATAATGACAAGGGCAAATTGATGAATGAGAATGATAATTTTGAAGTAGAAATAATCAGGCCTTTCATAAAAAATAATACTTTTGATAGCAATTTGGAGAAAGTATATGTAGATGATATTGCGGATAATAATGACCCTAACAATAATTATAATGAAATATATGATTACAGCGTGAAACTTCAAAAAACCGACTTACCATTAGCTAATGTCCCAGCCTGCTTCTTGAAAGATAATAAATCCCTTAAACTCTCCGAAAATTAACGATATCAAAGATTGGATGACGACCGAAAGAATATAAAGAAATGGCGCGATATATATAATATATTGTTGATATTGCTAATATTGCTAATGATGTTTAGATATACCTTGTCGCTCTTAACAGTTTCTATCGCATTTACTAATTTTCTTCCAGCTATTGCGAATACCATAGTTCCCAGACCTATTTACCCAATCAATCCCATTAACCCTATCTATCCTCTATATCCGGCCAATAATACTTACCCGACATATTATGCAGATTATTCCGATTATGATAATATTTACAAATATAAATTATTTGAAAGTAAAAAAGATAGACCGAGCGTTTTAGATACTATCAAAAACTCCTTTCGCGCCCTATATTATCCCTTTGAAAACAAGATTCCTCTATACGCTCGCGCATATACAAATACGAGCTAGCAAGCGACTAACAGATTAGAATATATAATTCAATAGTTTTTTGTATGTCATAGAAATATTAGCTCTTTTGTTTTTATTATTATGAATCAAGTTTTCATTCTCATCCTCCACGGTGTCAAAAGATTCCTTTATTCTAATGCTTGATACCGACTCATCTGCAGGCTTGTATGCTGGCTCTCCTGACTTGACAGTCAATTCTTTGGTATATTTATCATTTCCATTTATATCAGTATCCCTGTCCTTATTACCTACAAATATATATTTGTTTTGAATGAAATAGTATCCTATCATTTTGTATTTATGTTATTATAATATTATAATAATTATTATTTTTACTATTTATTTTTATATCTATTATGCAGGATTTGCTTAGTATAAACTTGCGTCCTCGCCGAGCCTTGTCGAGAGTAGCGAAGGAGCCGATGTATTCGCAAAAGTCTTTGATGGCCTTGTGGGAATATCTAATATTTAATTTGTCAAAGAATATTTTGGCAATTACTATATATTTGAGTGATAACAATTCCGTTTTGCTGTATTCGGCAATATATTTGCGACTATTCTCGGTATCCGTATATTTTATTTTAGATATCAAATTTTTTATGATTAGCTCATAGAAAATATCCTGCGTATTTGCTATATAATCTCTCAAATAAAAGAATGAGTCTATCATAGAATTGTCCTCTATTCCTTCGTTGTTTTTGAGAAGTAATAATGAAGGCCGGACAGTATCTCTAATTTTCCCGCGAACAGACCACGCCGGCGTACTATCATATAGATAGGGTATCTTATTGATATTCGCGCAATCCAGAATATGCCGCTTTTCTATATTCAATAATGGCCGCCAAAAAGACATTCCTTCAATCTCTTTAAGAACCTCCATTCCGCAAAGATTGTTGTAATTGCTTTTATTTGAAATATTAGTTATGACATTTTCAAAACAGTCGTCTTTGTTGTGTCCAAGTAAAATATATGTTCTATCGCTATCATTCTTGATATTCAAGCGATACATATCATATCTTATATTTTTCGTAATATCCTCGTATAAATCGCGTAAGCCGTTGTGTAAACAATTATTGCGAGAGATTTCTTTGATAGTCCTAAAATACAATTTGACTCCCAATTTATTACAGTAATAATTTACGAAATCTAATTCATCTCCTGAATGCTCGCGATTATTATAGTTTATATGAATGGCAATTATATTCTTAATTTTACGAGGATTATAAGTGTCTTTGATATACTTACATAAATACAAGGCTACCATACTATCAACGCCCCCCGATAATGACACGATAATCGTAGAGCCATCCTTGAGTTTCTCTATTTCGTTCCGCATATTTTCGTGGATAATCGGACATACTACCGCAGCCATTTTGCTATCTTCAAGACATCTCGGGTCTAATATATCCTTATTGATATCACCCCACGATTTTACTCGTTTTCTTATTTTCATAGATAATAGATTGATATCTTTGTAAATATTATTGAGAGTCGCTTGAAGATATCTTCGGCACTTCAATTTATCTTCCGCATCAGCCTCAGCATCAGCCTTTTCATATAGCTCAATATATATGCCTATGATTTCATATATTTTGTCAATATCCTTCAAATGCCTGTAAGGCAAATATATAAAACTCAATTCGTCTATAGTAAATCTATTGTCCCGACATCCATCGTGTAATAATAGTATGTTAGAGAAGTTTATAGCTTTTCTGGAAAACTCAACGATATCTATATTAGTATCATAAACTCTCTTGAAATGCCTTGATATCTGGTCTAATAATATAATACACGCAATTATTGTCTTGTCTTCATAATGACACATATTATTTTTATAATTCTCATAAATATTCTCGGTAATCTCTATGTATTTATAGTACTTGTCGCATAAATATACATCTATCTTGCTATTTTTAGAAAACCAATAATCCTTATTGCTAAACCATTCATCATATAGTTCGCGTAGCTCTTGTAGGCTTTGAAGTTCATACATACATTATTATTAAGCTAATTATTTATATCTATATCTTCTCATACTCGTCATATATCAATCGTATAAAAAATGACATCAACATATATGTGTATATTGTTAATATGCAAATGTATAGTTATATTTCTACATTAAAAAATAATGAACCTACGAGCTGTTCCTATAACAAATGGACGCTAAAAGAAGATTTGCAATTGATTAAAGAAATTGACGAGAAGAAAACTTATAAAGAAATAGCATTGATACACAAAAGAACTCATGGAGCTATTAGATCGCGTGTAATATCAAGTATTATATATTTCAGATATAATCAGGGCGATACAAACATAGATGATTTGTCGCGAGAATATAATATAGAAAGGGTTGCTATTGAGAAATATATTGAAAAAATGAATGTAATGAATAATGAAGAAACTAATTGTACTTATACTAAATGGAAACCAGAAGAAGATGCTAAACTTATCCAAGAAATTGCTGAGAAGAAAACATATGAATATATAGCATTAGAACACAAAAGAACTCTTATTGCTATTAAATGCCGTACAGTATCACATATTATATACACAGAATATAAGAATGGTAATAGAGATATAGATAATTTATCAAATAAATATAATATTGAGAGGGAAATGATAGATTGCTATATTGAAAAAAATAATAAATATGATACGATACTTTCATTATTGGAAAGCAACATTATTTCAATAGAAAAAAAACTTGATAGTGTTATGAAAATTATACAAAAATAAATACTTCATTTCTATATCTTCTCGTACTCGTCGTTATCGCTAACATATTTATTATTTTCACGGATATATATCGCATCTCCTACGGCATCTCCTGAATAATCGGGACTATCTGGTCTGTCAGGCGTATCTAGGGATTTGCTGGAATCTTGGATGTCTTGAATTATTATTGATTCTATGCGTTTTTTATTGTTCAATTTAGAGGCTAATTCGTTCTCTATGCAATGATTGAGTAGCTTGTTATATTTGCGCTGTAAAAGCTGTAGTTCGCTATTTTTTTGAAGCAGTGTCTTATTGAGCTTATCAACCTCTCTAACATAATAATTATTATCAACGCTCGCTGAATCAATTGTATCTTTTGAGAAAATATATAGCAGATTATCAAACATTATATGTTATATAATATATAATATATAATATATAATTATATAGTTTTAGAAAAATAAGCAGTTATATTATAATTATTTAGAGCATGGCTTTACTTGGCTTCACATAGTAATGTTTTAGGATTACGACGAGTTCCCTTGGGACAACGCTCAATTTTAGCTTTAGACTTAGGCGACTTAGGCGACTTAGGCGACTTAGGCGACTTCGCTTTTATATTAACAGATTGTTTAAAATTATTATTCTGTTTAGGAACGCATTCTTTTGTTATCTTATTTCGCACCATTCCATTAGGACATCTC
>Ga0208591_1000171_pt1 | contig 9316 bp, 12 predicted proteins | sample LakMenEpi14Nov09_FD_150697 | JGI IMG/M metagenome (GOLD analysis project Ga0208591, IMG submission 150697) | Freshwater microbial communities from Lake Mendota, WI - 14NOV2009 deep hole epilimnion (SPAdes) | ecosystem: Environmental > Aquatic > Freshwater > Lake > Epilimnion/Euphotic zone ...
TGTGTTAGTACCACCAATACTCATTTTCCCGGCTCCCGAGAAAACAGCTATCGGTTTACAGCCATTAACTGCACCACTTACATTTATAGATCTTATTCTAGAACCTGTAAGGTCGGAACCGACATAAGGATTTCCACTTGTTCCTATACCTGAAGTTGTTCCAAAAACACTATAAATCTGACCTTTGTTAAGCGTTATATTGGTAGGCTTGTTTATTGGTAATCCATTTTTATTAGCCGCACTTGGAGTAATTTCAACGGTTGTATTATCCTCTGTTGCTACCACAAAAAAGAATGAATTTGCAAATGGCTCATTAGAGGATTGGTTGAAGTTGATAGAATAATAATCTTTACCTAATGTATTTGTTGGAAATAAAAGGGAGGCTCCTGAGACACTTGCATTGTAGATATGTGCGTAAGCAACTATTGATTTATCACTTGTGATATGAATACCGGTATTAAATGTTCCGGCATCTGTGATCCTTGCGTCTTGCCCACCCGATTTAGGAATAGGATCAGTTACGGTTACTTGATTTGCAGCAACCGTATATGTTCGAGTATAATTTATGCCTGGAATATCAACTGTAACATTAGCATTCTGATCTGATGTAAAATACAGAATCATATCTTGACCGTTAAGGGGATTTCCGGTAGACATACGTACATGATACCCATAGCCTAACCAAAAATCCTTTCCCTTATTAGAAAAATCCTGTGCACTTGCAGAAAACGAAAAAAAAAGACAAAAAATGATTAGCAGTCTAGAACAATTCATCAGATTGGGGGATATCTTTAAAATTCAAGGGCATAAAAATAAGCCTTGGAAGTCAAATACCGTTTAAAGACACGCTAAAATACGTTTTTGCTGTCTTGCATAAGCTGAAAACCCGCTTTCCCCATACAGCATAAAAGGTCAAGAATACTCATATTAGATTGATATCCTATTTTATCTTCAAAAACCTGAGTATAAGGATGGGTATGATTGGTAATATTAAAACGTGGACTAAACTGCCCTCTTCCATCAATTACCCCCTCACTAACAAAAGGCCGATAGCTTTCCGTTAAAGAAATATCCAGATCGGCTCCAAATTTTACTGATATCCACTCCGTGGCAGCAATATTCAAATCGAGCAAGAAAACTGGCTTCCTCTTTAATAAAGCCTTCAGCTCATCTTGGTAATATTCAAAAAAAGGAGCCCGGTTATATATCGACTCCAAAGTTCTAATATGTTGTTGTACCCAATTATCTCGATAAGAAATTTTTATATCCTTAGTAATCGTTTTTTGATCCCTGCCTTTTTCCAAAGGAACCGATAATGAAACGACCCCATTAACCCCGGGAACCAAACATCGGTTCTTTAAACTGGTTTTTTGGTGCTTATCATATTGTTCAAAAATTATATATTTTGATTCAAACAAATGTTTATAATAATTAATACTTCCAAAATATTGACAATCAATTATTAATGCATTCATTATATATTCTGTTTAAGGAATTTGTTTTTAGTAATATTATTATTTCTTATACTTAATTATTGATTACTAATTATTAATTATTGATAGTCATAAATAGTTAATAATCAATAATTAATAATAAATAATTGTAGCTAAAAAATTTACTAAGAAAAACTAACCCGTCAGACGGGTGGTTTACTAATCAATTTAGCATATAAAGTTACCGGTTTTTACCTAATTCCACAGAATCCAATCAATCTTTATTACTTTCGATGTATGAAAATTCTTCTACGATCCCCCCTACTTCTTATTTGCTTTTTTCTCCTCAACGCTTGCTCCAAACCCAAAGATTTTGAATACCGCGATTTCCGGAATGTTAAGGTTGAAACCTTAGGTTTTAACCAAAGCACACTTTCCTTTGAACTGATTTATTATAATCCAAATGGTTTTGGTCTCGACCTCAAAAAAGTAGATAGTGATGTTTATATAGACAGCTTATTCTTAGGTAAATTTCAATTAGATACCCTGATGCATATCAATCGCATGAGTGAATTTTCATTACCGGCTAAAATCAATTTAGATATGAAAAATCTCCTAAAAAACTCGGCCTATCTATTACTTAAGAAAGAAGTTACCGTTCAGGCAAAAGGAACGGTTAAAGCCGGTAGAGGGGGTATTTTTAAAACAGTACCCTTCACTTATGAAGGGAAACACAAACTTTCTTTATTCTAGGCCCTAATTAATGGGTTGGATATGACAGGGCTTCTTGGGTTGCGGACCACCCCCATCTTCCGCATATTTACAAATTGGCGGTAATTTCTTATAGGCATCCGGCTCTGCTTTCTCCTCATCAGCATCGAAGCCTGCATTATTTATAGCAGCTTTTATTTCTTCTACCCCACATCTATCCGGCCAATACTGAATCTTCAGCTCACCCTGCAATAAATTAAACTTCATTTGTGTAACACCACTTTGTAATAGCGATTGGTTGGCTTTGGCAAAATACTTTTCCAATGCCACTTTACATTCCCAGCATTTTAAATTAGCCGACTTAATAGTTACCCACTCTTGCTTCCGCATCTGGGAAAAGGAGGTGGTCGCTACACCTAGAAGAATCATTACCAATATTTTTCTCATACACTAAATTTAAATCTACAATCTGGAATCTACAATCTGTGAAAATCAATATGCAAATCAGATTGAAGATTCCAGATTGAAGATTATACACTACCCACTATACACTATTCACTACCCTCACCTCCCCCACACATCCGGTGCCGTACTCCAAGCCATAAGGGTTTCTTTCACATCGGCCTCAATAAGTCCTTTCTCTATGGCCAATTCAATTAAAGTGGGGTAATTCGTAAGCGATTTTGTTTGCACATTTGCTGCTGCAAAGTCTTGCACCGCCTTATCAAATCCATAGTTAAAAATAGAAACCATTCCTTCAATTCGAACACCTGCCTGCTTTAATACATCAACCACCTGTAAACTGCTTTTTCCGGTAGAAATCAGATCCTCGATTACCAATACACGTTGCCCATCGGTATATGCACCTTCGATTTGATTACCTAATCCATGTTCTTTAGGTTTCGGACGAACATATAAAAAAGGTAATTTAAGTTGATCAGCTGCTAAAGCTCCCCAAGGTATACCTGCCGTTGCAACACCGGCCAAAGCTTCTGCATCTGGGAAATGTTCAAAAATAACATTGCACAACTCACTCTTCACAAAGTCGCGCACATAAGGAAATGATAGCACCCTCCTATTGTCGCAATAAATTGGGCTCTTCCAGCCACTGGCCCAAGTAAATGGATGTTGAGGACTTAATTTTACCGCTTCTACTTGTAATAATTTTTCAGCAACCGCTTTTTCGTTTGTCATATTGCAAAACTAACAACTTGACACTGTTTTAGCCCATCAAATTTTCACATCATATCTTCACCATAAAATTCATAGATGCAGAAACCTATCATCATTGCGGCAGGTGGTTTAGTCCAAAACCCTTCTCAGGAAATTTTACTTATTTTTAGAAGAGGATTTTGGGATTTGCCAAAAGGCAAACTTGATGCAGGAGAAACCATTGAAGCCTGCGCTATACGTGAGGTTGAGGAAGAAACGGGCTTAACAAACCTAACCCTTCATAAGTTTATCACCATTACCAAGCATGAATATTTTGATCCTTTTCACAAGCAAGATGTTATCAAAGAAAGCCATTGGTATGCTATGACGATCAACGATTATCAAAACGGCACACCCCAAACGGAAGAAGATATTACGGAAATGAAATGGGTATCGATAAAAGAGATAGCAAGCTATTTTCCAACTATGTATCCTACAATTGTAGATGTTATCAACCTTTTCGTTTTAAAACAGCTATTGTAATTCTACTTACACAAATAAGTTTTTCTGCCTCATCATATATTTTGATTTCCCATACCTGCGATGTAGCACCAATATGCAATGGCATCGTAACGCCCGTTACATAGCCTCCTTTAGCACTTCGCAAATGATTGGCATTTATTTCCTGTCCTACACAGATATATTGATTTTGGTCTATCACTAACGCAGCCCCAACACTACCAATAGTTTCAGCCAATGCTACCGAAGCACCACCATGCAATAATCCATAAGGTTGTTTGGTGCGATGGTCTACCGGCATGGTTGCTTTCAAATAATTATCTCCTAATTCCGTAAACCGGATACCAATATGCTCTCCCATTGTTCCCTTACCTAAACCGGCAAGATGTTCAATCGTAAGATCCTTATTAAACCAAATAGCTGCCATGGGTTTATGTTAATTTCAACGTTTTTATTACGGCATCCGGTAAAAAAGGGGAAGCATCTCCCCGATTCCTTAAAATATCTCTAACAATGGTAGAAGCAACAGAGGTATATTTAGGCTCACCTGTTAAAAAAATAGTTTCTATATTACTATCTAAGGTTCTGTTGGCATCAGCAATCGTTTTCTCATATTCAAAATCACTAACATAACGAATACCTCTTAAAATAAACTGTGCCCCTACTTGTTTACAATAGTTAATGGTTAACCCATCATATACTGCACTCTCCACTTTAGGCTCACTACTATAAATTTCCTTAAACCATTGCATACGCTGCTCAGCGCTAAACATAGGATTCTTTGAAGCATTAATACCTATCCCTACAATTATTTTATCAAACAAAGGGAGAGCCCTATTGATAATATCTGTATGACCCAGCGTTACCGGATCAAATGTGCCTGGAAATAAGCATATACGTTGCATAGGGTGATTATTAATTATGAATTATTAATTATGAATTAAAAGTATAAACTATGAATATTCCCATCATTCATAATTCTTAATTCATAATTCCTAGTTTGTTTTCCCAGCTAATAAATACAAAACAGCCATCCTCACCGCAACCCCATTTTCTACCTGATTGAGAATAATTGAATGCGCTCCGTCGGCAACATCACTGTCTAACTCAACACCTCTGTTAATAGGACCGGGATGCATAATAACTATTTCTTTACCCAATTTATCTAGCATACTCTTCTTTATACCATAAGCTAAATTATATTCTCGTAAAGAAGAAAATAAAGGTTGGTTTTGCCGCTCGAGCTGTATACGAAGTACATTAGCTACATCACACCATTGTAATGCTTGTTGTACATTATAACTCACTTTAACACCCAATGCTTCGGCAATATAGGTAGGTATCAAAGTAGGCGGACCAACAACCATAATTTCCGCGCCCATTTTTTTAAGAAGATACATATTACTCAATGCCACCCGGCTATGCATAATATCTCCGATAATAGCCACTTTCAGGCCTTCTAATTTGCCTGTTTTTTCTTGCATTGAAAAAGCGTCTAACAAAGCCTGTGTAGGGTGTTCGTTTATACCATCCCCTGCATTTATTATAGCTGCCGGTATATGTTTTGCCAAGAAATGAGGTGCTCCAGAAGCACTATGCCGCATCACTACCATATCTACTTTCATACTCAGGATATTATTAACCGTATCCAAGAGCGTTTCTCCTTTAGCAGCAGAAGAACTACTGGCTGTAAAATTGAGTACATCTGCCGATAAGCGCTTCTCGGCTAATTCAAAACTCATCCTGGTTCTCGTAGAATTCTCATAGAAAAGATTCACAATAGTAACATCCCGTAGAGAAGGTACTTTTTTCACAGGTCTTTGTAAAACTTCTTTAAACTGAGTGGCGGTAGATAAAATTAGCTGTATATCTTCTTTTGTAAGATCCTTGATACCAAGTAAATGTTTGGCTTGCAGTTCCATTAAAGATCAAAGATAATAGTTTACAATAATATCACTTCGTCTTTTTCATCACGCCCCTCCCAATGTACTTTTACCCTATCCGAAAGAATCGTATCTATGGCTTTACCCGCAAAATCGGGTTGTATAGGTAATTCTCGGCTAAATCTACGATCTATTAATACACAGAGTGATACTTTTTTAGGTCTGCCAAAATCCAAAAGCGCATCCAACGCAGCTCGGATGGTTCTGCCTGTATACAATACATCATCGATCAATACTACTTTTTTGTTCTCAATACTAAAAGGTATATCGGTAGCATTTGCAATATGTAATGACTTACGAACATCATCCCTATAAAAGGTAATGTCTAATTTCCCGTATTGTATAAGTGCCGGATCAATAATACGACCAAGTTCCTTTACTACCCTATCACTCAAATAAATACCCCTTGGCTGTAGACCAATAATTACAGTATCTTCCAAACCGGGATTATTTTCCAGCAATTGATGCGCTAATCGCTTTACGGTAAGCGCCATTTGGTCAGCGGAGAGAATTGTTTTCAAAAAAGAAAATTTTCAATAAAAATAGGGCTTCTTCCTTACTTTGTACCCCATGCTTTTGCTTGAAAAGATAGAATTAATACAATTTAGGAACTATACAAGCCAAAAAAATAGTTTTTCCGAAAGAATTATCGGTATTTCCGGAGCTAATGGAACCGGAAAAACCAATCTTTTAGATGCTATTTATTATTTAAGCTTTTCGAGAAGCTATTTTTCGCGTGCGGATGCCCAAAATGTACAACATGGAATGCAAGGTATGCGTATTGCCGGAACCTATTCATTACAAAATGAACCTTATACTGTTCAATGTATTCTTCGGGAAAATAATAAGAAAGAATTATGGGTTGAAGAAGAGCAGTATAAAAAAATTTCTGATCATATCGGTAAGTTCCCCACTGTAATGATAGCCCCCGATGACATTAGTTTGATTACAGAAGGAAGCGAAGAAAGAAGAAATTTAATAGATACCATTCTTTCCCAAACTAACACTTTTTATTTAAGAAGTTTGATCAATTATAATAAAATACTTCAACAGCGAAATGCTTTTCTAAAACAATATGAATACCCCCAATTTCCCGACGAAAAACTATTATCCGTATTCAATGCGCAGTTAACACTCGAAGGGAATATCATATACGAAGCCAGGAAAAGATTTATGACCGTTTATATTCCTTTAGTGCAAAGATTTTATACGCAAATAGCGGGGTTATCGGAACAGATTACGCTAACCTATGAAAGCCAATTGGAAGAGGAATCGTTCAGTAACTTACTCACTAAAAGCTTGCAAAAAGATATGGCATTACAGCGAACAAATGCCGGTATACACAAAGATGATATAAGCTTTACACTACAAGATTATCCCTTTAAAACAGAAGCATCACAGGGACAAAGAAAGAGTTTACTCTTTTCACTCAAGCTAGCGGAATGGGAATATTTAAAATCTGTTAAAGGCTTTGCTCCTATTTTATTATTAGATGATGTTTTTGAAAAATTAGATGCCAACAGAATGTTTCATCTGCTAATGCTGGTTTGTAGTGAAGAGGGCGGACAAGTATTTATCACCGATACACATGCAGATCGATTATCTTCACAATTAGCAGCTACCGGAACTCCTTTTCAATTGATTGAATTAAGTTGATTAACTTTATACTATGAGTGAATTCCATATCGGTGATGCCTTAAAAGGGTTTATCAATAAAAGCAATTTACGTAATGGATTACGTGCCGTTCAAATAGAATCGGTATGGGAAGAATTGATGGGGAAAACAATCGCTAAATACACCGATAAAATCCAGATCATCCAAGGCAAACTATTTATACATACGAATATTGGTCCACTCAAAAATGAACTTCAATTTCAAAAACCACAAATCATTGAACGGGTAAATGAAGCATTCGGAGAGGTAGTTATATCGGAAGTGGTGATACAGTAATTTACTCACCCGTATCACGTATCCCGAAACCCGAATCCTTATAAACTATATATACTAAGTTTTCTTACTATCAAGTCACCCTTCATATAGTATACCGTAGGTTTTACCCTAGCGGCCGTTTTAATAACCGTGGCGTCACAACCCATAATAATTTTATCGGGAAGTTGCGCACGTAATTTTTCGGCTTCGGCACAAATGAAAATTATTTTCCCATTGACCGTTTTTTCAGCTGTAAAAAGTTTATCAGCAAAGGGCTTCCAATTGCTAACGTCATTCGCATCTTGAACAAAGATCAGGATATAATTATCCGGATAGTCTAAGATATTGGCAGTAGCATTTTCACCTGCAGCATTATATAAAGTAAAATCTTGAATAGGCGGTTTTAATCCATTTCCTTTCTTTACCAATATATCTTTTCTACTTATAAAAGTATAGGCAGAATCGTCAAAATCGGCAGGAAAATGATCCTGATCAAAACTAATTTCTTTACCTGCTTTTTTATATACAAATTGTAAAGAGAAACTATCGGCTATTGCGCCTTCGGGTAATTGCATTTGCTTTTTTATACTGGTTCCCGCTTTGTAAGGCAAACAATCGATAATGGGTAAATAACGTAAAGTATATACCTGTGCAGCAAAAGAAAAAAGTATTGTAGCCACTAAAATTAGAATGGCTGTTTTATTAGTAGTTGCGGCTTTAACTTGCTTATAGAAGAGAACGAGGATCACAATTAGGATAAGTAATATTATATCTTTAGCAAAAGACTGTGCAGCAGTTAAAGGGATACAATCTCCAAGGCAACCACAGGTTTTTATTTTTCCGGAGAATATAGCAAACCCCGTTAAAAAAGTAAAAAACAGAATTAATATCAGTAGTAGCCTGCTAAATAATTTCATTTGCCAGCCAATAATAACAGCTACTCCCGCCAATACTTCAAAAATATTCATAGCTACCGATAAGGGCAAGGAAAAATCATTCAAAAAGAGCATACCCCATACTTCAAAAAATTCTTGCATTTTGTAGCTAAGTCCGATCGGGTCATTTACTTTTATCAATCCTGAAAAAATAAATAGTACACCCACAACCCAACGTATTGCTATTAATAGTGGTTTCATGACTGGTGTTTTCCTTCAGCAATTAATATCAGCGCGAATGCAGCGTAATTTATGATATCAACATAATTGGCATCAATTCCCTCTGATATTAGTGTTTGCCCATTGTTTTGTAAAATTTGTTTGATCCTAAGCAGCTTCATTAAAATAAGATCGGCAAAACTCTCCTGGCTCATATCGCGCCAAGCCTCCCCATAATCGTGGTTTTTAGAAAGCATGGTTTCTTTGGCGAACTTGGCTTTTGTTTCATAAAGAGCAAGCGTAAGATCGTATGCGAGTTCTTCTACCGTTGCTTCTGTTTGATCTAATTGTATTAAACCAATTATGGCATAGTTCAATATACCTTTAAATTCCGAAGCTATATCATCTCCTACCTTCTGTGTTTTAATATCTTGTATCGTTCGGATACGAAGGGCTTTAATAAAAATTTGATCTACTACAGAAATAGTTCTTAACACCCTCCAAGCAGTTCCATAGTCTCTTGTTTTCTTCAAA
>Ga0208591_1000172_pt1 | contig 9298 bp, 10 predicted proteins | sample LakMenEpi14Nov09_FD_150697 | JGI IMG/M metagenome (GOLD analysis project Ga0208591, IMG submission 150697) | Freshwater microbial communities from Lake Mendota, WI - 14NOV2009 deep hole epilimnion (SPAdes) | ecosystem: Environmental > Aquatic > Freshwater > Lake > Epilimnion/Euphotic zone ...
TACACCACATCAGTTAGAACGTTTAGCAGCACAGCGTCAGCTTTACTCTGATGCTAAGAATATCCAAAACATCAATATAATTCTTAGTATCCCATCTGTAATTATATGGTCTATTTTGATTGCCTTTTTTCCTAGTTTACAAATTTATGCTGCTTTATGGGGATTATCTGTAACATTATTAGAACAAGCCATTTTTAGTCATTCACAAAAAAATCTACAAGAAAAAGCCGCAAAAATACAACAATTATTTGATTGTGATATTTTTGAATTAGATTGGTCACAATTATGTTCTGGTAGTCGTCCTGAACCTGAATTAATTGTCAGCAGTTCTGCAAAATATAGAAAAAAAGATCCAAATTACTCAAACTTGAAAGACTGGTATCCAGTTAGTGTTGGTCAATTACCAATCCATGAAGCGCGTTTGATTTGTCAACGGTCTAATATTTGGTGGGATGCTAAACAAAAGCTTCGTTATTGTAAATTGATACTATTTGGATTAATAGCAATTACAATAATTGTCTTTCTAGTAGGTTTAGTTGGAGGATTAACTTTAGAAAAGTTTGTGTTGGCTATTGTGATACCACTACTACCAGCATTTATTTTTACAATACGTCAATATATTGAAAATAAACAAGCTGCAACTAGACTAGATAATCTTAGAGAAAATTCCGAGAATATATGGCAGCAAGTCATTAATCGTAGAATTACACCTCAAGAACTAGAAAGAGAATCATACATTTTACAAAATCAAATTTATGATAACCGCCGTCTGAGTCCATTAATTTTTGACTGGTTATACTATAGATTAAAAAAACAAAATGAAGTAGAAATGAACAAAGGTGCAGAGACATTAATTAAAGAATTGCTTCAATCTCCATAGATATTTTTTGTCTAGCTTGTATAATATAGTTATCAGTCAAGAGGTCTGACCTTTTCAAATCATATTGGCAAGGTCTACCCTTGACTGACTTTAATTTCCCAAAAACACAGTATTTGAAAATACTAGGAATAAATATTATGAATGTATCTATTTCTGACCAAATTATTGAACAATTAAACATAATACCTCAAGACTTGCAATATCAAGTTCTGGAATTTGCCCGCAATTTGACAAAATCAAAAATCAAAGGTATTCCCGGTAAAGAATTACTAAGGTTTGCAGGTTCAATACCCAAAGAAGACTTACAACTAACGAGTGAAGCAATAAAACAAGATTGTGAAAAGGTTGATGTTAATGAATGGTAAATATTCTCTCGTTCCCATGCTCTGCGTGGGAATGCAGTTAAGAGGCTCTGCCTCTACTATACCTGGAGGTAGAACCTCCAAGATGGCATTCCCAGTCTGGAAACTGGGAACGAGAAAGGAGGTGTTTGGACAAGTTATAATTCCCCAAGCTGTTTATCTTGTAAACTAGAGAAAAAGAATTAAATAGAGCTTATATGCTGAAGTCTTTTCAAATACGCAACTTCAGACTTTTTAACCGTCTTGAAGTGAAAAAATTAAGTAATGTTAACCTTATTGTCGGTATGAATAATGCTGGTAAGAGTACATTTCTCGAAGCAGTAGAACTTTATGCTAGTAATATCTCCCCTATGACTCTACTTGATCTTGTAGAATCAAGGCAAGGATCTTGGATTAGTGAAGCACAACAGCATCCTCCAAATTTTCTTAGTAATCCCATACGTCATCTATTTTTTAGTCATAAATTACCCGATATAGGAGAACAAGGTATCATTCTTGGAGAAATTTCTTCAACCTCAAAAATTCACATCGGCCTTGCTGTATATCAGATTAAATCCGATGATAAAGGGACAATGAAAAGAATTCGCATTTCTGGTGAGCAACTATATGAAGACTTATCAAATATTGAAGTTATTCTCATAGCAGAAGAAGGCGAAAAAACTCGAAGAATCTTGAGATTAGATCAGGATTTTAGAGAAATTAGACGTGGTTCTAGAGTTGTTTATGAACGACAAGATTCTGAATTAAAATACAAATGGCAATTTGTCTCTACAGAGAATATACCTAATCGAAAATTAGCTGCTCTATGGGATTTGACAAGTTTAACCAGTTTGGAATCAGAGGTGATTTCTGCTCTTAAACTTATTGAACCTAAGATATCAGGAGTCGCTTTTGTAGAAGATATTAGTAAAGGCCGTAGTAGTGACAGTCGTATTCCTCTAGCAAAAATTGAGGGTATAGATGAACCATTACCTCTTAAAAGTATGGGTGATGGTTTAAATCGTTTATTTCATATCATGGTAGCTCTGGTGAATGCGAAAGATGGAATTTTGTTAATTGATGAATTTGAAAATGGCTTGCATTGGACAGTACAACCTAAAGTTTGGGAGATTCTTTTTCATTTTTCCGAAAAGCTCAATGTTCAAGTATTTGCAACCACACATAGTCGTGATTGTGTAAATGGTTTTGATAGTGCGTGGAATAAGTATCCTTTACTTGGTGCTTTCTTTAGACTAGAAGTTAAAAATAATCTGATTAAAGTAAAAGAATATTCTTCTGAAACATTGGCAGATTCTATTGAAATGGACGTTGAAACAAGATAAAGAGAAATAGTATGAAAGATGAAGATATCTGTAAACAAGATACCGATAAAGTATTACTTTTGGAAGGTAAAAATGATTGTCATGTTGTTATGGCTTTGTGTAAAGCTCACCAAGTTCCTGAAACTTTTGGAATATATGAATGTGGTGCAGATACAGAGGTTTTGAAGCGTCTAAATGCTTTGATATCCCGTCCTAATGCTCCTCAAGTAATCGGAGTAATGCTTGATGCTGATAGTCCTTCTCTAGAAGGAAGATGGGCAAGTATTAAAGGCAAACTAAATCATTATAGCTATAACTTACCTAAGATTCCTGATCAGCATGGAACAATAATTAAGGGTGTTGAAGATGAACCTAAACTTGGATTTTGGTTGATGCCGAATAATCAAGATTCTGGTAAATTAGAGGATTTTTGTGCAGAATTAGCAGAACCTAAATCTTTAGAATTTGCGAAAGAATGTGTTACAAAAGCAGAAATTAATAAATTAACAACTTTTCAATCATTGCATCTTAGTAAAGCAATTATTCACACATATTTAGCTTGGCAAGATGAACCAGGATATCCTATGGGACAGGCAATTACTAAAGAAACTCTTCGTCCTCATACAGATATTGCGATCAATTTTACTGATTGGTTAAGATGCTTATTTAATTAATTAAAAACTTTTTTTTCTTCGTGAACAATAACAAATGGAATATTATTCAAGTGTAATGCCGTGGTTTGCAGGTTCAATACCCAAAGAAAACTTACAGCTAATGAGTGAAGCAATAAAACAAGATTGTGAAAAGGTTGACTTTGATGAATGGTAGATACTTACTCGATCTCAAACTCTCATTCCTCTGTGATCTCTGTGATCTGGCGTGGTTCGTTTTTAGTAACTTGTGCGTAAGTCCTAAAGATAAAAAGAAATAATCATGACAGAAAATATTGATATAAAAGCCAGTTCTAGCAAAGTATTTATAATATTACTAAAACCAGCCTTTTTATGGAATATTGGTACAGTATCTAAAATGATACCTATTTTCTTTAAGTCAATTCAATTTGCGAATCATCACCTATTAAAAACCGTAATGCTTTAGGACGACGAGGTGCTATACTTAATTGGGCGCGTTGTCCAATTAAACTATCAATAATTCGTTGTTGAATACCCGTAATTTTAGCACCTTCTAAAACTACACTATGTTCTAAATCCGTTTCTATCAGGGTTGAATTATCCGCAATACTACTATAAGGCCCGATAAAACAGTTTTCCAAATAGCAATTATTCCCAATTATCACAGGACCGCGAATTGTACAGTTAATAATTTGAGATTCAGTCCCAATTTGCACTCTTCCAGTAATCTGGGTTTTACTGTCAATATCACTTAAAATTGACTTTTTTAAATATGTGTCGAGAATCAGACGGTTAGCTTCTAATAAATCATCTTTTTTGCCCGTATCTAACCACCAACCATCAAGATTATAAGCTAAAACTTCTTTTTTTTGATCTATTAAACATTGAATAGCATCAGTAATTTCTAATTCTCCCCTTGCTGAAGGTTTAATCAGAGAAATTGCATCATGGATAATTGGTAAAAAGAAATAAACCCCTACTAATGCTAAATTTGAAGGAGGAATTTTCGGCTTTTCAATTAACTGTAATACTCTACCATTTTCATCCACCTTTGCCACACCAAAAGCGCTAGGATTTGTGACTTCCCGCAACAGAATCAAAGCATCTGGTTGTTGTTGGCTAAATTTATCTAAAAATAAACTTAAATCCCCTTGTTGAATCAGGTTATCACCTAAATACATGACAAAAGGTGAATCTTTCAAAAAAGGACGCGCAACCTCAACAGCATGGGCTAATCCTGCCGGTTGTTCTTGTAAAATATAGGTGATATTCACACCAAACTTTTCACCATTTCCAGTTTTCTTCTTGACTTCTTCCCCTGTTTCTGGGCTGATAATAATTCCAATATCAGTAATCCCTGCTGTAGCCATTTCTTCAATGCCATACCATAAAATTGGTTTGTTAGCAACGGGGACAAGTTGTTTTGCACCTGTATAAGTTAAGGGACGTAATCTTGTACCTTTTCCACCGGATAAAATTAGTGCTTTCATAGGGATTTCTCTTTTAATTCTTTTAACATTAATATGAGTCTTTGTCGCCAATGTGGAGGGTAAGTTCCCAAAAGTTGGGATATTTTTCTACAAGCGAGAACGGAATAAGCAGGACGTTTTGCTGGTGTGGGATATTCGGGGGTGGTAATGGGGATAACTTGGTTAATTGCTAGGGGAAAACCGAGTTTTTCTGCTTCTTCAAAGATTGCTATAGCAAAATCATACCAACTGGCAACACCACTATTTGTATAATGATAAATTCCAGCAATTTCTGCTGTTAATTGGGGGATAATTTTAGTAATTGTCAAAGCTATATCTTGCGCCCAAGTAGGACTACCAATTTGGTCTGCAACTACTCTCACTTCTAGTCTATCTTTACCAACTCGTAACATAGTTTTGACGAAGTTGCTTTTTCCATAAGTTCCATAAACCCAAGCTGTACGCAAAATTATATGCTGGGAACAATTTTTTTGAATTGCTATTTCTCCCGCTAATTTTGTTTTTCCATAGACACTCAAGGGATTGGTAATATCTGTTTCTTGATAAGGATAATTACCATTACCATCAAATACGTAATCTGTGGAAATGTGAATTAAGAAACTTCCTAATTTTTGGCTTTCTTCAGCAACAATTTGGGGAGCTATAGCATTGATTATATGAGCATTTTCTGGTTCACTTTCAGCTTTATCTACTGCGGTGTAAGCAGCAGCGTTGATAATTATTTCTGGTTGAATTTCTCTGATAATTTGGCGTAAGTTGTCAGGCTGAGTTAAGTCTATTTGAGGACGTGCAACTGCAATAACTTTATAGTTGGATGAAAGGGTATATTTTAGTTCTGTGCCAACTTGTCCGTTACTACCTATTAGTAATATTGATTTATTCATAAACTTGGGCATTCTTGAAAGTGGCAGCATTACTATCTTTAGCTGATAAAATTGGGGGTGTTTCCAGAGGCCAATCTATAGCTAAATCTAGGTCATTCCAAAGTATAGCGCGATCGCCTGTTGGTGTATAATAATCTGTAGCTTTATACATAACTTCGGCTGTTTCTGAAAGCACAAGAAAGCCATGGGCAAAACCTGCTGGTATCCACAATTGGCGTTTATTTTCAGCGCTGAGTTCGTAGCCGACCCATTGTCCAAAGGTAGGGGAGTTTTTTCTGATATCTACAGCGACATCAAAGATTTTACCAACAATAGCGCGAACTAATTTACCTTGAGGTTGGATGATTTGGTAATGTAAGCCTCGCAGCACATTGTATTCTGATTTAGAGTGATTATCTTGGACAAAATTCGCTGTGATTCCCAGTTTTTCTGTGAACGTTTTTTGATTATAGGATTCCAAAAAAAAGCCCCGGGAGTCCTGAAATACTTGGGGTTCTAGAAGGAAGACATCAGAAATAGAGGTGGGGATAATGTTCATGGAATGGTTGGATATTTTCAAAGCCACTTATAAAATATCACTTTTGAGCAAGAGTATATCCTAGAACCCAATTTAACTATATAATTCGTGGCGGTAAAAAGCCTCTATACGTCTGCTTTTTAATTATTAATTATTTATTAATTTCGCCCTGTATGACTAGCTTCTAGAACTGTTCCCAGAAAACACACCCGGTCTAAATTTGCACCATTTAACTTCACTCCATCTAATTCAGCACATAGTAAACTAGCTCCAGTTAAATTCGCTCCTGCTAAATTAGCTGCTCTTAAATTAGCTTCTTCTAGATTCGCTTCAATCAACAAAGCTCCTTGTAAATCTGCTCCGCTTAAATCTGCACCTTTGAGATTTGCCTCCGTTAAATTTGCACCTCGTAAATCTGCACCTCGCAAGTCAACACCCTGCAAATTTACACTCATCAAATTAGCACCACTTAAAAAAGCCCCTGCTAAGGAGGCATCATTAAGAGTTGCTCCCATCAAGTTACTACCTCGCAAGTTGCATCCACGTAAATCCGCACTTGTTAAGTTAGCTTGTATCAAATTTGCACCCATCAGGTTAGCTCGCAAGTCAGTTTCTTGCAGGTTTGCCCCCATTAAATTTGCACCTTCAAAATGGCCACCCTCTAGTCTAGAACCAGTAAAGTCCGTTCCCACCAAAGTAGCCCCTTGTAGTCGCTTCTCGCTTAAATCTAAGTGAGATAGGTCCTCATCTTCTAAATTTGCGCCGGGAAGTAGTTCGTTTTGTCCAATCATCTGTAACCTTTCATTCATTTGCTGTAAATTGAAATCTGTTCACTACGGTTACTTTGGCTATCCCAACGGGAATCGAGTAACCATAAACCACTACTAACCTTGGGTGTCATTATGGGTAAATCCAGTCCCTGTTGTAAACCCATCACTAATAAAGCTAAGGTATCTACAAGTTTAGGATCAAAACGGGTGGATTGTTGTTTTCGGCACTGCTCTAAGGACTGGGTAAATATCTCTACTCCCTCTTTACCAGAGTATTTATACTGATTGACTTGTAGCTGAAATTCTGCTATCAATGACAAAATTCGTGATTCTAAAGGAATATCATCACCAGCTAAACCTGCGGGTTCACCTGTCCCATTCCACCATTCGCTTTGGTGAGTGATAATCTGGGCAATTGCTCGTAGTCGTGGCATAATTCGTAATGCTTGCGCTGCTGGCACGAGGGGACAAGCTAGGGGACAACGAGGAGCACCCTCTTCATAAGTGTTTCCTAAGTGACTGGGAGTAATCAGGCTTTCAGCTTTTTGCAGTGGATCTAAGCGATGTAATAAAGCCGCAAGGCGCAGTCTTTTGATTTGCCATGCAGGTAAATCCAATAATTGCCCCATGGTTTCGGCGATAGATGCTACTTCTGATGTGGCTAGAGGATTGCGGGTATCTGCTAGATCAATCAATTGCGCCATCCGCAAAAATGCTTGAATTTCGTTAGATACCAAGTTACGATCTAGAAATTTTTGGTGGGATGCGGTGATAATGGGCAAGTTACCTTGTCCGGTTTTGAGGTAATCAACAACACGATAGACGACAGTAGCTACTTCTTCCCCCGGACAGATAGCTGGATGAATTGCCTGTTTATATTGACTGAGTTTGAGACCTAGTTCAGGATGATAGTCTTTAATATGAGCAATCACTAATTCTGCGGTTTCTTCCACTAATTCCGGTTCAAATGTCCATAAACCATAGAATTTACGCTCTAAATCGCAAGTTGGTAAACCATCTTTTCCATAATCAGATGCAGATAACTCTTGACAAATTACCATTGCTGTGTAATCAGGAGCTAAAATAATCAAGTGCCATTCCTGCGCTACAGGATCATCTGAGGCCAATCCTACCAAATTAATGTTTGGTAATTTACCAGTAGGGTGTTCGGCAAAACCAGCATCAGCCGCCGCCATAATTACAATTTCCCGACTGTGTCGCGCTATATCTGCATATCTTTGGGCCTCTTGCAGATACCATTTACCCTGTTGAAAAGCCGTAATCACCAAAGGTCCATTATCTTTGGTTAAAATATGATCTTCCAAAGCATGGCAGAGGGATACTAAGGTATTTTTATAGTACACGCCAAAATGAATAGGTCTAGCACTATGGCGGTGAGAGGCTTCTAATTGTTGAAGAATTGAACCTTGTAACATGGAATTACGTATTTATAAGTAGGGGGTGTGGTTTCAAGATTGTTCTATGATATACCTGCTAACTGTTTTTCTGGTTTTTCTATCGGTGCAGAAAGTGCATCTTCTAAATCAGCGCGACCCAATTTGGCCTCTAAAATATTCATTACTTCCCGTCCGAAATCATTGGGATTTTGTCGCCAAGCTTGTAAACAAACTTCACCAAAGAAAGAACCCAAGGGTTCAGGATTCCAGAGGAGTTTTTTTGCTGTCCAAGGCATTAAACTCATAGGGTCATAACCCGGTTTCAGAATACCTTCTTTGAAAGCATATTCTTCTAAGTGAGTATGGGGTTGAAGTCCAATAAAGAAAATAGCAGGTTCAACTTTATCAGCCCCAAAAATCTGTTCTAGTGCGCGGTGATAAGCAATAGTTTGACGAATAGTTTCAGGACGTTCATCAATCACATTAAAGGAGTAGTTAACAGAAACTACATCATGGAAACCGGCGGTTTTTAAATCACGACAGTTTTGTAAAACAGTGCGTAAGTTATAACCCATTCGCATTTTGCGAACCAGTTCTTGAGAACCGCTAGTGATCCCAATTTCAAAATAATTCATGCCCGTTTTTACCATCAACTCACACAATTGGGGTGTTAAGTTGTCGGCTCTAATGTATGCTGCCCAATGAATATCTGACATTCCCGAATCCACGATTTTCTGGAGAAGTTCTACAGCATCATCAATGAATTTACGAGCGGGAATAAATTGGGCATCTGTAAACCAAAAGTTGCGAATTCCTCGATTATATAATTCTCGAATTTCCGCAACCACTTCATCACTAGGATTAATTCGGACTTGTTTACCTTCAACTACAGTATAAACACAATAACAGCAATTATGGGGACAACCACGTTTAGTTTGCACACCAATATAAAAGTCCTGTTCTTGCAAATAATAATTAAATTCTGGCCAAATGGTTTCGATGTAATCGTAATTACAAACTGTTTTTTCTAAGGGTGTGGGTTGTTCATGTATTAGGCGTTTCCGT
>Ga0208591_1000178_pt1 | contig 9217 bp, 6 predicted proteins | sample LakMenEpi14Nov09_FD_150697 | JGI IMG/M metagenome (GOLD analysis project Ga0208591, IMG submission 150697) | Freshwater microbial communities from Lake Mendota, WI - 14NOV2009 deep hole epilimnion (SPAdes) | ecosystem: Environmental > Aquatic > Freshwater > Lake > Epilimnion/Euphotic zone ...
ATGGCGGCGGAAATGTAACTTTTAATGTTGCAGAACTCGCAAATAGAGAATATCCCCTGACGCTGCAACTACTACTATATGCAGGTTTGTTAATTGCCTTTGGCGTAAAATTGGCCATTTTCCCCTTACATACTTGGCTACCTGATGCCCACGGAGAAGCATCTTCGCCAGTATCTATGATTTTGGCGGGTGTGTTGTTGAAAATGGGCGGATATGGACTAATTCGCCTAAATCTTGGACTACTTGCCGATGCTCATGTTTATTTTGCTCCTGTTCTCGTCATTCTCGGTGTTATCAACATTATCTATGGTGCTTTAAATTCCTTTGCCCAAACGAATATGAAACGGCGTTTGGCTAATTCGTCAATTTCCCACATGGGTTTTGTATTAATAGGAATTGCCTCTTTCACCGATTTGGGTATCAATGGCGCAATGTTGCAAATGATATCACATGGTTTAATTGCTTCGGTGTTGTTCTTCCTGGCTGGTGTCACCTACGATCGCTCTCACACCATGATGATGGCAGAAATGGGCGGTATTGGTCAAGCCATGCCAAAAGTATTTGCTCTCTTTACAATGGGGGCAATGGCATCTTTGGCTTTACCGGGTATGAGTGGCTTTGTCGGTGAACTTTCGGTGTTTGTGGGGATAACAACTAGCAATGTTTACACTTCTACGTTCTGTACTGTCACCGTCTTTTTAGCTGCTGTGGGAGTTATTCTTACACCTATTTATCTGCTGTCCATGCTGCGTCAAGTATTTTACGGTTCTGGTGCTGACCTGGTATGTGATGTTAACAATCAGGGTTTTCAGAATCAAGAAGATGAAGGAACGGCCTGTTTTGGTACAGATTGCCTTTTACCAACGGAAACTGTATATACTGATGCCAGACCAAGAGAAGTATTTATTGCTGCCTCTTTTCTAGTGCTGATTATTGGCATCGGTTTCTACCCTAAACTAGCCATGCAAATGTATGATGCGACCACTGTGGCTGTCAATGCTCATGTTCGCCAATCTTATACCATTATTTCCCAAAGTAATCCCCGTGTTTATGCTAGTGGATTTTTAAGTCCGCAAATTCCAGCATCTGAGTTAACTCCTGTTTTGGGAACTTTAAAATAGGCAACTTGCGACTAACACAAAGTATGGAGAACATATCTTCTAGCACCGGTTGGAGGATATCATCTCCTACTTACTCAAGGTGATCAAGTGACTTGACTTTATCTCTAGGACAAAGAGAGTTAAGATACACTAGGTTTCTCAACCTTATCTATGGAATTGTTGCACTAATTAAACTCATGAATGCTGCTAATTTAATTCGCTTCGCATCTTTATCACTCATAGCAGTTTTGGGACTGCTATCACCAGCCTATGCTGAGGGACAAAAGTTATCAAATCCTGTTAGTCAAACAAAACCAACTAATCAACCAAAACCAACTAATCAACCAAAACCAACTAATCAACCAAAACCGACTAATCAACCAAAACCGACTAATCAACCAAAACCGACTAATCAACCAAAACCCATGGAAGAGGGTGAGTCTAACATTCTTAGTCCCACAGAAAGCAGTAGTAATATTTTAAGTATAGAGGGAGGCGATCGCTTGATGAAAGAGATCGACCAAGCGGTTACTAGTCAAGATTATGCCCTAGCTGTCAAAAAACTCCAACAAGCACGCCAAGTTTATAATCAGTTGTCTAGCCTTTATCAACAACTAAATTCTAGTTTTACGGGTATTGACATTAGCGCTGCTGATTCCCACCGTAAAAATGCTTTAGCAACTGCCCAAAAGCGAGATGAAGCTACCTATCAATTAGCTCTGGTCTATAGAGCGCAAAATCAGCCAGAATTAGCCATTCCTTTGCTAGTGCAAATTATCACAAGTCAAAACCCCACCAGAGAACTAGGTACAAAAGCTTACCAACAATTATTTGAACTAGGTTTTGTAAAGACACCATTTCCTTCTCAAGGTAAAAAATAATCGGCAAATGCTAACAGGCAACAGCCAAGCGTTACATATCTGTTAATAATAGAGAAGTAAGTTTTTTCAGGAATTGCGATGATGAGTCCGCAACAGGTAGAGGGAATGATCAAGGCACAACTGCCGGATGCTCAAGTGCAAGTACAAGACTTGACGGGTGGTGGTGATCACTATCAGGTAACAGTAGTTTCATCGCAGTTTGCAGACAAGGGACTGGTTCAACAACACCAACTAGTTTATGGCGCATTGCAACAAGCTATGTCAAGCGAAGCGATTCATGCTTTAGCTCTGAAAACCTACACTCCCGAAGCTTGGCAAGCAACAAACTAATTTGAGATGATTGCCTTGAGAAAACAAAATCTGAAATTGTCTTGACTTTTGACTTTTAACAACACAGGAAATAATTAATCATGACCCCAGAACTTAAACAAAGAATTGATAGTTTGGTAAAAGAAAACAAAATTATGGTTTTCATGAAGGGTAACAAATTAATGCCCCAATGTGGTTTTTCTAATAACGTTGTGCAAATTATTAATACATTAGGAGTTCCCTTTGAAACCTTTGATGTACTTGCAGATCAAGAAATTCGTCAAGGAATCAAAGAATATTCCAACTGGCCAACAATTCCCCAAGTATACCTTAATGGTGAATTTCTGGGCGGTTCTGATATTTTGATCGAAATGTACAACAAAGGTGAATTACAACAACTAGTAGAAGTAGCACTAGCTTCTTAATATTAGTTATTAGGTGTAGGTTGGGTTAAGGAACGCAACCCAACACCTGATATTTATTGGCGGCAATTTCAAATTTATTTTTAAATATTAAATTATTTATTACTGATATTTTTTACCAAAACGATGAATAATAAAACAAAGATAGAAGATTGTGGTTATACATTTATAGGTTCAGCAGTTGATAATTTAGTTCGCCATTTTGAAGGTCAATCATTCCTACAATTATATCCTGATTTTCGAGAACGGCGAGAACGAGCCAATGAATTATTATTTGATTTAGTTGGTAAACAACCTGGTTTATTTTATATTCGTCGTCAAGGAGCTGCTAAAGAACCAGGAGAAGAGATTTGGGAGTTAACTATAGCTACAGATCAAGATAACTTTCAATTACCAAAAAGACTGAAAAAATTAGGAAAAACTTTAGGATTTAAAGCTGCTATTCGTCAAGATGGATATGGTGGATTTAAAATTTTATCAGCTTATTTAATCCAAGAATCACGGGGAAATATTGATGGCTATGCTTTACCTTATTGGTTGCGACTAATTCCTAATCATCAACAGCGTTTAGATATTCCAAAAACATTATTGGCAAAAATTAAAAATATGCCAATTTGCGGAAATCATGTGCCTACAGAAGATCAACTTCAAGCCTGGAAAGCCTTTTTAAAAGTTGAAGAACGCATTGCTAAATCTCGACAATTTTGTGTATATTTCCTAAATCATAATAACGGATTAAACTACCGACAAATCGCTTTAGAAATTAAAATTAATTCGGCTACTTTAGATGGTTCTGAAGAACATTTTTTAGGTGTAGAGAACTTTTGGGAACGGGTAAGAAAAGCTAAAAATCAAGAAGTTAAATTTTTAGAATCTGTACCAACAGAGAGAAATCGCCGCAATGGTCGTCAACTAGGAACTATTGAAAAAATTGATCAAAAACATAATTCTATTCATGTTCGATTAGAACGAGAATTAATTGAATATATAGCCAAAGGTAATTATCAACTTCCCAATTATGGCTACTTATTTTTTGATGCTGCTGGAGATATAAAACAAATTGAACGTAAAGAAAAAGCCTTGGAACAATTAAGACAAGGACGTACTCAAAATCCCTATTTAGGTAACTTTCTATTTGATGCTTCCCAGGCCAGACCGATTATTAAAAGGATTACACTTAAATCAACTGATTTATTATTATCCTCCGCTAATGCTGGACAAAAAGCCGCAGTTGAAAAAGTCCTTTCAGCAGAGGATCTAGTTTTAATTCAAGGACCACCAGGTACAGGAAAAACTACTGTAATTGCGGAAATTTGCTATCAAATAGCCTTGCGCGGTGGACGGACATTAATTACATCTCAAGCTAATTTAGCCGTTGATAACGCCCTCAGTCGCTTAGTTCATAATCCTGTTATTCGTGCTATTAGAAAGGGAAAATCCGAAAAAGTTGGAGAGGAAGGACAGCCATTTTTAGAAGATCAAGTAATTGGTACATGGCTACAAAATACCGCTACTGACTGCGAAAATAATCTTAATCAACGTCACGAAAATATCAAAATCTTAAATCAATTATTACCGTTATTACCACGATTTAAAACCTATTTTTTAGCTGAGGAAGAAACTAATCAACAACAAAATGAACTCAAAAATGAAAAAGAAAATTTAGAATTATCTTATCAAAATCAAGAAATTGAATATAATCAAACTTTAGTAAATAAAAATGAAATTGCATCTTTAATTACTAGTTTAGAGAATATACTAAAAAAATCAACAAATATAGATTGGGAATCTCCAGAAACTAAAGCTTTTTTCCTCCGTGTTCAACCCTATATAGAAAACAATCAACAAGTAGAAGATTTTCGAGAAAATGTCCGTCAAGCTATTAAGTATAGTGAAGAAATTGGTTTTGTCCGTCCTGGTTTTGGTGCATTTGGGTTAGCGGTTTGGTTACAGGAAAACATCAAAACTCATCTTTCTGAATTTAAATCGGGATTCAATAATGCTAATAATATAGCTGTAGCTGTTTCTGAAGTTGCAGAATTAGTTGATATTTTTCAACAGCATTCTGTATCCTTGGAGAAATTAGCAACAGATTATCAAAAATTTAGTAACCAAAACGATTTACAGCCAACAATTCAAATTTGGGAAAATCGCAAACGCGAAATTGATTATATTGTTGCAGCAGTTGTCGAATGGAAATCTACAGCTTATAATAATTTGTATCAAGTTTTAAAAGAATGTCAACAATCTGATTTAGTATTAACAGAAAATATGGTAGATTTACCATTAGGTTTATTGATGTTTGCTAAGACATTAAAATTAACTATCGTTCCTAAAAATTATAAAATCAGTTTACCAGATTGGGGAGTATTAACAAAAGCCATAGTTTATGAAATCGAAGGTAACTTTACGGATAGAAAAGGCAAGAAATATGATTTTAGTTATTTTTTACAGCAAAGTTTTAGTCAAATTCCTATAGTATTATCAAAAAGTGATCAAATTCAATGGCAAACAACCTATCAAAAATTCCAAAATTATCAACTTCTTAATCCTAAACAGCGAAAATTGCTAGTTGAAAATACTCAAGTCTTTTTAATTAGATTGGAAAAAACTTATGGTAAGTCCTTTGAATGGAATCATATTGAAGTTACTCTTACCCGTATTACCCAAGAATTACTAGATATTATTTTAGTTCATGCTCGTCAATGTGTTTTAAGGGTTAAAACTGAAGCTGAACAACAATTACAAATTTTACAACAGCAATTACAAGAACTCCCGAAAAATACAATCTCTTTAGAACAAATATCTGAAGCTAAATCTCAGGTAAAGCAAAGTAAAGAAGCTGCTAATTTAAAAATTGTAGAAGTTATAAATAGTTTACAACTATTTCGTAAACAGAAAAATATCCCCGCTCCTTTACGGATTTTAGCAGAAAAATATCTGACTAGACAAGCAAATTTTTGGGAACAACCCCAGGAATTTTTCCAGCAAGTTAAATTTTGGGAAAATCGCGTCAATGAAATAGAAACTCTTATTTCATCATTAGCACCTTTTACTATTTTAGAAACAATTAAAAACTCTTTAAATCAAGAATTCATAAATTTGCAAGCAGAAGCTGATATTTATACACAAGAAATTCAAGAATTAGAAATAAACATATCTGATTTAGAACAACAATTAAAATTACAGTTATCAGATAGTTTAATTCTAGAACGGAATTGGTGGAAGTCAACTTGGCAAATTATACCAGATAAATTAAAACCAGAATTATCCCATGATGATTTATTTAATTTAGAGTTTTTACGTAGCATCAAAAATAAATTTAAATCATGGAAACAACAATTAAAAAGTGAAGAAAATTATCTGCATAAATATCAAAACTTTGTTCAAGATTGGATTACAAAACTCCGTCAACCTTCAGAACAAGACAGCAAAGATTTAAGGGGAATTTATTTAGATAATGCTAACGTTGTCGGTATCACTTGCGTTCAAGCTGCAAATTATAATTTCTCAGAAGAATTTCAATCTTTTGATGTTGTAATTATAGATGAAGTTAGTAAATGCACTCCTCCAGAATTACTAATTCCCGCGTTGAAAGGTAAAAAATTAGTTATGGTAGGAGATCATCGACAATTACCACCTATGCTTGATACTAGCACTGTGGAAGAAGTTGCGAAAACAATGGGTAATACTAGAGAAGAATTGCAATTTTTAGAAGAATCATTATTTAAAAATCAGTTTGAAACTGCAGATAAAAGTATTAAAAAAATGCTGAATACTCAATATCGAATGCACCCGATGATTATGGGAGCAATTAATCAATTTTATCATGGTAAATTAGAATGTGGGATTTTAGAACCTGACAGTAAACGCGCTCATAATTTAGCAGGAAAAATCATTCAACCCTATCATCATTTATGTTGGGTAAAAATGCCGCGAGAAAATGAATTTCAAGAAGAACGCAATGGTACTTCATTTTTTAATACTAAAGAAATTGATGTAATTGCAGGTATCTGTCAACAATTTGAGAATGTTTGGTTTAATAAAGTTGCTAATGGAGAATCAAAAAAAGAAATAGCTATAATTACATTTTATGGCGCTCAATTAAGAAAAATTGATGAACGTTTGCAATCAGAACTTTTTCCTTCTTTACAAATTAGAACGGGTACAGTTGATAGATTTCAAGGTATGGAAAGACCAGTAGTAATTGTCAGTATGGTGCGAAATAATCATCAAGGAGATGTGGGATTTGCAAATAAACCAGAACGGGTAAATGTGGCCTTTTCTCGCGCTCAAGAATTATTAATAATTGTCGGTTGTCACGATTTATTTACATCTAAACCCGGTACAGTTGGTAATATGTATTCTCAAGTTGCAAACACTGTTAATTATCATGGAGGTTTTATTGATGTTTCCTGTTTCTGTAGTTAAAATAATTGACGATAATTTAAAATATTTAGTTGATAAAATAGAAGCTGAAAATCCTGATTTATCAGTTTTAACAGCGCGTCAATTTCGCTATTATGTAACCCAAAATTCCTTAGAATTAACTATTAAAGAACCTCGGAAATTTAATGTTTTAGAAGAGTTTATTATTCGGGCTGGTATGGAATTTAATCCTCCCCCTACAGCTAATGACTTAGCATCTATTTTAGGACTGGATTCTGTATTTGTTAAAAGTACGATTGCTAATTTACAATCTTTACAAACTCTAGCAGATACATCTCAAATTACTGTCACCACAGAAGGGAGTTTATTTTATAAACAAGGTTCTGTTCCTAAACCTCCATATTCTGTGTTAATTTATGCAATAACTGATAATTTAGCAGGGAAAATTACATTTCAACATCAATCTTTAGAAGATGTTATAATTAAACAGCCATATTTAACAGAATTTGTGAATATTGAAGCAAAAATTTCACCAATTTCTAGTTTACAACTTATAGATATTCAAGAAATTGTTCAAACTTCCAATTTACCCCTGCATATTCCCACAGAAGGTAAATTTGTCACCGATTTTAAAATTAAAGGTACTACTCAAACTATTGAGAGAAATATATCCATGTTTGTGATTTTTGATGGAAATAAAGATAAATTAAACATCGAAATTAGACGTGGTCAGGAAATTTTAGAAGCTGCTACTAAGAAGATTGAAGAATTATACAATGAAAAACATATATGCTTAGAAAAATTGTGTCAATTATCTCCATAAACTATCAACTTACATCCAAATTACCAACTGCTTTAAGAGGGTATTTGAAAAGTCTAATTTATCACATCCCTAGCAACTAAAAGTCGCAGTTAATATTGCACATAGGGAAAACCTACCTGCGTGAGTAGTCCACGTAGGTAGACTTTGTTTCTATAGTAGTGATTTACACTAGTTTCCGCTCTTGTGAGTTACAAATTTGAATCATCAAACCTTTGTGGTGCCGGCATCTTGCCTTCTAGATATGCACCTCATAACATCGGGAAGTGCTGTATAAGAGACGGGAAACTTTTAAAACCTCCTCTAAGAAGTCGCATCTATATCAGCAATAAGATCTCCCAAATTTATCCCACAACAACCTATTGACCAAAGCAAAAAATTGTGCTATGATCATGACCGAGAATAAATCAATCCAGAAAATTATACAGAACTTTTAGTAATAGCCACGTTGTCTTTCTGGTTCCGGTTGAACCATAGCAAAATTAGATACATCATATAAGTAGCGGCTGGCTTCCTCTTCTAAACGGTGAATCCAGTAAGGTTCAATGGTGTTACCATGTTGAAGTGCGGCTAAGTATCCATCCAAATACATCCGCATATCATCCAGACGATAACCGCGATTCCATAATTCGACGAAGGCATCGGTAAGTTTTTGGTAGTAGCGGATAGTTTGTGTGTCTTGTAGCATAACTGTTGTATAGTCTCGTAGGAATAAGAACTGTAGATATTGATTTACGATCAATGAAGTATCACTTCTTGCCTATGTATTAACTCATAAGCTAATATTTTCACCTTGGGTGAGACCCTCCAGCAGCTAAAAACTTAATTAGATATTAAGCCAAAAAATGGGAAATATGGTGATTTTGTAAGGTATTTTTACTTTTTTTGTCAAAAATTTGCTCTGAATCACCCTTGGCTATATATTTACAATCACAGAGGGTAATTGACTTTTAGCCAATTTTTTGTAAGTTCCTCTCAAGAAATACAAATCTAGCCATGAGTGCAAAATCTGTAAAATCAAGTTTGCGAACTTCCCTCGCAATTTCGGGGGATAAATAACAGACTGTCTCTACCTTTGGCAGTAATTAGGTGTAATTTTTATGCTACTCCCTATGGTAAATGATTGTTTCACAAGTCTACCATATCTCTTAGGGAGTAGGACAGATCACTACAAATAAACTTTAATAATGGGGGTCAGAACTAAGGAGTCAAGAAAAAGACAGAAGGCGGCAGAAAGAACTGTGTTAATATGATATAAATATGAATGTAATAAAAATTTAACAAAGCTACCAGTTT
>Ga0208591_1000181_pt1 | contig 9173 bp, 8 predicted proteins | sample LakMenEpi14Nov09_FD_150697 | JGI IMG/M metagenome (GOLD analysis project Ga0208591, IMG submission 150697) | Freshwater microbial communities from Lake Mendota, WI - 14NOV2009 deep hole epilimnion (SPAdes) | ecosystem: Environmental > Aquatic > Freshwater > Lake > Epilimnion/Euphotic zone ...
CACAGGCGACAATGACGAGGAGGCCGACGAGGCTCCAGAGGTTCCCAAGGTTGTGAAGGCACCTCGCCCGACCGCCAAGGGTGGCACCCCGTCAAAGGGGAAGCCAGCGGCGAAGGCGAAACCAGCAGCGAAGTCAAAGCCGGTCGCAAAGGGGAAGCCAGCCCCGAAGAAGCGTTCGGGTCGCTAAGAGTGACCCGTCCAGAGAGATGAGGACGGCGATGAGGGCAGATTCGATCGACGTCTACACGGGGAACGCTAACCCCGAACTTGCGGCGAAGATCGCTCGCTACCTCGGACGCGAAATCGGCAAGGCAGAGGTCTTCGCCTTCGCCAACGAGAACATCTTCGTCAAGATTCTCGACAACGCGCGCGAGAAGGATGTCTTCATCGTGCAGCCAACCTCACGCCCAGTGAGCACCTCCATCATGGAGCTCCTGATCATGATCGACGCGTTCAAGCGCGCATCTGCCGGTCGCATCACCGCTGTCATTCCGTACTACGGCTACGGCCGCTCCGACAAGAAGGATCAGCCGCGCGTGCCGATCACCGCGCGCCTTGTCGCCGACATGCTGCAGGTTGCTGGTGCAAATCGCATCCTCACCCTCGACCTCCATCAGGGTCAGCTGCAGGGCTTCTTCAATGTTCCGGTCGATGAGCTCACGGCCGTGCACCTGCTCTCTAACTACATGCGCCAGCGCGGCACCGAGAATCTTGTCGTCGTAACCGACCTCGGATTCGCCAAGCGCGCACGCACCTTTGCCGAACTCCTGAATGCACCGCTCGCGATCGTTGAGAAGCGACGCGAAGGGAACAACGACCAGGCCGAGGTGTTGAACGTCATCGGTGACGTCAAGGGGAAACGCGTCGTTATCGTCGATGACGAGATTGACACCGCCGGAACGTTGACTGAAATTGTCCGTGCGATTGAGAAGGCGGGAGCCATTGAAGTAACCGCGTGTGCAACACACGGCGTCTTCTCTGGCCCAGCAATTGAGCGCATCGAAAACTGCAACGTGCGCGAAGTGGTGGTAACCGACTCAATTCCGCTGCCAGTCGGTGCAAAGAGCACGAAGATCAAGCGCCTCTCCTCTGCCCCGCTCTTCGGTGAGGCGATTCGACGCATTCACCTCGGTGAATCAGTTGGTGCGCTATTCGGCAAGGAGTCGGCAACCGCGGAAGAGATGCTCTTCTGGGATGAGCACCAAACCGGACCAGTCTCTACCGCTCCATCAAGCGAGAAGCGAACACGACGATGACCCTCAAGCTGCATGGCCCAGACGAGCGTGGCGCAATTGTCGCGCGCGTTCCCGAAAAAGGCGCTGACTGGCGCGCGTCACTGCGCAGCCCGCGGTGGAACGTTGCGCCGATGAAGAATCCCGAAATGAATCCGACCAGCAGGCCGGTAAGTGCCCTCTTCTGGGTTGTGCTCGCCGCGCTTACCTTCGGCATCCTGGTGATCGGATACTCCGCCGGATTCTGGCGCTAGGCCTCCGCCAGCGATGGTCTTTGGCTTCCTCTCCCGACTTGTAGATTCAAACGACCGCGAGCTCGGTCGACTAAAGCCGATCCTTGACGCCGTCAACGCGCGCGCCAGCGAGATGGAGGCGGCGAGTGACAGCGAGATTCGTGCACGCATTGATGCGATCTCAGCGGTGCTGCGCACCCTAGAGGGCGACGCACTCAAGGCGGCGCTCGACAAGGAGCTGCCAGAGATTCTCGCGGCTGCGCGTGAAGCATCGCGCCGCACCACTGGTATGCGCCCGTACGACGAGCAGATCCTTGGCGCCATCGTGCTGCATCAAGGAAAGATCGCGGAGATGCGCACCGGCGAAGGGAAGACGCTCGTTGGTCCGCTCGGTGCCACCGTTAATGCTGTGGGTGGCCGCGGCGTACACGTGGTGACCGTCAACGACTACCTCGCCCGTCGCGACGCGCGCTGGATGGGTCCGATCTTCGCCTTCATGGGGCTCTCCATTGGCGTGATCGCGCATGATAGTTCGTACCTGTTTGATCCCGAATATCACAGCAGCGACGAGCAGACCGCCAAGCTTCGCCCCGTCACCCGACGTGAGGCGTACGCGGCAGATGTGACCTACGGTACGAATAATGAGTTCGGATTCGACTACCTCCGCGACAACATGGTCACCGAGCTTGAGCAGCGCGTGCAGCGTGGCCACGCCTTCGCCATCGTCGACGAGGTCGACAACATCCTGATCGACGAGGCTCGAACGCCGCTCATCATTAGCGGCCAGGCGGCAGAGTCACAGAATCTCTATGCCACCTTCTCCAAGCTCGTGCCGCGCCTGCGCGCGCGTGAGGCTGGCGCAGAGGGTGGCGGCGACTACTTCCTCGACGAGAAGGAGAAGGCGGTCTCACCAACCGAAGAGGGTGTCGCTCGCGTTGAGCAGATGCTCGGCATTGAGAACCTCTACAGCGGCGATCCGCTTATGGCTCGACACTTTGAATCGGCGCTCCGTGCACATGCGCTCTTCAAGCGCGATCGCGACTACATCATTGAGGGCGGCGAGATTGTCATCGTTGACGAATTCACCGGCCGCAAGATGCCAGGGCGACGCTGGTCTGAGGGCCTTCATCAGGCCATCGAGGCGAAAGAGGGGCTCCACGTTCAGCGCGAATCCGTAACCCTCGCCACGATCACCTTCCAGAACTACTTCCGTCTCTACGGCAAGCTCGCCGGCATGACTGGTACCGCCATGACCGAGGCAGAAGAGTTCAGCAAGATCTACAACCTTGAAGTCACGGCGATCCCAACGCACCGACCAATGGTGCGCAACGACGAACCCGATCTTGTCTATCGCACGGAGCGCGCCAAGGATGGTGCCATCGTGGAGCACATCAAAGAGCGACGTGCCGCAGGCCAGCCAGTGCTGGTCGGCACCACATCGGTGGAACGATCGGAACATCTCGCGACGCTTCTGAAGCGTGAAGGGATCCCCCACAACGTCTTGAATGCCAAGCAGCACGAGCGCGAAGCGCCCGTTGTTGCACAGGCGGGTCGCAGTGGTGCAGTAACGATCGCCACCAACATGGCTGGTCGCGGTACCGACATCGTGCTCGGCGGCAATCCCGCTGGGCTTGCATCGGAAGCGCTGCGCGTGCGCGGACTCAACCCCGCCGAAGTTGACGCCGCAACGTATGCCGAAGCACTCGCAGAGGCGGAGCGCTCTTGCGCCACCGATCGCGAGATCGTTCTCGCCGCGGGCGGTCTGCGCATTGTTGGTACCGAGCGACACGATTCACGTCGCATCGATAACCAGCTCCGTGGTCGTGCCGGTCGCCAGGGCGACCCTGGATCGTCGCGCTTCTACCTCTCACTTGAAGACGACCTGATGAAGCGCTTCGCTGGTGAGCGCGTGATCGGCCTGATGGATCGCCTCGGCTTTGATGAGTCACAGGCGCTGGAGTCGTCCATGGTCAGTCGCACCATTGAGGGTGCGCAGACGCGCGTTGAGGGCTACAACTTTGACATTCGTAAGCGCGTCGTTGAGTTTGACGACGTCATCAACAAGCAGCGCGCCACCGTCTACGGCGAACGTAATCGCGTGTTGCATGGTGACGATCTCAACCTGACCGTTGAGGATTCACTCCGCGCGGAGGCGCGCTCGATCGTGATGACACACTGCCCTCCTGGCCTTCCTGGTGATTGGAGCCTTGAAGCGCTGCGGGGTGATCTGCGACGCGCAGGCATTGAGCCACCTGAGGGTCTCGACAACATTGTTGAAGATGCAATCCTGATTGATGCGATTGAGGTTGCTGCGCTCGAGGCGCTCAACAAGAAGGCGGCGGAGTTCGGCCCAGAGATCTGGCCGCGCGTCTTGCGCGCCGTGATCTTGCGCAGCATTGATCAGCTCTGGGTGGAGCACCTCACTGAGGTTGATGATCTGCGTCGCGGCATCGGGCTGCGCGGCTATGCCCAAGAGGATCCACTGAACGCCTTTAAGAAGGAAGCCTTCAAGCTCTACGACGAATTCCAGGGGCTCATCCGCGTCAGCATCGGTCGCTCCATCTTGCGTGTCAGTGTGGTGCAGCAAGAGGCGCCGCGCCCCAAGATCGTCGCCACCAGTTCAGCGAGCACCACGTCAGCCCCAGCGCCAAAGGCGCCTGTTGTGGCGGCTGCTGGCGTTGGCCGGAATGACCCGTGCCCCTGCGGCTCTGGGAAGAAATACAAGAAGTGCCATGGCGCATAGCGCGAGCAGCGAGTCCCCCGTGGGTGCCGCGGTTCGGCTGGGTAAGGGTGCAGGGTGAGCGTCGACGCCACCTCCCTGCGAGACCTGCTCGGCCGCATCGAGGCGACCTCGGGGCGTCTTTGACCCTGTAACAAAGGCTGCTCGCCTGGCTGAAATCGAGGCGGCAATGCTCGCCCCCGGCTTCTGGGATGACCAGCGCGTCGCTCGGCGGCTCGCCCGCGAGGCAGAAGGGCTCCGCGAAGAGCTCGCCCTCTGGAAGGAGCTCACCACCGCCGCCCGCGACCTCGGTGAGCTCTTCGAGCTGGCCGAGTCGGAGGGCGACCAAGGGCTGCAAGACGAAGTGTCAGCAAAAGCGGCACTCCTTGAGAGCGACTTCGAGAAGGCGCGCACCTCGCTCCTCTTTAGTGGTGAGTACGCCGATGCCGACGCCATCGTGACCATTCAAGCAGGCGCTGGTGGAACCGAAGCGTGTGACTGGACCGCCATTCTGCTGCGCGCCTACATGCGGTGGGCTGAGCGACATAGCTTCGCAACGGAGATCGTGGACTCAACTGAGGGTGAGGGCGCCGGTTATCGCAGCGTTGTACTAGAGATTCGTGGTCGCAATGCATTCGGATGGCTGCGCGCAGAGCGCGGTGTTCATCGCCTGGTGCGCATCTCGCCATTTGACGGACAGAAGCGCCGACAGACAACATTTGCGATGTTTGAAGTCATTCCAGAGGTAGAGGACGATGCCGAGGTAACGCTCAACTGGGATGAGATTCGCGTCGATACGTATCGCTCCAGCGGCGCAGGTGGCCAGCACGTGAACAAGACTGAGTCTGCGGTACGCCTCACGCACCTTCCAACGAACTCCGTCGTCTCCAGCCAGAACCAGCGTTCGCAGATGCAAAACCGTGAAACAGCGGAGCGGATGTTGCGGGGCAAACTGATTGAACTCAAGATCCGCGCGCGCGAAGATGAGCTTGCGCGTGTGCGCGGTGAAACGATCTCCGCCGGCTGGGGGAATCAGATCCGCAGCTATGTGCTGCACCCGTACCAGATGGTGAAAGACCACCGCACCGGCCACCAGACCTCAGACACCGTTGGCGTGCTTGATGGTGACTTCGATGCATTCATTCTTGCTGAACTGGAGCGCGTCTCTACTGGAGCACCGCTTGCGGGCGGCAGCGTGGATGAGGAGTAGGATCGACAAGTGAGCGATGTAGTAGAACTTGGCGCAACGGAGGCCGCTGTGGTTGAGCTGCAGGGAGTCTCTGTGACCTATCCAAGTGGCCACATCGCCCTCGGCGAGGTGAGCCTCACCATTCAGCGCGGAGAGTTCGCCTTCCTCGTTGGACCATCGGGGGCGGGTAAGTCAACGCTGATCGGGCTCTTGGTCCGCGACGTGCTTCCAACCGCAGGCGAGGTGCATGTCGCTGGCTTCCCAGTGCATCGTCTCTCCGGGGGTGAGGTGCCAAAGCTTCGTCGACGGGTTGGTGTCATCTTTCAAGACTTCCGCCTCTTGCCGCGACGAACCGTACGCGAGAACGTCGCCTTTGCGCTGGAGGTGACTGGGACGGAGCCAGAACACGTCGCAAGCGCTACTGAACGAGCGCTGCGCATCGTGGGCTTGGCGCGTCTCGCTGATCGCTACCCATCTGAGCTCTCTGGCGGCGAGCAGCAGCGCACCGCGATCGCACGTGCCATTGTTGGTGAGCCCGAACTACTCATTGCGGATGAGCCAACCGGAAACCTTGATCCGCTTATCAGTTGGGAGATCATGGAGCTTCTGATGGACATCAATCGCCTCGGCGTCACGGTGTTGGTCGCAACGCACGACTCTGACATCGTCACCACACTGCGCCGTCGTGTGATCGGCCTTGAGGGCGGCCGCCTCATTCGCGACGAAGCGAATGCAACGTATCACCGGGTCGGCTGATGAGCGTGCAGCGCGAGAGCCAATCGAATCGCCGCCGTCTTATTCGGCTGAGCATCTCTGCGGCTGCAAACGGCCTCTCTCGCAATCGTCTGGCAACGATCGCTGCCACAACCACGATGACGCTCATGCTGATGGTGCTCGCTTCGGTGCTCGTTATTCGCGCAGGGCTTGATGCGGCGCTCTCGTATGCCGACTCGAAGGTGGAGGTCATTGCCTATCTCAAGAGCTCCGTCACCGAGGGTGAGGCGCGCTCAATTCAAGTTCAAATCGAGGGCATTGATGGGGTGAAGGCTGCAACGTATGTGAGCGCAGACGATGCCCTTGCCGCCTTCAAGGTGCGCTTGAAGGAGCGTGGCGAGCCGGACCTCACCGGCAACCTCGACGTGAATCCACTCCCCGCGAGCTACGAGATCGCGCTCGATAACCCTGCAGACACAGGGCGAGTTGCAGACGGTCTCGCCTCGATCACCGCGGCCTCCTCGTTTAGCCGCATCATTGATGGACGCGCGCTGGCGGAGAGCCTCGTCGCAATTACCGGTGCGCTGCGCATCGTTGGCCTGATCATCGTGATCGGCTTCTCGCTTGCCGTGCTTGCCGTAGTGGTCAACGCCATCCGTCTCGCCATCTTGGCGCGCAGCGACGAGATCGCCATCATGCGCATCGTTGGCGCGAGCGCCACCTGGGTGCGTCTCCCATTCATTCTCGAGGGGCTCGCGATCGGCGCGGCAGGCGCGCTGATCACGCTCTTTATCTTCGGCATCTTGAGTGCCAGCATCGGCGCCGTCATGCTCAACCTCTTCCGTGTTCTTCCCGTCCAAACGTCGGCGATCCTCGCCGGACAGGTCTCTCTCTCCGTAATCGCCGCTGGGCTCGGCCTTGGGGCGCTCGGCGCGCTACTCTCTCTGCGAGGGCGACTGAACTAGTCGCCACACGCAGCGAAGGAGCACCACCATGAGCCTGACACCTACCGGAACCCCACTCTTCACGCGCGTTGGCCGACTCCTTCTCGCCGTCATCATTGCCGTCGCCGCCTACAACGCAGGGCTGCGCTCCAGCAACAACAGCGCGCAAGAGAACAGCAGCCTTGACCTTGCACGCTTCAACGAGGTGCTCACCCTTATTCAAGAGCAGCACGTTGGGCCAAAAACCGATGAGGATCTCGTCAACGGCGCAATCAAGGGTCTCGTTGACTCGCTTGATGATCCGTATTCTCAATACCTCACCGCAGAAGAGATGGCCGCGATGAAGGAGGGGCTCTCGGGGAGCTTCACCGGCATCGGCGCGGTGATTGACCTGCGCACATCAGCGGGCGAGCTCTGCGCCGCTATCAGTAGCGATTGCCTTCTTACGGTCGCTTCGACCATTGAGGGTGCTCCGGCGCGTGCCGCAGGAATTCTTGGTGGCGACGAGTTCCTCGCCGTTGATGGTGACGCACTTACCGGGCTCTCTATTGATCAAGCGGTGCTCAAGGTGCGCGGAGCGGAGGGGACCACCGTCGTCATCACCGTTCGCACCGGCGACACAGAGCCGCGTGATGTGTCGATTGTTCGCGCCAAGATTGAGCTTCCTGCAGTGGCGACGGAGCAGCTCGAGACCGCCGGTGGAGATCGCGTTGACTACATTGCGCTGAACGAGTTCACCGACATTGCCGCCGCCCAGTTCCGCGAGGCGCTGCAGAAGATCGTTGATGCTGGTGGTGACAAGATCGTTCTCGACCTTCGCGATGATCCGGGCGGATATCTCTCTACGGCGCTCTCTATCGCCAGTGAGTTCATTGCCGATGGCGTCGTCTACATCGAAGAGAACAGTGCGGGTGAGCAGAAGAGCACCTCAGCACAAGGCGGCGGTATCGCCACCAACGCCTCGATTCAGCTTGTGGTGTTGATCAACAAAGGAAGCGCATCGGCAAGTGAGATCCTTGCGGGTGCACTGCAAGATCGTGGGCGTGCGATTCTGATCGGCGAGCCAAGCTTTGGTAAGGGTGTAGTGCAAACCTTCATCGACCTGAGTGATGGGTCGGGCCTCAAGCTGACGATTGCCAAGTGGCTGACGCCAAATGGTCGATGGATCCACAAGATCGGCCTCACACCAGACATTGCGGTGACCCCAGCCCCAGAGGGCTCGGAGGCCGACCCGGTGCTGGACGCAGCGCTGAACGCCTTTAAGTAGCGGCTCGCCGGGCGGTACTTGCGCCCGACCCTGCGGAGGCGTATCGTTCGCCGCAGACGAAAGGAGGTGGTGTGCAGTGTCTAATGACAGTTGTACCGCCGCCTCTCACGAGGTCAACGCATAGTTGACCCGCGAGAGCGGTAATAACTGAGCAGAGCCCTGGCCTTCGGGCCGGGGCTCTCTCGTCTCCCCCGCCAGTCACCCCGCAGCACACCCGCCCTCGGTTGGCGCGTACCCTACAGGGGCGCCCAAGGGCCGCAACGTAGTTCGAGAGGAGGTAGCGCCATGGCTAAGACACCAGTCAAGACGGCGTCCTCCCCTACCCCAAAGCCGGCGGCGCCCCCCTCGGGGACCACGCTCGCCTCGAACCGCAAGGCCTCCTATGAGTACGAGATTGTCGAGCGCTACGAGGCGGGGGTTGTCCTCTCGGGAACCGAGATCAAGTCGATTCGCGCCGGCAAGGCCGATATTGGCGATGCCTACGTGCGCCTCGATGCGGGCGAGGGTCGCCTGATTGGCATGCACATCGCCGAGTGGCCCGGTGCTGCCAGTCAGAACCACGAGCCGAAGCGGGTGCGGCGCCTCTTGCTCCATAAGTCCGAGATTATCGCCATCGGCACCAAGGTGAAGACGAAGGGGCTCACGTTGATCCCGCTGCGCCTCTACCTTTCGCGCGGCCGCTGCAAGGTAGAGATTGGCCTCGGGCGCGGCAAGAAGGCCTTTGATAAGCGTGCTGCAATCGCCGATCGTGAAGGGCGTCGCGAGGCGGAGCGCCAGCTCAGCGACTGGAAGCGCGGCGAGTAGTTCCGCTCGCACTAGTAATCGCGATCTGCGCGCGGTATCATCAACGCCTTGGGGATGCGTGGTTTCGACGG
>Ga0208591_1000185_pt1 | contig 9102 bp, 9 predicted proteins | sample LakMenEpi14Nov09_FD_150697 | JGI IMG/M metagenome (GOLD analysis project Ga0208591, IMG submission 150697) | Freshwater microbial communities from Lake Mendota, WI - 14NOV2009 deep hole epilimnion (SPAdes) | ecosystem: Environmental > Aquatic > Freshwater > Lake > Epilimnion/Euphotic zone ...
ATCGCACAAAGCGTTAATGATTTAAAATTATTGCATGTAGTTATAACTTCTGTTGATAGAGATGATTTAGAAGATGGAGGAGCAAAACACTTTGCAAATGTTATTTCAGAGATTAAAAAATATAACAATAAGACAACTGTTGAAGTTTTAACGCCAGATTTTTTAAGAAAAGGAGATGTTTATAAAATTGTCGTAGACGCAAAGCCTGATGTTTTTAATCATAATTTAGAAACTATACCTCGTCTGTATTTAAAAGTAAGACCTGGTTCACGTTACTTTCAGTCTTTAGACTTATTAAGAAAAGTTAAGGATTATAATTCAACCATTTTTACAAAATCAGGTTTAATGGTAGGTCTGGGCGAAACAAAAGAAGAGATCATGCAAGTTATGGATGATTTAAGGGTAGCGGGAGTAGATTTTCTAACTATCGGTCAGTATTTACAACCAAGTGCAAAACATTATCCGATAAAAAATTTTGTAACTCCTGAGGAGTTTGAAAATTACAAATTAATAGCAGAAGGAAAGGGTTTTTTATTGGTTTCATCAAGCCCATTAACAAGATCATCCTATCATGCATCAGAAGATTTTGATGTTTTGAAAAGAAAAAGAATTAACAAGCTAATTTAAATTGCCAGTTAAAAAAATTACAAAAAAATTTAATTATTCTAAAAAAGATCTTATAGAATTGGTTTTAAAAATTGATGATTATAAAAATTTTCTACCTTGGTGTATTAATTCAAAAATTCTAACAATAGATAAAAATGAAGAAAACTTAAAAATTACAGCTGATTTAGAAATAGGCTTTAAAACTTTTAGAGAAGTTTATACAAGCAAAGTTCTTTATAACAACAATACTTCAAAGATTGAGGTTACCTCAGTAAGTGGAAATATTAAAAAATTATCTAATATTTGGGAGTTTGAAATAATTGATAAAAAGTCTTGTAATGTAATTTTTTTTATAGATATAGAATTAAAAAATCCTATTATAAATATAATATTCAATAAGTTTTTTAATTATGGTTTTGAAAAAATATTAAATTCTTTTGAACAACGAGCAAGAGAAACTATAAAGTATTAATGTGATTATCTATTAATTTAATAGTCTTTTTTAAAGTTAGATTTTGAATATTTATTCTTGATAATTTTTTACCAAAGTTAAATTTTTTTATTTCAAATTTATTTTTGCTGCAAATACCTACGTAAACAAGACCTATAGGTTTTTTTTTAGTTCCACCATCTGGACCTGCTATACCCGTTACAGATATTGCAATATTTGTTTTAGATATTTTAAGTAAATTATTACACATTTCTTTACATATTTCTGCACTAACTGCTCCATACTTTGTTAATGTTTTTTGTCTTACTTTAAGAAGGTCACGCTTTGAAATATTTGAATACGAAACTATGCCCATCATAAAGTATTTGGATGCACCAGGTATTTTTGTTAAATTATAACTAATTAATCCACCAGTACAGGATTCTGCTACTGCTACTTTGATTTTATTTTTTTTTAATTTTGTAGTTAAATTTTTTAATTGATTATTTAGATGCATAAATAAATGATTAAAAATGTGTATATTCCTGCAATTATATCATCCATTATAACTCCAGTTGCATTTTTAATTTTTAAATCAAAATAACTTGCTGGCCATGGTTTAGTGATATCAAAAAGTCGAAATAGTAAAAAAGATAGTATAATTAAAAAAAAATTATTTCCACATATAAGCAAGGGTATTGATTGACCAATAAATTCATCTATTACAATTTCTTTTGGGTCAGAAGTTGAAAAAGATTGATTTAATGTTTTGTTTAAAAAGTAAAGTGAATAAAAAAAAACTAGAATAATAAAAAATATAAAAAAAATAATGTTAAGATAATTATAAAATAAATAATAAATTATTATAGTAATAAGGGATCCCATTGTCCCTGGAACAGGTAAAAATCCTATTCCAAACAAAGTAAAAATTTTTTTATTAAAATTAATTATCTGTGACAGATGTTATTACCTCGCATGCAATTGCTTTATTTTTTCCAACATTACCAAGTCTATCAGTAGTCTTTCCTTTAACGCTTATTTGTTTTTCACTAATATTGCAAATTTTTGCAAGATTTTTAGATATAGTTTTTTTGTATTTTTTAAGATTAGGTTTTTGAGCAATAATATTAATATCAATATTATTAATTTTAACATTTTTAGCTTCAATCAGATTAATTATTTTTTTTAAAAAAAATGTTGATCTTTTGTTTTTAAATTTTTTATTATTTGGAAATAAAGTTCCAATATCGCCTAATTTTTTAGAGCCTAAGATAGAATCTATTAAAGCATGAATTACAGGGTCACCATCAGAATGACCAACCGTTCCCATTGAATAGGGTATATAGACTCCACCCAAATATAATTTATAATTTTTTTCTAATTTATGAATGTCATAGCCAATACCATAAGAAAGTTCTTTATTATTATTTAAATCATTTTTAAGAGTAATTTTAATATTATTGTGGTCTCCAAGTATTTTTTTAACTTTAAAATTTTTATAAAAAAATAATGAAGATTCATCGTTGAATTTTTTATTTTTATATTCTTTGTGTAAAGAAAATATTTTTCTGTATGAGAAGCATTGTGGTGTTTGAATAGAGAGCACTTTTTTTCTGTCTAGAATTTGGTTTTTAAAAACTACCGTGTCAGTATTTGTTATATATGGAATTACAGCATCATTTTTTTTTGAAAATTTAATAATTTTATTTATAAGTATTTTTTTTAAAAAGGGTCTAGCCGCATCATGTATTAAAACTTTTTTATAATTATTTTTTTTTAATTTCGAAAGAGCAAGAAATACGGAATCTTTTCTTTCTTTTCCACCCTCAATTATTGTTATTTTTTTACTTTTATAAACTTGATCTTTAAATTTAGTAAATTGAAGCCTATTAATAACTAAAATTATCTTTTTAATTGGTTTTATTTCAGAAAATATTTTAAGAGAGTAATTTATTATTAATTCATTATCGAATACTGTATATTGCTTTGGTATAGTTCTTGAATATCTATGACCTTTGCCAGCTGCTAAAATTATTGCGCAATAACCCATAAAAAATGATTAAAAAAATATTAAGTTCAAATTTACTTTTATACTTTGGTACTTTTCTTTCAATCGTTTTTGGAATTTTTACACTTTATACTTTTTCCGGAACTAGTTTTATTCAATTAAATGAAAATAACATTCAGCTTCTATTAATAATAAACATATCGATCATATGTTTATTGCTTTTTTTAATTATTAGAAAGCTCACAGTTTTTTTTTATAAATCTAAAGAAATCACAGGTTTAAGAACAAATTTAAATTTTATAAAATATTTTATTTTTGTTACAGCTATCCCATCAATTTTTGTAGCTGTATTTTCTTTAATGCTTTTTAACCTGGGTATTGAAAAGTGGTTCGATAAAAAAGTTAACGATGTTGTAAATAACTCAGTTGAGGTTGCAAGAAATTATCTTGAGGAAAATCAGAACTCTATCAAAGGAGAAATTTTAGCAATGGCAAATGATTTAAACCGTAATTTTAATTTATACACGGAAAACAAACCTCTTTTTCAAAATTATTTTGATCAGCAGTCAAGATTTAGAAAAATTGAAGAATCGTATTTGATAAATAAAGACGGCGCTCTTCTGTTTTCAACATCATATACTAATAAGAATAACTTCATTTCACCGTTAAAAACTTTTATTGATATGGCTCAAAATGGTCAAACAATATTAATATCAGATGCCAATAAAAATCAAACAAATGCTTTAGTAAAATTAAATAGCAATGAAAATATTTTTTTATATACAATTAGGTATGTTGATCCTGAGACTGTTAATTTTTTAAAAAAAACGGGAGAGGCCTCTACATTTTATTATAAATTAAAATCAAATAGCAATGAAAATATTTTTTTATATACAATTAGGTATGTTGATCCTGAGACTGTTAATTTTTTAAAAAAAACGGGAGAGGCCTCTACATTTTATTATAAATTAAAATCTAATAGTCTAGGTCTTCAAATTACTTTTGCTCTAGTATATATTGTAATAGTTAGTTCGCTAATTATGTTATCTAGCGTATATGCAATTAATATAGCTAACAAAATTTCAAAACCAATTGTTAAATTAATTTTTGCAGCTAAAGAAGTATCTGCTGGAAATTTGGATGTAAAATTAAAAGATGAAAAAGAAGATAATGATTTTAAAAAATTATATCAAACATTTAATATAATGACCCAAGAAATACAGGCGCAAAAAAATAAAATTGCCTTAACTGAAAGATATCAAGCATGGGAAATGGTTGCAAAAAAACTTGCGCATGAAATCAAGAATCCTTTAACTCCAATTACACTGTCATTGGAAAGAATTAAGGACAGATATTCAAAACAAATTAATGTTGATAAAGCTGATTTTGAAAATTATTTAAATATAATATCAAGACAAGTTGAGGATATAGGTAAGTTAGCAAATGAGTTCTCGGATTTTGCAAGAATGCCCAATCCTATCAAAAAGTCTAATAATTTAAAAAAATTAATAGAGGATAGTATTAATTTATATAAATTATCTGAAAAACAAATAATTTTTAATTTTGATTATAAAAGTACCAAAGAAGTATTTGAATTTGATTTAAGTCAAATCTCTAGAGTTTTAATTAATATTATTAAAAACTCATTAGAATCTATTCATGAAAAACAAGAATTGGAGAAATATTTACAAGGAACAATTGATATATCAGTCGAAAATAATAATGATTTTATTTATATTATAATTGAAGACAATGGGGTTGGTTTTAAAGCTACACCTAAAGATTTAATCACCCCTTTAACTACAACAAAACAACATGGCTCAGGACTTGGATTGTCAATTGTATCAAAAATTTTACATGAACATGGTGGTGATTTAAATTTTATAGAAAAGAGCAATGGAGCTAAAATTAAATTAAGTATCAAGATTAATTAATGAAAAGTGAAATTTTATTAATCGATGATGAAAAAGACATAAGATTTGCCGTTCATGAAATCTTAAAAGAAAATAATTTTTTTGTTCGAGAAGCAGATACAGTTGAAAAAGCATTTTCTGAAATAAAGAAAAAATTACCAGATTTAATAATCTTAGATGTCTTGTTAGATGAAAAAAATAGAGATGGAATAGACATATTAAAATTCATCAAATCAATTGATATTGATATTCCCGTTATTATGATTTCAGGGCACGCAAATATTAAAATTGCAGTCGATTCAATTAAGCTTGGAGCTTTTGAATTTTTAGAAAAGCCTTTTAATAAAGATAGATTATTAAATTTTGTTAATAGGGCTCTTGAAAATTCTTCTTTAAAAAAAGAAAACAAATCTTTAAAAAAAAATCTTTATTCTTCTAATGAGTTAATTGGTAATTCATCAACAATAGCAAAGTTAAGAAATGCTATAGATAAATTTTCCAAAACAGATAGTCGTATTTTAATCACAGGACCAGCTGGATCTGGAAAAGAATTAGTTAGTAGGCTTATTCATGAAGGTTCTTTAAGATCTGATAATCCATTTAAAGTAGTTAATGGAGCTATTTTAGACCCAAGCAATTTTGATTTTGAATTATTCGGTTTGGAGAATAATGATAAAATTGTTTCAGGAATTTTTGAAAAATCTAATAATGGAACATTATTAATTGATAATATCTCTGATGTTCCATTACAAACGCAAGGTAAAATTTTAAGAGTTTTGTCTGATCAAAAATTTCATAGAGTAAACGGAGCTAATGAAATTAGTGTAAATATCAGAGTCATTTGTTCAACTAGTAAAAATTTAAAAGAAGAAATTGCGCTAGGTAATTTTAGAGAAGATCTTTTCCATAGAATAAATGTAATTCCAATAGAAACACCTTATTTAAAAGATGTAAAAGATGATATCCCTTTTTTAATTGAATATTTTGTTAAAAGAATTTCAGATAGCAACGGATTAAAACCGATTATTATAAATTCAAAAAATACAGTTTTCTATGATTACGATTGGCCAGGAAATGTTAGGGAATTAAGAAACTTGATTGAAAGAGTTGTTATCTTGGCTTCTGGAAAAAATGAAGATGTGGATAAAATCCTTTCTGAATCTTTGAAAATTTCATCAGTTAAAGAAACTAATAGTGAAGATGCATTTCAATTTCCTTTAAAAGAGGCCAGAGAGAAATTTGAAAAAAATTATCTTGAGATTCAACTTAATAGACATAATGGAAATGTTTCTAAAACTGCAGATTACATTGGGATGGAAAGAAGTGCTTTACATAGAAAACTAAAATCTTTAGGAATTAATTAATTATGACAATCAAAGTTGCTATTAATGGGTTTGGTAGAATTGGAAGGACAATTTTAAGAGCACATTATGAAAATAAAAAGAAACATGATTTAACAATTGTTGCAATAAATGGGTCAGGTAATGCAGCGGATAATGCTCACTTACTAAAATATGATTCTACTCATGGAAAATTTAATGAAGATGTCACTTCAAAAGATAATTGTATTTTTATAAATAAAAATAAAATTGATATCTTAAATAAGAAAGATCCCAAAAACTTACCCTCATGGAAAGATTTAGGCGTTGATTTAGTTTTAGAATGTACAGGTCGATTTACTTCAAGAGATGATGCTCAATTACATATTAATGCAGGTGCAAAAAAAGTTCTAATTTCCGGTCCTGGATATTCACCCGGAACAGGAAAAGAAGTCGACGCAACAATTGTTTATGGGGTTAATCATAAAATATTAAAAAAAAATCATACAATTGTATCTAATGCTTCTTGCACCACTAATTGTTTAGCTCCAATTGCTAAAGTATTAAATGATAGTTTGGGAATTGAATCAGGTATCATGAATACAATTCATGCTTATACTAATGATCAAGTGTTAAATGACGCTTATCATAATGATTTACGAAGAGCACGAGCAGCAGCTTTATCTATGATACCAACAAAGACTGGTGCCGCAACTTCTATTGGATTAGTTATACCTGAATTAGAAGGTAAGCTAGACGGATTGTCAGTAAGAGTTCCAACTAATAATGTTTCTTTAGTTGATCTAACTTTTGTAGCAAAGAAAAAAACATCAGTTAAAGATATTAATGAAATTATTAAAACCGCAGCAAATAGTGAATATGAAAATATTATTCAGTACAATACTGAACAATTGGTATCTATAGATTTTAATCATAATCCTTATTCTTGTATTTTTGACTCAACTCAAACAAGAGTATCTGGTGATGGTAAGTTAGTTAAAGTGTTAGCGTGGTATGACAATGAATGGGGCTTTTCAAATCGAATGTTAGACACCTCTATTGCTTTAATGAAAGCTTAGATCATTAAGAAATTGATTAAAAAAAAATAATTGTTAAAACTACTTTAAATTTAGATGCGCCCTTAGCTCAGCTGGATAGAGCATCGGTTTTCTAAACCGAGGGTCAGAGGTTCGAATCCTTTAGGGCGCGCCAATTTTATAAATTATGGCTAAAATTTTAATTTTAGGAGCAGGTTCGATGAGCACTGCTTTTGCCTTTCCGTGCAGTGATAATAATCATGAAGTTTCAATTGTGGGCACTCATTTAGAGGATAATTTTATCGATATTATCAAATCTAACAAAAATGTTCATCCAGCATTAAAATCTAGAATTCCAAATAATGTTAAACTTTATAAATTTAATAGTTTTCATGATTTGTTAAAAAAGGCTGATCTAATAGTTATAGGTGTTAGCTCAAAAGGAATTCATTGGGCATCTGAGCAGTTAACAAAAATTAAAAATAATCAACAAATATTAATTTTAACAAAAGGGTTAAATGTTAATAAAAAAAATCGTTATGAAGTATATCCAGACACTGTTAAAAATTTTTTATTAAAAAATGGCATTAAAAGTTTTAAAATTTCTGTAGCTGCAGGACCTTGCTTGGCATCAGATTTATCTAATAGAGTTCTTACAAATGTTATTTTTGCAAACAAAGATATTTTCGTAGTTCGAAATTTATCTAAGATGTTATCAACGTATTACTATAAAATTAAATGTTCAAAAGACGTAGTAGGTGTTGCTGCTTGTGGTGGAATTAAAAATATTTATGCAATGATTGTTGGAACATCCATGGGTATTAACTTAAAAAAAGAAAAAGATAATAAAAATCTCAATACCGCAGCTGCTTTATTTAATCAGTCAGTAAAAGAAATGTGTTATTTTATTAAAAAAATAGGAGGTCAAGAATCTACCGTAATAAATTTAGCAGGTGTTGGTGACTTATATGTTAGTTGCACAGGTGGAAGAAATTCAAAAATGGGCAAATTTATCGGCATGGGCATGACATATAAAAAAGCAAAAAAGAGCAAAATGCCAAATGAAACAGTAGAAGGAGCTGATCTTATTTTCGATATTGGTAATAAAATTATTAAAGATTTTACAGTAAAAGAACTTCCGTTAATGACTTCTTTTATAAAAGCACTAATTAATAACACCAAATTTCAAATTGATAAAAAACTTTTCTCATAAGTGTTAGAAAAATTTTTCGTTTATATAATTGCAAACTTTAATAACCAAAAAATTACCACTTACGTTGGTTGGACAAATAATTTAAAAAAAAGACTTGAACTTCATAACAATGGAAAGGGAGCTAAATTTACTAGAGGTAGAAAATGGATGTTAATTTTTAAAAAAAGAATGTTTTCAAAGAAAAAAGCTATGCAATTTGAATATAAATTAAAAAAAAATCGAAAAATTCGAAAAGATTTAATTAACAAGTTTATTAGCACAACCCCAAATTGTTTTTAGTATTAATATTCTTTTAAGTCATTTTTTTATTAAGTATAAATCTAGCATTAAACTTAACAAAAAAAAAAAAATGAAAAAAATTAGAATAAATTCATTTGCAGTTTTAGCTTTTGTTGTAACTTTTATTTTTACAACTTTTAATGCTAATGCAAATCAAACTAGAGAAAATGTAATAAAGCGTGGATCGCTTAATTGCGGAGTTTCTCAAGGTGTTCCAGGGTTTTCTAATGCTGATGCATCAGGAAAATGGGCAGGAATCGATGTTGATTTCTGTAGAGCTATAGCTGCCGCTATACT
>Ga0208591_1000190_pt1 | contig 9033 bp, 7 predicted proteins | sample LakMenEpi14Nov09_FD_150697 | JGI IMG/M metagenome (GOLD analysis project Ga0208591, IMG submission 150697) | Freshwater microbial communities from Lake Mendota, WI - 14NOV2009 deep hole epilimnion (SPAdes) | ecosystem: Environmental > Aquatic > Freshwater > Lake > Epilimnion/Euphotic zone ...
AATAGTCTCTTTTCCTGCATCATTCGCTCCAATATTAAAATCCGGTCGGATATCAATATGCGAATCAATGGTAATAATTTTTTTTTGCAACAATTTCGCCCTATTAGAGATAGCATCATTCTGCGATGATTGGGCTTTTGCAATGCTGATTATACTAATTAGTATTACAATCAATTTGAGTTTTCTCATGGTGTTTAGTTTTTTGTTTAATTAGGAGATACATATATATTTTTATGGTAGTCCTTATTTACTTGCATAAAATTTTTTATTAAGCTAGTGATGGCATCAAACTCTAATAAAAACCCATCATGTCCAAATTGCGAATCAATAACAGCAAGATGCGCATCAGGAATATAAAAAGCAAGTTGCTCTTGCTCTATTATTGGAAATAATAAATCGGATGAGATGCCTATGACCAGTGTTTTTGCTTTTACGGTTTCCAAAGCTTTTTCTATACCATTTCTATTTCGTCCAACATCATGATAATCCATTGTTTGGCTTAAAAAATAATAAGAGAATGCGTTAAACCGTTTAGCCAATTTTTCCCCTTGATAACGTTGATATGTTTCGGATTTAAATACCTTAGTACCATCATGCTCATCAGTAAACCCTTTTTGTGAATCCTTATAGGTAGCATACTGTCTGTATGAAATTAATGCAATGCTCCTGGCAATCTTCATTCCTTCAATACCCGCATCTTTGTTTTCCTCTTTCCATGTACTATCATTTTCTATACACCATCTTTGTGAAGCATTAAAAGCAATAGCCCAGGGAGAATGCACCGCATTCGTTGCAATTGGAAAAATATATTCAAATAAATAGGGTTCTTCTATTGCCCATTCCAATAATTGCTGACCGCCCATGGAGCCCCCGATACCGATTTGAATATTTATAATTCCCAATTCGTTTTTTAAATGTTGATATGCTTTAATCATATCTCTGATTGTAAACCAAGGGAAATTATGATAAAAGGGTTTATTAGTAGTTATATCAACATCAAGCGGACCAATACTTCCATAACAGCTTCCCGGCATATTAACACAAATAATAAAATATTTTGAAGGGTCCAATAATTTATTTTTTCCAACTAATCCTTGCCACCAATCTAATGGGTCGCTATTAGCAGTTAATGCATGAAATATCCAAACAACATTGGTTTTACTTTCATTTAATTGTCCATAAACATGATACGCTAAATGAAACCGTTGCAGCGTTCTACCGCTTTCTAAAATAAAGGCTTTATTATATGTAAAAACTTTAAACGGCAATATTCGGATATAACAGATGTTTCATTTTTGTTTGTTCGCAAGGTTAATACTAGTTCAACACAAGTTCTGATGTATGAATTTTGTTAAATGCTTGCTCAAAATCTGCTTTAATATCCTCGATATGTTCAATGCCAACGCTTACTCTTACTTGATTAGGAAGAACACCGCTTGCAATTTGTTCTGCTTCACCAAGCTGCTCGTGTGTAGTTGATGCAGGATGAATAACTAATGTTTTTGCATCACCAACATTTGCCAAATGACTTGCTAATTTTAAATGATCAATAAATTGAGCTGCTTTTTCCTTGCCGCCTTTGATGCCAAATTGTAAGACACCTCCGTAACCATTGGTTAAATATTTTTTTGCAAGGGAATGATAAGGACTGCTTTCCAATCCGGGGTATAAAACATAATCTACTGAAGGATGTTGTTCTAACCACTTGGCTAATGCTAATGCATTATCCGAATGACGTTGTACACGCAATGATAATGTTTCTAAACCCTGCAATAATAAGAACGAATTAAATGGTGATTGAGAAGAGCCATAATCACGGAGTCCTTCCACTCTTGCACGGATGATAAACGCAATATTGGGTAAGCCAAGAGGGTTGCCTTCCCCAAATACTTCCCAAAATTTTAACCCATGATAACCTTCGGAGGGTTCAATAAATTGGGGAAATTTCCCGTTACCCCAATTGTAATTCCCTCCATCAACAATAACACCGCCAATTGAGGTTCCATGGCCCCCTATCCATTTAGTTGCAGATTCAACAACAATATTCGCTCCCCATTCCAGTGGTTTAAACAAATACCCTGCAGCACCAAAAGTATTATCAACAATCAAAGGCAGGTCGTATTCTTTTGCCAGTGCTGCAAATTTTTCAAAATGCGGAATATTTAATTTAGGATTACCAATCGTTTCTAAATAAATCGCTTTTGTATGCTTATCAATTAATGGTACAAATTTTTCAACATCATCTCCATCTGCAAATCTTGCTTCAATACCCAAGCGTTTAATTGTTACTTTAAATTGATTATATGTGCCGCCATATAAATAGGAAGTTGAAATAAAGTTATCGCCTGCCTGCAAAATATTAGTGAGCGCTAAAAATTGTGCGGCTTGTCCACTGCTTGTTGCTAACGCAGCTACTCCGCCTTCCAGTGCAGCTATGCGTTGTTCGAAAACATCAGTAGTAGGGTTACCGATGCGCGTATAAATATTTCCGAACTGACGAAGACCAAATAAATTGGCAGCGTGTTCTGCATTATCAAAACCATAAGAAGATGTTTGATAAATAGGTACTGCGCGTGATTTGGTAGTTGGATCAATCTGTTGACCTGCATGTAATTGCAATGTTTCAAAATGTAAATGGCTCATAAATTAAAATTTTAGAATGAAGAATAGGTAAATAAATGGAGTTATGAAAAAGGGCTTATATAAAGAGAATGTTGCTAACAGAACTAACAACAACAACAACCATACATAGATTGTACGGTTAAGACTTCAATGGATATAATTGTAACGAATTTCATTATTATCCTACTAAATTAGTAGACTTTTATGAATGCACAAAATATTTCTTTCCTTTTTAAGAAAATCCCTAATAATACTCAATGTAACCACTGTAGATGCGTAAATAATGTGCCGGCTATCCCGCTTTCGGCGGGATGACCTCGCTTCGCTCGGTCACTTCCCTATACAGAACTTACTAAATATAAAATCGAGTTGATCTTCGTGTGTAATAGTACCCGTAATCGTTCCTAAATAATGCAATGCCTGCCGTATATCCAATGCTAATAAATCGCCGGGTACTTCATTATCCAAACCGCTATGAATATCCGTTAAGCTTTGTTGTAGCTGTTGCAGAGCGGCATGATGCCTGGCATTCGTTACAATGGTGCTTTCCGTATATATATCCCCTGAAACAGTGTGCCGCAGCAGCGCCGCTTTTAAGGATTCAATACCGGTTTTATCACGGGCAGAAATAAACAAACAATCTGCTACCGCCCTTAAAGCAACTTGCTGATCTTTTACACAACTATCTGCTTTATTGGCAACAACTAAATAGGAACTAGTTTCTTTTTGTAATTGAGCAATATCTTCTTGTAATGTTTTCGGCGTAGTAGTGGCTGCATCAAATAAATAAATAACCAACTGGGCACTTCGCATTTTTTCTACACTTTTCGATACCCCAATTTCTTCAATGATATCTGTCGTATGCTCACGTATACCCGCCGTATCTATCAGCCTAAATAACACCCCACCAATATTCAATACTTCTTCAATCGTGTCTCTGGTTGTTCCGGCAATATCACTTACAATCGCGCGGTTTTCATTTAACAATGTATTTAATAAAGTAGACTTACCCGCATTCGGTTTACCTATAATAGCTACTTGTACACCCTCTTTAATTACATTTCCGAGTTTAAAAGAATCGATCAATTGTTGAACCGCCAGTTGTAATTCATCAATGAGTTTTCGAAATGCAGACCGATCTGCAAAAGCCACATCTTCCTGTGAAAAATCTAACTCTAATTCTATCAGCGCAGAAAACCGGATAAGCGATTCCCTTAGCTGTGCCAAATCGGAAGAGAAACCTCCTTTCATGGTATGAAGGGCGGCTCTTTTACTGGCTTCTGTATTGCTGGCAATTAAATCGGCAACCGCTTCTGCCTGCGCCAAATCTAGCTTCCCTTTCAAGAAAGCACGTTGTGTAAACTCTCCGGGTTTTGCCAATCGCACACCGCGCTCGGTAATAGCTTCTATAATTTGCTGTTGAATAAAGGGTGAACCGTGACAACTAATTTCAATTACGTCTTCCCCGGTATAAGATTTGGGAGATTTATACAAGGAGAGCACCACTTCATCAAGTACCTGCTCTCCTATTTTTAATAAGCCAACATGAATGGTATGCGATTTTTGCTCGTGCAAATTTTTGGATGGAAACAATTCATTTACAACATCAAAAGTTGCAGCACCACTCACTCTGATCACACCTATTGCCCCAATACCCGGTGCCGTAGCCAATGCTACGATCGTATCGTCCCATCCCATGAATTGCAAACTCATTCTGCAAAGGTACTAATCCTCATTCACCATAAAAAAACTCCCACATCAAATGATGCAGGAGTTTTTATTTTTTCTTATTGAATTTATTTATTCTTCAGAAACTACAAACGTAATACTCTGGCGGTTACGATAAATTACGTTCCTACCATTTTGTACAGCAGGCTTCCATTTAGGGCCTTTTGCAATTACACGAATAGCTTCTGCTTTAGTTCCATAACCAGGATCGTTCTCTGCAGTAACATCACTGATGCTACCATCTTTTGATACGATGAAAGAAACGATAACAGTATACTTACCGGGAGGCGCTCCATTTTCAACAGGTAAATCTCTATTAAGATTACGCTCGAGGTACTTAGCCCAAGCGCTTTGTCCGCCAGCGAACTCGGCCGGGTTTTGTACCACGGTAAATACTTTATCATAATCTTCTTCCTGCTTAGGGGCTTCTACCACACCGGTACCTTTACTTTCAACAGGAGGTGCTACGATACCTTCATCTTTTGTACCTTCTTGGTTGATGGTACCGATCTTCGTATCTTCTAGTTTCTCTACCTCTTTAATTTCATCTTCCTGTTTCACTTCCTCATCTTTAACGATTTTAGGAGGTGTAAATTTGGTGATTTCCACTTTTGGAGGTTCCTGCTTTGGTGGTGGAGGCGGAGGAGGTGGTTCAGGTTTCTTTTCTTCCTGTTTCACATTCTCCAACGATACATCTTGCACGATTATTTCTGACTTCTTACCCTTTGTGCTATTCGCAATTAAAGAACCAACAAGTAAAAGCGCACAGATCACGAAAGTACCTATCAAAGCGTATGTAATACGTTTGTTATAAGTTTTTCGTAACTCATAAGCACCATACTCCTTGTTTCTTCCCTCGAAAAGAAGATCGAGAATATCAGCTGTTTTAATTTTATTTACATCCATTGTAAAAAGTTATTAGGGTTATTGCTTGATCTATTTAGCGCCACCGGCGTTTTGTTCCGTTCTTTTAATCAATTCCTCTTCAATAGGAAGAATATCTACCAATGCGTATTTCTTCAATACATTGATCGACATTTCATCCAATACATCAATAACATTCCGATATGTACACTCAGAAGAAGGCTTAATGATGACCACTAAATCTTTTTCGTTGGTGCGCGATTTTTTATCCATCAATACGCCACGGATATCCTTGAAATTTGAAGGTTTAAAATTTGATGCTGAGTTATCAAGCTGTCCTTCATAGTAAAAAACATTATTGTCTTTTCCTAAAAGCACAGTTATTACCCCCGATTCCTTGGCTTTGTTCTGATCTTCCGGTTTATCAGCATCTTTTGGCAAGAATAAACGCATTGCCGTAGGCTGACTCATCGTAGTAGTGAAGATGAAGAACGTAATCAAAAGGAACCCGAGATCTACCATCGGGGTAAGATCCACCCTGGTTGATAGTTTTTTCCCTTTTTTGACGCCGGGGCCTTTTTTATGGCCACCACCGCCTGAGGTATCCATTTCTGCCATGTCGGTAGAATTTAGTTTTCGTTTATAATTTTATTTACTCTGCTCTTTTTTCTCCGCTCTGGTTAGCCTTCCACAAATCAGAACCAACAGGTACCGCTTCGGGGTTAGTAACCATTTGGAATTTTAGGAAATCGTTCTTTTTGAAAGCATCAATTACTGCTTTAAAAGAAGGATATTTCGCCAAGTTATCGCCCTTCAATAACAAATTAGGGGCTTTACTGCCTTGGTAAGCTTGATTAACTAAGCGCATCCAAGTCATTAACTCATTATTGGCAGTATCCTTCACCGGTATACCCGGTAAATTTCCTCCTTTACGCTGCTCTTCCGGTATGTTTACAAAAGAAGCAATGCCGCTCAAAGGCGCCCCAAAAAAGTTTGCTTTTTTGAAGGCTTGAACGTTAATGCCTAGATTTCTAGTGCTATTTAGCGCATTGGCGATATATTCTTTCTTATTTTGATCATCCATCGAAAGAAATACTTTACCATCCTTGTCTATAATAATCATTACGAAATCCTTATCTGGTGCCACTTTTGCCGCTACCGAGTTAGGAAAAGTAACCGCTATGGCTTCTGCAGGCTTAAACTTGGTCGTTAAAATGAAGAACGACAACAAGAGAAAGGCCACGTCGCACATCGCCGTCATATCGATACTCGTACTCTTACGAGGTAATTTGGCTCTACCCATTGTTTATTGTTTAACTGTTCTCACAAATTAGATGCATAATCTTTTGATTTCCATAAATAATCTTTCGATTATTTATAGTTAGCCGCAAAACTTTGTGTTAATGTGAAACCAGATTCATCAATACCATAAGTGATACCATCAATACGTGTAGTGAACACATTATACATAATGATAGCTACAGCAGAAGTACCGATACCTAAAGCCGTATTAAACAACGCTTCAGAAATACCTTTTGATAATTCACGAGCAGCATCACCACCACCTTCATCACCTAGGGCAGAGAATGATTTGATCATACCTAATACCGTACCTAACAAACCAAGAAGGGTTGCTACCGATGCGATAGTTGATAAGAATACCAAGTTTTTCTCTAGCATTGGTAATTCAAGCGCAGTGGCTTCTTCTACTTCTTTTTGGATATTCAACACTTTTTGTTCGGTTACCAACTCAGTATTGGTAATCATTTCTTTGTATTTTTTCAAACCTGCTTTCATTACATTACCTACAGATCCCTTTTGCTTATCACAAGCTGCGATTGCTTTATCAACATCTTTGTTAGCTAAATGGAATTGTACGGTACGAACAAATTCAGCGATATTACCTGTACCAGCTGCTTTAGAAACAGTAAGTAATCTTTCGATAACGAAAGTAAGTACGCAAAGGAAGGCTCCGATAAGAATAGGTACAATAATACCACCTTCGTACATTTTACTTAAACCTGCTTTTGGTCCTTTGTGGTTAGGCCAGAAACCACCACTTGGATCCGGTGCCGTAAAATTACTATCCGCGCCCAATACAAAACGCCAGATTACATAACCTAATAAAATACACGCTAAAGGTGCCATCCATGAAATCGCGTTGCTGCTCTTCTTTGGTTGAACAGAAGTTGCACTCTTTGCTGCAGCGGTTGGTTTTGTTTCAGCCATGACTCAGTTGATTTTTGGTTTTTTAAATTAACAGTTGATTTAATAATTTCCTGTAGCATTGGTTCCCAGCTACAAAAGGGCTTACAAAATAGGTAATTTATTGAAAGGAACAAATTTGCGTGGAATAATCTTTCGGTAATTTTCTTTTACCGATTGCCAGTAGCCATTCATCCAAACGTTTGCACAAAACATTGAATTCCATTTTCAGACCATTATCTTTAGCATCCTTAATTTATAATTAAAACATGAGAAAGATTGCTCTAACTGCCGGCTCTATAGCCATGGCACTCCTGATTCAGGCGCAGCAAAGGCCTCAAACACCTTCTCCTACGCCTACCCCGGGCTCCGGCACACCTGCCGGTACCTCCCAAACCCCTTCTTTAAACATGCCCAATTTACAGAATTTTATGGGTAATCAACGTCAGGGCCCCCGTGCTTATAAAGACGTTATTACTGAAAAAGCAGTAACCAAAAAGGGCTTGTTCACCGTTCATAAAGTAGAGGATAAATATTATTTTGAAATTGCCGACTCTATTTTCGGCAGAGAAATCCTTTCTGTAGCTCGCTTTGCCAAAGTACCTGCCGGTGCCGGATATGGTGGTGAGATCGCTAACCAACAAACAATCAGCTTTGAAAAAGCACCGGGTAATCTGATTTTTTTACGCACCATAACTTTGGTAAATACTGCCGAAGCCGATCAACAAATTTTCCAAGCAGTAGTTAATTCTAATGTAAATGCCATTGCTGCATCTTTCCCGATAGCTGCCTTCGGCAAAGATTCTAGTTCTGTTGTAATCGACGTATCAGACTTCTTTAAAGGTGATAACCAATCTGTGAGTATTAATCCTGCAATAAAAAGAAGATATGGTTTAACTGCATTGGCGCAAGACAGATCTTTTATTAGCAAAATAAGTACCTATCCAATCAATACAGAAATTCGTTCAGTAAAAACATATACAGCATCTCCTTCTTTGGGGGGTGTTTCTATACCAGGTCTTCCAACACAATCCGCTAATATACCTGCTTCAAATGATGCCGGTGCGGTAACATTAGAATTAAATACTTCTTTGCTGTTATTACCAAAAACGCCTATGGCAAGAAGAATTTTCGATAAACGAGTTGGGTTTTTTGCAGACGATTTTGTACGCTATTCCGATAATCAACAAAAAGTTGAAAATGTTCAGTTTTCCGTTCGTTGGCGTTTAGAGCCTAAAGAAGGTGATTGGGAAAAATGGAAAAAAGGGGAATTAGTAGAACCTAAAAAACCTATTATCTATTATATCGATCCTGCTACTCCCAAACAATGGCGCAAATACTTGATTGCAGGTATTAACGATTGGCAGGCTGCATTTGAAAAAGCAGGATTTAAAAATGCTATTCGTGGTGAAGAATGGCCTGAAAATGATAGTACCATGAGTATGGAAGATGCACGCTTTTCTGTTATACGATATTTCGCATCAAATATTAAAAATGCATATGGCCCTAATGTACACGATCCTCGGAGTGGAGAAATCTTAGAAAGTCATATCGGCTGGTATCATAATGTAATGAAATTGGTGCACGATTGGTATATGATGCAGGCAGGTGCTG
>Ga0208591_1000192_pt1 | contig 9020 bp, 11 predicted proteins | sample LakMenEpi14Nov09_FD_150697 | JGI IMG/M metagenome (GOLD analysis project Ga0208591, IMG submission 150697) | Freshwater microbial communities from Lake Mendota, WI - 14NOV2009 deep hole epilimnion (SPAdes) | ecosystem: Environmental > Aquatic > Freshwater > Lake > Epilimnion/Euphotic zone ...
CCACTTGGCAAACCCGTAATGGTTGCACCAGGTACGTCTTCACCGTCTTCGTCGTGCAGCCACACACCAATTTCGCCAGTTGCGGCGCCACAGCGCAGCGTTACTTCGGTTGCACCTTTCACGCGTACATCGGCAATGAACTCATTCAACAGAGGGTGCGCGACCATGCACACAGGAGTGTTCACAATGTCGTGCGAATTTGCGCGACGGAAACCTAAACGACCTTCGCCATCTACTGCCATGCGCAATGTGGTGCGCGATGCGGTTGGCGAAACGTGTCCACCTTCGCGAACTTCAAGCGTTTCCATTTTCGCAGTGCGACGCAATGCTTCCTTCACAATGCCGATCTTGGCGTCCATGTGTTGCGAGTTATCCAGGTGTTGCCACGAGCAACCGCCACATCCGCGCGCAACATGTGGGCACGGTGGCTCCACTCGGTGCGGCGATGCTTCAACAATGTTGGTTACCGACCCGCGAGCAAAATCCTTCTTGCTCTGCGTGATCTGCACATCGACCAATTCGCCTGCAAGCGCACCGGGCACAAACACCACACGGCCATCGGCCAAGCGGCCCAACGAATCTCCACCGGCGACAAGCCGTTCTATACGTACCTGTTCGCTATTCACTCTTATTAACTCTACGAGCCAAAGCATGCAGAACTAGGCTGATTGTCGTGACACGGCCAATTCAGATAGCCCCTTCGGTTCTTCCTGTCGATTTTTCAAAGTTGGGCGAAGCAATTGTTGCCCTCGATGAAGCCGGCGTCGACCTCATTCAGTGGGACGTCATGGATGGTCAGTTTGTTCCCAACCTCACATTTGGTCCCGACATCATTGCCAGCACTCGTTCGCTTACCAAAGTTCCGTTTGAAGCACACCTCATGGTGCTTACGCCCGACGTCATGGCCAAGCGTTATGTAGAAGCCGGTTGTCAACGCCTCATCGTGCACGCCGAAGCATGCACACACTTACATCGCACACTTGGCAACATTCGCGAACTTGGCGCAACCGCAGCAGTCGCGTTAAACCCAAGCACTCCGCCGAGTGAAATTGCCCATGTGCTCGACCTTGTGGACTTGGTGTTGGTCATGACCGTGAACCCAGGTTTTGGTGGCCAGAGTTACATCTCCACCATGGAGCCGAAAATTCGCGAAGTGCGCAACATGATTCGCAATGCAGGTCTTGATGATGTTGTTGATCTTGAAGTTGACGGCGGCATTGGACCAAACACCATTGCCGGCGCAGCCAAGGCCGGCGCAAACGTTCTTATCGCAGGCAGTGCGTTATTCAAAGAGCCAAAGGGCTTGAAGCACGCAGTCACGCAATTGCGTGCAGCAGCAACTGCTGCGTTTACTGCTTAAACAGTTTTCGGCGACGCATGGTGCGCGCAATGCCACGCTTTGTGCGTTGCATAATGACCACCGTTGTCAGCCCACCAAATGCAATGGCAACCGATGCCAACAGCACGAGTGCAATGAGCACTTTGTTTTTCAGTAACGGCCGCAACACACCGGTATCAACCGAAGAGCCGTCTTCGTGCAATGTAATGACTGCATCTTCAAATGTTGGGCACGCATCGCCAGTGTTTGTCTGACCAATAGCTCCACTCAGCGTTGTGGTTTCGGGGCGAACCTTGGATACCAAAATTGGCGAAAACGGATCGGTTACTGCACCGACGATGTACACCGAACCAGTATCCAAAAACTTTCCGTCAGTTCCGTATTGCACTTCCACTCGCCCATCGACCGACACATACGCGCTTGCATCTCCAGAAATAGTTTTCTGAATTGAAAAACTTACCGAGGCATCGGAAACGTTTTCTACCTTGCCAACAAACACCACTTGCGGAATGGTTTGCGCAAAGCAACCTTCAGGAATGGTGGTGGTTGCCGCTGGGTTAATGAGCGTGGTGGTTTCGGGAACACCAACTAGGCCACCTTGTTCGTCGGGTATGGCATCACCAGGAACAACGGTGTCAACGGGTGGCGGCACAGTTGCCGAAACCGAAGCAACACTGCCAACCGCAAACGTGAGCGTGCCAACTGCACACGCCAACAAGAAACGTTTGCGCATTAGCGTCCGCTGAAACGTGGTACGCGCTTTTCCAAAAATGCTGTCATCGCTTCGGCAGTGTCTTTGGTGCCAAAGTTCAATGCTTGCGCTGCACCTTCGTCTTCCAACGCTTGTTCAAGCGTGACATTCATTGCGTTGTTCAGCATGCGCTTGCTCTGTGCAAGTGCAATTGGCGGGCCTGCAGCAAGCTTGGCTGCCCAGTTGTCCACAAACGCATCCAGTTCAGCTTCTTGTTCAACATGATTCACCAAGCCAATGCGCTCTGCTTCTTGCGCGCTAATGATGTCGCCGAACAATGCAAGTTCTTTTGCCTTGTGCAAACCAACGCGTCGTGGCAATACCCACGATCCACCGAAGTCAAGCGACAGTCCGCGCTTGGCAAAAATTTCGGCAAAGCGTGCAGTGTCTGAACACACGACCAAGTCGCACATGAGAGCCATGTTGCAACCAGCGCCAACAGCAACGCCGCGCACCTTGGCAATGGTTGGCTGCGGAATGCGAGCAAGCGACATAGCCACGTCGGTGATGTTGCGCATGCTGGCCAACGCATGTGTATTTGCGCGACGGGCACCGCCATCACTCAAGTCGGCACCGCTACAAAACTCGCCACCCGCGCCGGTCAAAATCATCACACGATCATCTGGGTTGTTGGCAATTTCCTTAAACGTGTCGCGCAACTCGTCCCACATAGTTCCATTGGCGGCGTTCTTCTTTGCCGGACGGTTCATGGTCACGGTCACAATGCCGTTTTCGCGAAAAACCTCAATTGTTTCCATACAAAGACGATACTTAGTAAATGGGTTTCAATCCGCATCGCAAGCGCGTGAAGCGCACCAGCGACTATCTCATTGTGGGGTCGGCGTTTGTGATCATGATTGTCCTCGTGCTTTGGGCGTTTGCGGGATAACGACCGTGTCGATGTGGGACGGCTTATATGGCGTTGTAGACGTGCGCCGAGTGCAGCCATATGACGCCAACAAGGTGTACATCTGCCCCGGCTGTAACCAAGACATTCCTGTTGGCATGGGCCACTACGTGTGCGTGCCTGCCGACGCGGTGGACTTGCGGCGTCACTGGCACTACGCGTGCTGGGATAACCGCCTTCCTAAAACGCGTTAGGCAACACTTCTAGTTGCACGCCTGTCATGGTGGCAACATCAAACCGCGTGCTCCGAATTCGCGAATGTAACGCCGCATCGGTCACACGTAAGTGCTCAACAAAATCAAACGTTGCGCGTCGCACTTTCAATTGCTTTGCCGGCGTCACTGCTTCGGTTGCAAAACCAAACGCATTGTTGGCTCGTGCTTTCACTTCGCACACCACCAGTTCAGTTCCGTGCATCAACACCACGTCAAGTTCGCCGCGCTTGCTACGAAAGTTGCGTGCAATAACTGTGTAGCCGTGTTGTTCGTACCAGCGAGCAACACAGTCTTCGGCCCACCTGCCGCGCGCATTTCGCCGCGCAGCAATTCCACTGTCTACAGATCTTTTGGCGGCAGTTCTTCGATGTTTAAGTCTTTGAAGCTCAGCACTCGCACCTTCGGTACGAATCGGCTCTTGCGGTACATGTCCCACACCCATGCGTCTGACAGATTCACTTCCACAATTGGGCGAGGTCCTTCTGAAAGAACCTTCACATCAACATTGTTGGCCAGATAAAACCGGCGATCTGTTTCGACTGCGTAGCGAAACATGCTGACGACATCTTGATATTCCTGTGCAAGCTGAAGCTCGCGCTCCGCTTCGAAATTTTCGAGGTCGTCTGTATTCAAAGTGTGCAGTGACGCAGAAAAGTGGCGACTATTGGTCGTCGCGCTTTTCGCGGATCTTTGCTGACTTACCCTTGCGATCGCGCAAGTAGTTCAGCTTCGCACGACGAACATCGCCGCGCTTCAAGACTTCAAGCTTTGCAACCGATGGGCTGTGCAATGGGAATGTGCGCTCAACGCCCACTCCGTACGACAACTTACGAACGGTGTACGACTCTGCGATTCCTGATCCAGTGATGGCAACAATGTTTCCCTGGAAAATCTGGATGCGCTCTTTGCCACCTTCAACCACGCGTACGTGAACCTTTACTTCGTCGCCCGAACCAATTTTTGGAAGGTCGTCGCGCTTGTATTGGTTGTCAACAATGTCGGTGGTCTTCATGAGGAAATCCTTTAAATAGTGAAGTGTGAAGGATACGGGGTTGGCGGGAACTCTTCCAACAGGCGTTGCTCAGCCTGGGTTAGCGGACCTCGCAGGGCCATCAGGTCGGGGCGTTGGGCAATGGTGCGGTGCAGGGCCTGAGCCTGCCTCCAGCGCTCTACTTTGGCGTGGTCGCCACTGCGCAGCACTTCGGGTACTTCCCAGCCCCGGAAGTCCGCAGGGCGCGTGTAATGGGGTTCTTCCAAGATTCCCGACTGTCCAAAGCTTTCGGTCACGGGCGAAACGGCATTGCCCATCACTCCAGGAATCAAACGGGTGACGGCCTCGATGACCAAGCACGCACCTACTTCGCCACCGGCCAACACCACGTCGCCCACTGAAATTTCTTCGTCAATCAGGTGTTCGCGAATGCGGTGGTCGATGCCTTCGTAACGACCGCACAACAAACTGAAGCCGTCGAGCGTTGCCAGTTTGTTTGCAAACTTTTGATCGAAACGCTTGCCACCTGGCGACATGAGGAAAATTGGTCGCGGTGCATTGGCGCGTTCAATGCTGTTGAACACTGGCTCTGCTGCAATAAGCATTCCTGCTCCGCCGCCAAACGGTGAATCGTCCACGCTGTGATGCACATCTGTGGTGTGTTCGCGCAAGTCGTGCGTGCGCAAGTCAACAAGGTTTTCTTTGCGCGCGCGGCCAAGCAAGCTTTCCGAACAGAAGTCGTCTACCAACTTCGGAAACAGTGTGAATACATCAATCCGCATCGAACAAACCTTCTGGTGCGTCAATTTCTACTTGCCCGTTTTCATTCGACACGATAAATGGCGTTGGTACAAGGAACCCGTTATCCAGTTCCATAATTGGGTGAGCAGGGTTATCAATCACTCCCGTGCACGTTCCCAAATTGTTGCCTGCGGTATCCACCACAACACTGCCAATCAGTTCATGCACCCACACCACGCTTGGGTCGTCAATGGGTTCGCCATACACATCGCTGTTGGTTAAGCGCTCAACAACGTTTCTGTCGGTTACACCAACGAAGTACATCAGCCAACGATCAGTGGATTTTTTCGAGGTTGCAATTTCGTACCACGTGCCTGCGGCCCACAACTTTGCGCCTTTGCCGGTGCGTAATGGATGATCGCTAAACAGGTCGAGGTACATTTCGCCGCGAACTCCGTGTGGTCGCCCAATGCGACCTACGTGCAACAGACCGTGTGGTGGTTGCGAATTAGTTGTCGACGAAGTCGACATCAACATTCACGCCATCGCGTGTTGCAGCAGCGCGCACAACGGTGCGGATGCTCATTGCGGTACGACCGCGGCGTCCGATGACGCGACCGAGGTCGCCTTCACCAACGCGAACTTCCAACAACACTTTGTCGCCATCGGTGCTTCCTTCAACAACAACCGCATCTGGGTTGTCAACGATGGAACGCACGACATGGTCGAGCACTGCCGTAGCAATAGGTGCTGGAATGAGATTTGCTGAATCAGTCACAGGAAGAAGAAAGTCTTACTTGGACTTCTTGGTTGCCATGAACTCGGCCCATACGCCAGAGATTTCAAACAACTTCTTGACGCGCTCGCTTGGCAATGCGCCTTGCTGCAACCACTTCATGGCCTTCGCACTGTCAACAGTGAGAGCCGATGGCTCGGACTGTGGGTGGTAGTTACCAACGATTTCGAGGAAACGACCATCGCGGGCAGAACGTGAATCGGCAGCGACGATGCGATAATGCGGCTGCTTGGTTTTGCCTACTCGTGTGAGGCGAAGCTTTACTGACATGGCTTGCAGGCTATCGGGACGGAGGCCGCGAGCCCAACGCCGCAGCCAAGTCCATTCCCCCACCGCCAAAGGGGTTCAATCCGCCTTTGCCGCCCTTTTTGCCTCCGCCGCCCATGCGCTTCATCATCTTCTGCATTTCGCTGAACTGTTTCACCAGCTTGTTCACGTCCGCAATTTGCGTGCCGCTACCCGTGGCAATGCGCTGACGACGACTGCCGTTAATGATCTCTGGTTTGCGGCGTTCTTCTGGCGTCATCGAGCGAATGATGGCTTCGGTGCTCTTCACCATGTCGTCTGAAATTTGTGCGTTCTTCATTTCTTTCGGCACGCCAGGCAACATGCCCATCATGCTTGAAAGGTTGCCCATCTTTTTCAGTTGCTGCAGTTGATCGAGGAAGTCGTCGAGTGTGAACTCGCCTTCCATAAGTTTTGCTGCGGCTTTTTCGGCTTCGTCTTTTTCGTAAACCTTTTCGGCTTGCTCAATGAGTGTGAGCATGTCGCCCATGCCAAGAATGCGGCTTGCCATGCGGTCTGGGTGAAACTGTTCGAAGGCGTCAAGTTTTTCGCCGGTTGCAGCGAACGCAATTGGTTTACCAATTACTTCTTTCACACTGAGTGCGGCACCACCTCGTGCATCGCCATCGAGCTTCGAAAGAATCACACCGCTAATGGCAAGTGTTTCGTCGAATGCTTTTGCAACGTTCACGGCGTCTTGACCGGTCATCGCGTCGATCACCAAGAACGTGTAGTCAGGTTTTACTGCAGCACTGATGTCGCTGACCTGTTGCATCATTTCGGTGTCAATTGCCAAACGACCTGCGGTGTCAACAATGAGCACGTCGCGGCCAAGTCGCTTTGCTTCTGCAAGACCAGCTGCTGCTGTTTGCACTGGGTCGCCAGGTGCAGAGAACACTGGAACATTCAGTTGTGCACCAAGCACCTTCAACTGTTCAACGGCTGCTGGTCGCTGTAAGTCGGCACCAACCAACAACGGGTTGCGGCCTTGCGCTTTAAACCACGAAGCAAGTTTTGCGGCGCTGGTGGTTTTACCCGAACCTTGCAAACCTGCCATCAGCACAACCGTTGGCGGTTGCGATGCGTAGGAAATCTTTAATGTTTCGCCGCCAAGCATGGCAACCAGTTCGGCGTTAACAATTTTGATGATCTGTTGGCCTGGGTCAAGCGCCTCAGAAACCTTGCTGCCAACTGCTTGCACACGAATGCGTTCAACAACATTGCGAACTACGCCAATGTTTACGTCGGCTTCCAGCAATGCCGTACGAATTTCGGCAAGCATTTCGTTTACATCGGCTTCGGTTAACCGGCCTTTGCCACGAATGCGCTTAAATACGCCACCTAGGCGATCACTCAGGTTGTCGAACATAACGCCTCTACAAATTCGGTTGGGTTAAACGCCACAAGGTCTTCCATAGTTTCGCCAAGGCCCACCAGTTTCACAGGAATACCCAACTCGGTTTCAATGGCAAACACAATGCCACCCTTCGACGAGCCGTCCAGCTTGGTGAGCACTACTCCGGTTACTTGTGTTGCATCGGCGAACAGTCGCGCTTGGCTGAGACCGTTCTGACCAGTGGTCGCGTCGATAACCAACAATGTTTCGGTAACCGTGCCGGCGCCTTTTTCAGCAACGCGTCGCACTTTGCGCAACTCTTCCATCAGGTTGGTGTTGTTCTGCAAACGTCCTGCGGTGTCGGCAAGCACCAAGTCGAACTTGCGCGCATTGGCTGCTTGCACTGCATCGAAAATGACTGACGATGGGTCGCTGCCTTCAGCACCACGAATAATTTCTGCGCCACTGCGCTCGGCCCACGTTTGCAACTGCTCGCCTGCTGCGGCACGGAAGGTATCGCCTGCTGCCATCAGTACTTTGCGTCCAAGTGCAACTTGTTGCGCCGAAATTTTGCCAAGGCTGGTGGTTTTGCCCGCGCCGTTTACGCCAACCATGAGCCAAATGTTTGGGCCGTCAATTGATGCATCGAAATTCAATTCGCGGTTCGTGCCAACAAGGCGTGAACTCATGTCGTTTTGTAGAGCGGTAATCAATTCGGCTGGCGTCGAAATTTCTTTTGCCTTCACACGTGCACGCAATGGCTCGAGCAACGCTTGTGCAACTTTCACGCCAACGTCGGCGCGCAGCAATGCTTCTTCTAAGTCGTCCCAACTGGTGTCGTTAATTTCGCCACGACCAAGCACCGAGCTAACGGCGCCAGCGAGCACGTTTTTAAACGAGCGCTTCTTTTCAACAACGGGTGCAGCAACAACTTCAACGACAGGTGCTGCTTCAACAACTTCTGCAACTGGCTCAGGCGCAACAACTTTCTTCGATGCTGGCGTAATTACTGGTGTTGGCTTCTTGCGACGGCTCTGAATAACTACGCCAAACCCAAACACCAGCACAACGGCGGCAAGGATTAAGAAAATGATGGGAAACGAGTTGCTCATAGCAACATTCAGGCTATGCGGAAGCCTGGGCGGCGCGTTCAACAATCACGCGGCTCGAACCACCTGACTGCATGGTTACGCCGAGCAAGCAGTCGCCTGCTTCCATGGTGCGCTTTTGGTGAGAAACGATGAGTAGCTGTGCATCCTTGCGGAATTCGTCAACAAGCGTGAGGAAGCGATGCAAGTTCACATCATCGAGCGCCGCTTCAACTTCGTCCATTACATAGAACGGAGAAGGGCGACTGCGGAATACCGCAAACAAGAAGGCCAGCGCGGTAAGCGAACGCTCTCCACCCGAAAGTAGTGACAACTTCTTCACGTTCTTGCCGCTTGGCTTGGCTTCCACTTCAATACCGGTGTTCAACAAGTCGTCTGGCGAAGTAAGAATCAGCTTGCCTTGACCGCCTGGGAACAGACTGCCGAACAACTTCTCGAAGTTGTCGCGCACGTCGCTGTAGGCCGAAGCAAACGTGGACTGAATTTCCATGTCCACTTGCTTAATCACCTTGATCAGTTCGCGGCGCGTGTTCTTTACGTCTTCAAGTTG
>Ga0208591_1000197_pt1 | contig 8935 bp, 5 predicted proteins | sample LakMenEpi14Nov09_FD_150697 | JGI IMG/M metagenome (GOLD analysis project Ga0208591, IMG submission 150697) | Freshwater microbial communities from Lake Mendota, WI - 14NOV2009 deep hole epilimnion (SPAdes) | ecosystem: Environmental > Aquatic > Freshwater > Lake > Epilimnion/Euphotic zone ...
GATTTTATCAATTTGGATGAGCAGTGGTTCTAATTGCATTGCTGCTAAATCTTGTTCTAATCTTTGAGCTATAGTAAATTCATCTTCATCATTAAATTGCATTAGTAATGGTTTTAGCAACGTTTCAATAATTAAACATTGCTCAGAACTGAGAATTTCTGTCCAGTCCAGTACCTTTTCTGGTTGTGGTAAGACGTACTTCTTTAATAAGAACTCAATTTCAGATTCTGTAGGTTCGATTTTTAAATATTTTGCTAATTTAAAAATTTCTAAATATGGTTCGGAAATTAATTCTTTTCTACAAATTAATAAAGTTTGATCACTATCAGGAAACCACTGTTCTTGATATTGTTGCCAAAGATTGACAAAACTAGATTCAAATGTTACTTTATCTTCTAAGGAAGCAATGACAGCGGCTAAAATTTCCCGGGGGTTTTGATGTAGATAAATACTCTTAGCTTCATCTTGCTGGATTTTCTCTAAAACTAGTTTTGAGGGAATTTGATATTGAATTAGTGTTACTGATGAGGATTTTTCTAAAAGCTGACAATAAGCATCTATTTCAGATGCAGTATTACATATAATTCCTTGAATATTGTGTTTATCTATTTGAGTTAGTAAAGTTTGGCAAAGTTCGTAAACTAGACTTCTCAAATCATTAGTAATTCCACCACAGAAAATAATCATAAAAACCCCTAAACATTGATAATTTATCTAAAAACTTGCAAAAACAATCATCAGAGAAATCTGAATAAAATAGCCCTTTAATTTTTAACTTTCGTCAGGCAAAAATTGTATTTATTATTAGTATTAGTTAAGCTTTTGCTCACCATATCCTATAACTTCTCAAAATACAATTAATCTAGAGCAGAAGAACCACCACTTTGCAATGATTTAACAATATCCCCAATATCATCTAAGCTATGATCATTAATAGCAGTATCAATGTTATTAACAATAGCAGCTTGAATGGTTTTATCTGTATAATTTACCGTTTCATCATTCGTATGTTCCTTCATAATTGCTACCTGATTAAAATTATTATCTACAGAACCATAGATAATTTTTATTGTCAGATTACCATTAGTGCTAATAGAATCTTGGGGAAATATAATTTCGGATGTAAAATTATTGATTGTACCATCCGATAAAATATGAGTAATGGCCACATAAGCTCTAGGCTGGGAATTATTACTGATAAACTGAGCGTGAGCAGGTTTCCCAGTAATAAATAAACTGGTAACTGCTACCTCTGTCAACAAAAGTATAATGACAGATGCTTTTGATGTCTGGATACAGTTGGTGTTCATTGTTGGGAGACCTCAGGGTTAAACTATTCAAATATTTCCCAACTCAAGTCTTCAAGTTTGGAGCAAAGATAGTAGACATTAGTTCCAATTCAGAATAAAATTAACTCGTCCCCCAGTTGAAGCCGGGGGAATAAATATAGAGAATAGGGCATTAATTTCCTTGACCTATGCTCCATAAAGCTAGTTGACGATTCCTTCTAGTCTTTTTAATGAGTAGGAATCGCCGACTTTATTTCACTAGTCCAAGCCATTAGAACCACGCCAAGACTTGACGATACCGTTGATGTCACCGAAGCGGTTAGCAGAAGTTGAAGCCGCAGCGTCAATTGCACGAGCAGTAGCCGCTTCAACTGTTTTTCCACTAGTATATGCTGATGCAGAACCAACCATCTGTGCATTCGTAATTGCAACTTGGCTGATATCTCCGGCGGTGGCAGTTGTACCAATTACAGTAGCATAAGTAACAGATAATGTCACCGTACCACTAGAGACATAATCATTCTGTGGGTATACGATTTCTGCAGCAAAGCTGTTAGTTACATCATTGCTTAAAACACTAGTCAGCGCCCCAGATACTCTAGATTGAGAATCCTGAGCTTGAACGGTGGTTGTTTGAGCTTGAGCGGATTCGGTGCTGATAAATGAACCTGCAATCGCACCACCTGCTAAGAGAGAAGCAATAGCAGCGGCTTTTAATACTTTGTTAGACGTTGTTTTCATGATTACATTTTTTGATTTGGTTAATCAGAACTTACACATTGTTATCATCTGTAATCTCTAAAACAGGCTTTCAACCTTTGATAACGGAACTATGACCAAGTTTTCAGGAATGGAAGAAAAATCCTCTTAGTCAAACATTCCCGTAGAAATCACTGACCCATAAATTCCAATGATACAGACTGATATTTTAGGTTTTCACTAGAAGGCAATAACCTATGTCTGATAGTATACACAAAACTTTTGATATTTGTCAAGTAAAAAAAGAAGAAAATAATACACAATTTATTATTGATAGAATCTAGAAAATATTTGTATTTTAGCTATTTTAAGCTATTATAAGGGTTTTTGAGCCACCTGCAAGCCATATTTATTGATTTGGGCGTTAATCCTTAAAACCCTGAAATGACGGATTTTCGTTGATTTACATTGTCAGTGCGTAAGTTATATTTTTTTTGGCTTGTATTTTTTTTATTTCATGGTTTACACTATTATATAAAATATCACTCAATATTTTGAGTGGCTAATTATACTTTTTTTTAGCTTTGTCTCTAACCATAGAAATAAAGTGTAAGTTTGTTGGACTCTTTAAAATCTATAGCTATACAAAGGAACTCGTTTAAGCTATAGATGCTACTGTTTATTAATGTGTAAGTGCCATGAATATGAAGAAGCAAGATATTTTCTGGAGTGTTGAACTATTGGTAACTTTCGGGGTGTCGTTACTGCTTCCCACGAAAGTCCTAGCAACGGAACAGGAAAAAGCACATGATTTTTTTGGGGTCAATACCAATGACCAGGATATTCAAGCGGAAAAAGACCTAGAACCTACAGAGGTAAATACTCAGTCAGAAAATTCAACACTTTCTAGTCCAGAAATAGTTGGTAGTATTTCTTTTTCACCCCAGCAAGAGTTAAATAACAACGAAATCAATTTTAATCAAGATTCTAAATATCAGTTACCAAAAAATATTCCAGATACAGCTTTTAATTGTCAGGAAAATAAGCTGGAAAATTCTGCGTCTATACCTATGACTACAGAAGTTAATTCCAATATTAAGCAGGAATTAAAAGGACATATTTCCAACTGTAAAGACAATTTTAGTTATATCTCTGATGATATTTTAGATAGTCAAACACTGTTGCAAAGGGATTTAAATATAACAGATTCCAACAGTTTTAATTTATACAAATCTAATCAAAAGATTGTTTTTAAGAATGAAACCTTAATTGCACAGAGTATAAATGATCAGAAACAAGCACAATTACCTCCAATTCAGCCAAACTCCACTTTAATTCCCAAAGAAATACCTCCTTTACCTATTCCAGGGGATAAAAAACTAGAAGATAAACCAGAAGATAAACCAGAAGATAAACCAAAATTAACACCAGAAGAAAATAAAAAAATTCTGAGAATTTTAATGCGGAACTTGTTAGATAATAGTGCGTCAAGATATCCATTTTTTGTCAATACAAGTGATAAATTAATTATTAATCCTCGTAATTTTCAACCCTCAAAATTTAATTTATATTCAAATTTTGGTGTTGATTTAGATAAATTTGAGCCAGGAAATGTATTGCAAAAAGAAGAATTTAGTGACCCACTAATAAAAACAACTAATGTTTCTTTTTATCCTGACGAAGAACAATTGTATTGGGTATTAGATGGCAATCGTGTTGTAATTGAAACCAAAGGAAACCATCTAAATTTTAGCTATCAGGGAAATAGTTATCAACAAAAAATCAGACAAGTTGCTAAAGTTTCTACAGTTTTTTGGGGTGTACAAACAGCATTTGGTATTCCTACTGCTTTTGCAGATTTAGTAGGAGATAAAAATTCAAATAACGTCAATATTACTAGTGGTGCTGCGGAAATAGTTGTACCTCCAGGAGCTAGTTTACCTGATAATAGCAGTTTTAATGTGAATATTACTCGATCTGATGGTAGTGTATTCCAAAAAATTATTCCCCTAAATGAAACACGCAAAGCAACCACAGATGAAATACTAGGAGGAGGTTCATTATTTGGCAATTTAGATGCTACAAATGCACCCAAATTTTTACAAGGATTTCCAACTGTCAATTTACAACCTTTATTAAATAATGGTGTCAAATTAGAAGCTGGTAGTATTATCCCTCGTGAAAATCTCACTGCTGCGGGACTAACATTAGGTGATTTTTTCACCACACAAGGATATTCTTTTAAGTCTTCAATGACTTCTCTTCCAGGGATTAAAACTTTACAAATTAATCAAATTGATAATAATGATATTCTTCAAGTTCTTAGCAATCCTTTCTTAACAAAAGAACAAAGAGATTTTCATTATCTCAATTCCTTAATGTGGTACAATCTTGGGCAACAAAGTCCTGAATTTACAGCTTCTTCAGTATTTGGTCCTAAGATTCAAGATTGGTATAGATATACTTTAACTTGGTCAAAAAACCGCACTTTACTACAATATGATCCAGAGAAAATTAGTTTAAATTATTTAAATGTTTTTTCTAATCCTGGGTTATCTATAACTACAGCACAATGGCAAGATACAGATTTTAATCAAACCACAAATGCTAGTCTAGGATTAATTCTAGGTAGTGCTTTTAGTGTTATTAGTCCTGGTGATTTAGATGCAGCTATTGGTGAAGCAAAAAGAGAGTATCAGAACTTAAAACCTTTATCAATTTTGAAAACAAAAGCCACATCTCAACAACGTAAACAAATGAATGAAAGATTAAATAATACCCTAAATTATGGTACTACTAATAGTAGTCTTGCCCAAGTTTCAGGAAGTTATACTTTTTCAGGAAATATCACTCCAGACAGTTCCTTATTATTGCAATTTAGAACAGGTCTTTATCAAAGAAATGTCCAACTTTTTCAGCAAATCATACAACCTTGGAGTGATGAAACTCCGGTTGTTATAGATTTTGTTCGTCCTAGTAATTTTGGTCCAATATCTTTTATAGGTATTAATTTTCCTACTAGTTTAACTCAAATTAATACTCCTGAAACAACTAATTTTACCTTTTTACGAGCAGAAACTTCAGATGGAAAAGTTCTATTTGATAAATCTTATGCATTTGATAATAAGCTCAATAATTCGTTTACAGCAGTTCCTGTAATTGGGGGAGGAAAAACTTTTGATATCGATTTTGGAAGAATTCAACTCAGTAAGTCTCGACAAAGAGAAATTGCAATATCTTCCTATACTGGAAATCTTTATTTACCAGCAGTAGAATTAGTTATGTCTGGAAGTATTGATGATTTGAGTTATTCCCTATCTACAGGTATGTGGTTTAATCTTTTTCCTGATTCTGCACCGGTCATTAATCAGAATTTAGGTAATTTAAATCCTAATTCTACAGCAGAAAATTCTCTAGGAGGAATGTTAAAATTTGCCCTTAAAGGAGATTTTCAAAACACTTTTTATGACCAAAATCAGCAATGGGAAAGTATCATAGTTAATTCACCTTTTTTATCCCTAACTTATAATACTAATCCCAATCGTTTGAATCTATCAAGTCTTTCTGTTGGTAATGTATTTCAATTTGTAGAACCAGATTTTAATATAACTTTTTATCCAGTATTAAGTTATTCCCCTAAAATTCTCAATCCTGATGTTCAATCTTCTAGCTTAGATGATATTAGCACCTTTTTACTGTTGAATTTTTCCCATAAAGATGGTTTTAATTTTAATAGTTCTGTCTCTTTTAATGATCAAACTTCATATAAAGTTGAAGCTACCTATGATGTTTTCAAAGACCAAAAAGTAGGGACTATGGCAACTGGTCCATACTATTCTTCTTATTCTACAGCTTCTAAAGTATTTGACAGTCAGTTAAAAGATCCTAATTATGGGATGATATTTCGTTATACCAGTGCTAATTCTGGTTTAATTATAAGTTCTCGTTTAGGTAAAAGTGAGGATGGTTTTAGAGGGGATATGAATCTAGAATTTAAATTTTAGAAGATTTAAAACTCTGAAAAATGAAAAACTCTCTCCTACAAGGAGAGAGACTTTATTTATCCAACTCCCAAATTAATCTAAAGCTGGTACTAAAAAATTAACACTATTTATTCTAGAATCAACGTTGTTAACCGTAAATTCGACACTTTTATCATCAATCTGCTTTTCAAAAGGTACTACTACATTAATAGTAGACAAAGTTCCTGGTGTATTTGGAGGCAGAGGCGTAATAGGAATAGTTTTATCTCCTGTACCCGTCTCAATTATACTTGGATCGTTATTTTTTTTGCTCGCAGAAACATAGCTAGGGGTTATACCATCCGCACTCTCAACGATAAACTCAGTTGGTAGCTGAATTACTGATGGAGTTTGAATACTTGGTTCTGTGATAGTTACTGATGGAGTTTGAATACTTGGTCTTGTGATACTTACTGATGGAGTTTGAATACTTGGTCTTGTGATACTTACTGATGGAGTTTGAATGCTTGGTTTTGTGATACTTACTGATGGAGTTTGAATACTTGGTCTTGTGATACTAAATACGGATTGTGCTTGAACACTTTCATGTATTAAAGTTGATAGTAAAATAGCTAACATCAACTCTTTAACTTCCAAACTATTGATAGACTTGATTTGTAGTGTCATTGTATTTAGTCCTTTATTTCAACACATTAGTGTAACTTTTATATAAGTATTGGTAATACATTAGCTGTAAGCTTTTGTAATTAAAACTTCTACCTCCCTAGGGAACAGAAGAGATAAAACACCTTAAAACCAATACCCTTTAACCCTTTCAATCTTGTTACACAGAAAAGTACATAGATTAATTCTCACACTTATTAATTCCATTGTCAATAATCTTGCTAGAAAAATCCGATTTTGTATTAGTCTTAATTCCAAAATTGGTTTAATATCTTTAATATAATTCTCTTTTAAACGCTTGTAGTATCAGTCTTATCTCTATAATTATCTTCCTTAAAACCTCTCATCACAGCAATGTTCTGTATTGTGCTAAATATTTTCTGCGTGAAAAATAGTTTGGTAAAAGGTAAATAATTACCAATTACCAACTAACCAAAATTAAGCTTTCTTCAACCAACTAAACATGGCACGTAAATCTTTACCAACCGCCTCAATAGGATGTTCCGCTTCTTGACGACGCATAGCAGTAAAACCAGGTTTACCCGCTTGGTTTTCCAACACAAACTCCCGCGCAAATTGTCCAGATTGAATTTCGCTGAGGATTTTCTTCATTTCCGCTTTAGTGTCAGCAGTGACAACGCGAGGACCACGAGTATAATCACCATATTCGGCAGTATTAGAAATACTATCACGCATTGTTGCTAAACCACCTTCTACCACCAAATCAACAATTAACTTGACTTCGTGCAAACATTCAAAATAAGCTAATTCTGGTTGATATCCTGCTTCTACAAGAGTTTCAAACCCAGCTTTAATTAAAGCGCTCAAACCCCCACATAATACCGCTTGTTCCCCAAATAAATCCGTTTCAGTCTCTTCGCGGAAAGTAGTTTCTAAAACACCGGCGCGTGTACCACCAATACCTCTAGCATAAGCCATAGCGCGATCGCGTGCGTGACCAGTGGCATCTTGATAAACTGCAAATAACGCAGGTACACCTTGTCCTTGTTCATAAGTACGACGGACTAAATGTCCTGGTCCTTTAGGTGCAACCATCACCACATCAATATTAGTCGGGGGTACAACTTGTCCAAAATGGATATTAAAACCATGTGCAAAAGCTAAAACGTTTCCAGCTTCTAAATTTGGCTCAATTTCGGTTTTATAAATAGTTTTTTGAACCTCATCAGGTAATAAAATCATGATGAAATCAGCAGCTTTAGCAGCATCAGCCACATTTTTGACAGTCAACCCAGCAGATTCCGCCTTTGCTGTAGACTTACTACCGGGGTATAATCCCACAATCACATTAACACCGCTATCTTTTAGATTCAGCGCGTGAGCATGACCTTGAGAACCATAACCAATAATAGCAACGGTCTTACCTGCTAAAAGATCTAAATTAGCATCTTCATCATAATACATACGCGCCATAGAAGCATCTCCTGTTCGTAATAGTTGTTGTCAAATTGGCAGAATTTTTATTGTATCGCAAACTGTTCAGTTGTCAGTTGACCAATCAGCAAACTCTCACAACCGTGCTAACTAAACCCTGATAAATGGATAATTTCTGACCGTTGCATCAAAACTAATTATGGCCTTCGTGGAGCGTGCCTAACGCATCCCTATACATATAAAATATCTATCTCTACTCTTAATTTAATCCCAAAATAAAATAGTTATTTATTCAAATTGCAAAATTCAAAATTATCGCCTATAATGAAAATGTGAACTGCATGGGGCTTTAACGGTTTCGACAGGTTGGCGAAAGCTACTCTGTGATTCAGGTCGAGAGCGAGTCATCTCTCGCAAATCAAAGACTCGAAAAAAAAGTAAATGCGAACAATATCGTAAAATTTGCTCGTCGGGAAGCTCTAGTAGCAGCCTAAGAAACCTCTTTCAGGTTCGAGCGTCTTTAATTTGACTCCGTTAAGGATTAAAGACCTAACCCCCAACGGATGCTCCAACAAGCGTTCTCTGGTTGGCTTGGAGGCTAAGATTAAATCAGAGCATCCTACGTTCGGGATAATGAACGATTCCCGCCTTGAGGGTCAGAAAGGCTAAACCTGTGAACGAGTGGAGGGTTAATACCCAGTTTGGACATGGGTTCGACTCCCATAAGCTCCATTTTCAATAGTTATTTAACCCGCTAAACACTTGAATGTGTCCGCGGGTTTTTTGTTATTGTAGAGGCCTTTGACATACTCACCGACCTGAAGGTGCGGTGATTCTTGACACTTCAATGAAACACGCCACAAGTGGTCTTATCGTCCCTCCATGTCCGTTTAAAGTCTCCCAATG
>Ga0208591_1000198_pt1 | contig 8903 bp, 21 predicted proteins | sample LakMenEpi14Nov09_FD_150697 | JGI IMG/M metagenome (GOLD analysis project Ga0208591, IMG submission 150697) | Freshwater microbial communities from Lake Mendota, WI - 14NOV2009 deep hole epilimnion (SPAdes) | ecosystem: Environmental > Aquatic > Freshwater > Lake > Epilimnion/Euphotic zone ...
CCTGTTGCGATGTCTATAAGTATTCTATCCATTGTTCGTAGTTTTTAATCCTAATCCATAATCTGCTAAAGTTGGATGCACCCATTGAAAGTCTATCATATCAGGCGCAAGTGGTGTGTTATCAATCAACAATGCTTTTTCTTTCTTGACTTTAAGTTTCGCACCGAATCCTGACTTTACCTTGATGCCACGATATGCAATGTAATGCCTTATTTGATGTTCGGTTATGTTGTAATAATCAGCCCATTCGATTGCGGTTTTTTCCATTGCGTGTTCCATTATGTATTCCAATACTATGGGCGATGTTCGATACCCTGAATCTTTCCCCTTCAATCCATTTCGGTAAAAGAACTGGTGCATTGTGCGATACGTTACGTTCGCAAGTTTCGCCCACTCTTTGTAGGTGTACTTGGTTGGTGTTGCTTTGATTTGTTCAACTATTTCTATGTTCATTTTGTTTTGTTTTATTTGTGATGTAATTTTCTATTATCTCTTTGCCGTATGCCATAAAGTAAAATTTGTCATCTTCCCTTATTGCCCACAATGTTTCCAAGATGATGCCGATTTCGTCTATTGATGTTTCTTCCATAATTCTTTTAATAATTTGTCATAGTGATAACTTGCGCTACAAAGCAATGAGGCAATGCTTGTAGCTGACAGTTACCAGCAATGCCAGACGACACTCCGTCAGAACATTCGCAGTTGACTATTCCAGTCATTAAAACGCTTTTCTTGTTTCTCATAATATTCAGGGTCTATTTCAAACCCAATAAATTGTTTACCCGCCTTTGCTGCAGCTATCCGTGAGCTTCCACTTCCAACGTGAGTATCTAAAATCAAATTTGCATCCGCACAATAGTTTAAAATAATCCAGTCGTAAAGTTGTATTGGCTTTTGAGTTGGGTGTATTCTATCAAATGTTTCGCTTCGTTTGGTGTATTGCTTTAGCACTTTATCAAATGAAGTCCAAGCCAATTCACCATCAGCAAAATCGCCACCCATATTCTTTTGCCAATACAACCAGCATCTTGAAGCAGGTAATAAATCAGCAAAGTAATTGCCACCCCAAATAATTTGATTTTTAGATACTCTCATCAGTTCGGCAAAGTATTCTGCGTTTGGTCTTTCGTTATCCCATCCTTTCTTTTCTCCGTTGGTTCTTTTACTTCCTCTCGTTCTTGCTTTGCCTCCATCTTCACCAATCCCATAAGGCGGGTCAACAATAGCTAAATCAAAATGGTTATCGTTAAAGCGTTTTAATGCCTTTACACAATCTTCCAAATAAACCTCCGATGAAGGCACTGCTGGTAACACGTGCTTTGCAAAAGCGGGGGTTTCCGTTTTCAAAGGAACATTCTCGTTAAATATATCATTCATCTTTCTAATTAAATTTAGTGGTTAAATGCCCCGCCTTCGCAAAGCACCATACGTTAGTGGTTATGCACCTTGCATTTTTTACACTTACGCCTCATATCATTATCATCATTCGGTTTTACCCAAATCCATTCGTGATTGCACGAACCACTAACACTAAATAAACGCAATAGCTCACTTAGTGCTTGTTGAACAGGCATAGTGCCTTCATCAACTTTTATCAATATATTTTCAATTTGTTTTTCCATATCGCTACTGCGTTTATTATTTTACGTTATCACTCCAAATATATCACCAACTTATCTTCATTGCTTTCTTCCTCATCAATCTCAAAGACTCCAAGAGGTACATTCTGCGATATGGCAATATGGAATAACCGATGGTCACGAGATGACTTTGGAACGCATACTCTATACGTCTTGCCTTGATAGTCAATCGTTGGTCTTGTAATGGTCAGCACACCATTACGATACGTTGTAAGCACCTCAGTTGTATGCTCAAAGAACGGATGTTGGCAAGATACACGATAGCTATGCTGATTAGTGCTATACACTATCTTGATGCAGTTAGGAGGTGTCATAGTGATTCTATTTGTTGTTTAACTTCTTGATAAAATTCAATAATTTCTTTATGAAGAATGTATGGTTTAATATTATCTATATTCAATATCTCATCAACTGTTATCAATGCGCATTGCTTGGCGTTTTGTATTTGAGTATCAATTTGATATCCTCCTCGACTATAATTAAAATCAGTATGCGAGTATTCGCAGAACTTATCAACTAACTCTTTTGCCCTTTCTTTTGGTGTCATAGTGTGAGTGTATTATAATATTCTCTCGCCTTGATTATCTTGCCTTGTAACTTCTCCATCAAGATAGCATCATAGTCAAAGTTAAATACCTTTATACGCTTCTCAATAGGTAACTCAAGTATGATGTCATTATTACGTTGGATCTGCTGACATTGTGCAATGTAATCTTCGTTTTCATAGTTTCGTCCAAACTTCCACGCAAGACGTTCGCACTCGGCTATAACCATCTCCTTCGTGTTAGGCACAAGCGCATAAATCAACCGATAATTATGCACCCCAGTTAACTTCATATAGCATTGCGCTTGGACTTCATACATCGTAGTCGGCTCGGCTTCAAAGAACGTGCGTAATGACCACGAAGTTTTTATGTCTTCAACTGCATCCGTTAGTATAATGTCAGGAGTACCAATGATGAACTCATCTTGTAACTTCTCACGATTCTTTGTCCTAAACGCACCGCCAAGCACATCTTGTACCAACTGCATAGAATCTTGTTCCATCGCCAAGCCTTTGTCCATATACTCGTTGTTCACAAATTCACGATATCCATATTCACCTTGTAACCACATTGCTTCGACTAATGTCTTAGCGGTTGCTGACAAGTTTCCTGCGTCTTTATCTGCTTTTAGTTTCGGTTCAGTTAGTAATGCACCCACACCACTACATCTGAATAGTAATTGCTTATCCATTGAGTAACGCCTCCTTCGTGTAGTATTGGGATGTTAAACCAAGTGTTTGAGCCACATCACGAACAGATGACAAGTCGCTAAGATTCAAGCATTGTTCAATGAACTTTGATACTCGTTCTTTCTCTTTGGCATCGTTAATCTTGTCATACGATAGCAACTCGCTATCACCTGTAAATGCTATCACATCTTTGCGGTTAAGGTTAGCACCAAACAAGTCACCAAAGTGGTCACAAGCGTCCTTGATAGCAATTGTCTTAGCTATTGGTAGTGCCATCATTACCGCACCTTTACCCACGTTTGACATATCCATCTGAAGTGAACCGCTACCTGCTTTTGTTTGTAGTTCTTGCGCACCAACTCCATCGTGGAACTCCATTGTGTTGGTAGCAGGATTCAAATAATGTACCCTAACTGTCACCTCAACCGCATTCATAAGCATCCCAGTTTTCAGCACCTCAATCGAATACTTTTTAAAGCATCTACGAAGCAAGTATTCAACCTTATCAATCGGCAGGTAATTATACCCCTTGATGAATGGATGTTGTTTAACCCAAGCACTAGGTGGCGGTGTAGCAAGTACCACGTTGAGTTGTTCAAGTGGTATTGCTACGTCTAATTGTTTGAATAGCGAAGTTATAGTCGGCTTAGTTGCCTTGACTAAGTTGGTGTTATTAGTCATTGTTACCTCCTTCTCTTTCGCCTACGAAGTCACTACTTTCGTGAACATCATCTTCACGTTCACGTTGACGTTCAATTTCGGTCATTGATGATAATGTTTGGTAAGCCATTGACTTCGCTTTTGCGATTTCTTGTTCAGCAATAATAAGCGAATCTTGAAATTTGTCTTGTGTTGATGGAATGTAGCCTTGTTCAAGATGCCAATCTAATCCAAGATTACTTACTTGAATGTCTCGCAAACAAGCTATATCAATAGATTCTTTTTCGTTTAGCCATAGTTGTTGGATTATACCGCTTGGCGATTGTAAGAACATTGGGAATTTGTGTTGTGTTTTCATTGTGTATATAATTTTTGTAAAAGTAATTAATTTTTTAATACGAAATCATCGTTAACTAAATATTAGCATACATCAGTCGGTTGAGGTTCGTGATATTCCAAGTCACCCTTAACTCCTTGCTCGTGATCCAATCGCACCCAGTCTTCAGATAGTGCTACCTTTGATGCTGTCCATTGGCGATGTCCGTTTTTTAACCTCCAATAAGCTACCAAGTCATCGTGTGTTTTCTCATCGGTAATGAGGCGGTTGATGATGAAGTCAATAACGCTGTCCATTTGTTCAGTTGTGATGCAGGAATCTATCCACGCAGATACGATGTTGTAATGTGTTGATGGTATCATTTGTTTAATGGTTTAAAGGTGTAAATTAATGCTCTTGAAATGCTATCTGTGTATGTCATACTATCCGCCATATTCTTGTGAAATTCCTCAAGGTACATTTGCATCTCGTGAGGTTGCACTCCGTTATCCTCTGCGGTTAGTTCGGCAATAGCTTCGATTCGTGATATGTCTTTGTTCTTAGCCATATCAATAACAAGTGGATGGTTGATGTGTAGATTAGTCATTCTTGATTAGATGTTTAGTTAATAATTCTTTTTCGGTCTTACGGATAACTTTCTTATCCTTTTCATTTGCCACTCTGACGAATACGCCCATTAGTGGTGTCTTGTACTTCGGCTTTGCGCCTGTTTTTTTTGCCATTGTCTTATGTGTTAAAGGTTATTGTGCGTGATGGATGCGACCCCCTTTGTGATGTTATTTATATTAATTTAGTTAAAAAATCTCTTCTTTTTTTTAATTCATTTACCCAAATTAAATAATCAGCATCAGTAATATTATTCATTTTTATTACTTTATCAATTTGTGTAATTTTTAAATTTAAAGCTCTCCACTCTTCTCTTAATTTATAATTTGTATTCATTGTGTTTGTTTTATAAAGCAAATATAATATTATATTCTCCATACTACCAAATATATTTTTCAAATTTCGCTGAAACCCAATGATACCAACGGAAGAAATTTTTTAAGAATGTATAGATAATCTGAAATTATTGGATTATATGTCGCAAATATCTCACAAATTTGCGACAAGATACACCCCAAAAGCAAGTCACCTCGTAGATACGAGGTGGCTCTTAAAATACACATGAAAACAATCTTACTACCTACTCAATAACTCACGCATCAACTTGCGTAATCGTTCGGCTTCGGCTTCTATCTCAATTAGTTTTTTCATTATTACTTCCCTTAGTTCGTCATTATTCATATAGTTTCCAGTATAGATATTTATTACCAACCCAAGCAAACTGAGGAGAGTATAAGAGAAATCCGTTTTTTATTAAATTATTTGAAGATGCAATATTATCTATTGTAGTATACGTTATTACATTGACACACTTTTGTTTTTTAGCAGATTCAATGCGCTTTTTTATCATTAATGATTGTATGCCCTTACCCCTATGATAAATTGATACCCACATCCTGACAAATATACATACACCTTCTGATAAAGCACTTCCACAATAAGCTATAATTTCACCTTTTGAAACTATAACAAACCATTCACGATTGTCCTTAAATTCATCATAACAATTTGAAAATACTTTTGCGTCAAGTTCAACTAACTTGTTGTAAAGTTCTGATTCGTGTTTTACTCTTTGTATTCGCATCTTACAATACTTTGCCATAGTTAAAATAAGTGGTTTATTCGTGCGACTTGTCCGTGTTGTTTGTGATGCAAAAATCCTTCAACTGCTTTGATACTCAAGTACCCATTACGATGATGCCAACTATCCGTGCCACTTGGCGAACGTAATGATTCAACAGTTACTCCTGCATAATCTTTGGATGACTTATGATGGATATGATGCGTATAGATGTATCTATGTTTCGTTTCTGCCCATTCTTTGCTATACTCAAGTGCCATAAGCAATGGAAGGTCTTGTTGTTTAGCACCATCTCCGTGCGTTGTACCTATCAGGTTATTATGGTATTGATAAGCCTTGCGATGTGCTATCGAACAATCAAAAGTTATGTTAGAACAATTCTTGAAGTAAGTCTCAATAATCTGCGCTAAGAAGAACCCATTTGTATAATCGTGGTTCGATGGATTAAACGTGAAGTGAACATCGGCAACCGACAACAATAACTCCAAGACATCGGTGTACAACTTCTTGGCTATCATAAAATTATCGTACCACATCCCATCGGTATCTTGTTGCGTAAGTGATGTAGTCGAAGATTTGGCATTATCAACGTGCAATATATCGTTACCACCAATGAAAAGTATCTTGTCAATGTTATACGCAGACACCTTACTTAAGATGCCGTTAACCCCCTCTAAAACTCGTTTAACCGCTATCTGAGAGTTATAATCTTCACCTGTTTCAAACGCTGAACATAATTTACCGATATGAATGTCAGCAGGGTCAATAACTAACAAGTGACCATCCTTGCAAATCTCACGTTTTATCTTTGTGAATGTTGGTCGGTAGGCTTGTAAATCGGCAATCAATTCAGAACGAAGTGTCTCAACTCGTTGCACTTCTTGTGGAACATAGTTTGGATTCTTAACTTGTATTGATGCGCCTTCATCCTTTAGCCACATTGTCTTGGCATCCATTATTGATACACCAAGTCTGTTCGCAGCCTCGTAGATTCCTTCTTGAATATCGGCAATGCGTCTTCCGTGTCTTGAAATATATCTACCTAACTCTTTAACATCATTGTTCTCTTTACTATTGGCTTTAACATTCAAGATGGTTTGTGCTATCTCTACTCCTGTTTTCTCCTCTGAATATATCTGCTTAATAACGTCATTGTACTTAATCCACTTCGATGTCATTTGTGTATTTTAAAGTGAAAAGGGTGACGAATATACGCCACCCTTATAAGTCATTACTACTTGTTGCCGTAAGCCTTGTATGCTGGGTTTATCCAATTAATCAACACAGGCAAGTTTGCCACTATTCCTGCCGTCAATAACTTTTTAACCATAACCATATCAAAGCTGAATAAATCGTGACCATTGCTTAACTCAACAAGCCACAAAGATAGGATAATTGTTGCGAAACCTTTTACGAATGTTCCAAACGGAGTTGTTAATGCTTTTTTCATTTTTTTGTTATTTTAATAAATGGCAATATTACCAAAAGTCCTTTTACAATACCTCTCCAAAGTTTACCTCCGAAGGTTCTTGATGGTGTTGATGCAAGTTGGTTAGCGACTATCGAAGCCTCATTGACTATGATGTCTTTACCTTCTTGCGAAATGTTTACTTTAATGTCTGACATATCTTTAGATGTTTGATGATGTTGTTGTGAAATACAAATCTGCTTCTGCCTTGCGCCTACGAGTTAACCCTTTCTCAAATGATGAACCCTTATTAACCCACTTCATAAATTCCGTACGGATCGTGGCATCTGATGGATTCGCATTTACTTTCTTGAGTAGCGTTGACTTATCAAGATTGCCTAACCCAAGATTATAACTAAACGATACCAACGCATCGAACATACCTTGAGTTAGAACACTTCGTACTCGCTTATTCACTCCATACTCAAAGCTAAGTAATATCGTAGCGAATAACTCATCAGCACGTTGCTGAGTAAGTACATCACCTTTCTTTACTCGGATGCCGTTCTCATATTGCGTATTGCCCCAACCGATTGTCCAAATAGCCTTACTATCTTGATACGCTTGTAGACGGCAAGATTCAAAGGTTTGGATTAGTTTAATACCGACTTGTGATACTTTCATTTACGGATTGTTTTAATCTTTCTACCTAAATGTTCTTGATACAAATCACCTTCCTTGAAGTCTTTGATTTGCTCAATAATACACTCCATCACTTTAGCCGACCTATCCATCATAAAAGATTGTCTATCAATGCTACGAGTATTTGTCTCAATGATGCTATACATCTTCACTCTATCTTCTTCCATAATACGCTTCACTTCAGCACGAAGTGCATCAAGTTCGTTCATCGTTCGTTCGGTGAACTTATCGTATCTTTTCCATAGTATGTAACCACAAAATGCCAACACACCTACAAGTGCGCTTTGCTTTAACATCTCTTCTATCAGTTTTGTTTCCATTGCTTTATATCAACTTTAGCTTTTATATTATTATTCAAGGTTAGGTGTTGCATCAATCCAAAGACCATCTCCGCTTTACTTTCCACATCATCTCCAAGTATGGCATCGGTTTCGATATGAGCAATGTATAACTGCTTCAAATCTTCGTATGTGCCAGTCCAAGTGAGAGTGATTAGGTTCATTTGTTATTGTCCGCTTTGTTGAATTTTGTTATACTCCTCAACATATATATTCTTAACTTCAGTCGGTGTCAAAGGTCTATTGTAAAGTTCAACAAATTTCATGTAACTATTTCCTAAAAAAGATGCCACCCCTCTTCCTACGGCAAAGGTTGAGTTTTGTGGGTTTTGTAATGACGATGGTATAGTTCCAGTCATCGTACCCCCTATGTCAACTCCGTTAACGTATAGCGTAATCCTATTTATTGCCGTTGCCTGTGTGCCATCATATACTGCTACAAAATGTCTCCAAACTCCTGCACTTGCGTAAGCTGCTGTTGGAGAAACTTTACCTGTAAAAATATTTGGTGGTGATATAACCACCATTTGAAACCCACCTCCTGCTGTATTTTGAACATTCCAAATACCAAGATTTATTGATACGTCATAAGTTCCAATAAAACAAGGTGATGTAGTTGTATTCCTCTTACCCCAAAATGATATGGTAAGCATATTGGTAAGCGACTTTACCGCTAATTGATTACTTGCCGTATATGCCGATGAAGTGCCATTACAATATGCTGACGCATTGACAATATACGGATTCCCTTGACCTACTAACTTATCTCCACCTTTCATATCAAGTAATACATTACCTGTTTGTTGTGTCATAGGATAATAAGCTACAAGCGAAGAACGATTGAGCATAGATACTCCAAACGAACTCAACACCACCGCTAATAATATTACTGCAAAT
>Ga0208591_1000200_pt1 | contig 8879 bp, 6 predicted proteins | sample LakMenEpi14Nov09_FD_150697 | JGI IMG/M metagenome (GOLD analysis project Ga0208591, IMG submission 150697) | Freshwater microbial communities from Lake Mendota, WI - 14NOV2009 deep hole epilimnion (SPAdes) | ecosystem: Environmental > Aquatic > Freshwater > Lake > Epilimnion/Euphotic zone ...
CCCCGAGGTTATTGAACGTTTACTCAGCGTCTGACCATGGTCTGACGCTAACGGATTTTCTATTATTTTCATTGATTTTATACCCTTTTTTAGATAATTCGATATGCTTTTTAGAATATTTGTAGTAAACACCCGTCTGACCCTTATTTTATGAAATATATACTAACAGGAATTACTTTGGTAATTCAGTTTGGAGTAATTGCACAGCTTAATCAACCCGACTATACTATTTTGCAAAATTGGGCAGCTCACCCTTTAAAAAAAGACATGGCTGATAGTGTCCCGAAGTCGCTGAGAAAAGATTATATACCTATAGAAAATGTAGATATATTTTTTATACATCCAACAACCTATACACAAAGCGATAAGACATTTGGGCAAAATGCTCCTATTGATAACCCTTTTCTCCTCAAAAAAACCAATGAAGGAACTATTTTATTCCAGGCCAGTATATTTAATGCGGCTGGAAGAGTTTTTGCTCCTTACTACAGGCAAGCACATATTAGTTCTTACTACCCTATATCACAACTTGATACTGTAGAAGCAAAAACATCATTTGAATTGGCATACAGTGATATTAAAAAAGCTTTCGAAACCTTTCTTCAAATATGGAATGAAGGAAGGCCTATTATTATAGCCTCGCATAGTCAGGGTACAACGCATGCAAAACGTTTAATGAAAGAATTTTTTGATGGGAAACCATTGCAACAAAAATTAGTTGCTGCCTATTTAGTTGGTATGCCCGTAGAGCCAAACTGGTTTACTAATATTGATCCTTGTAACAAACCAGATCAAACCGGTTGCTACTGTAGTTGGAGAACCTATAGAAAAGAGTATAAACCCGATTACATTAAAAGAGAAAAATATGTGGCAACAGTTACTAATCCATTATCATGGGACATAGATAAGCCAACTATAAGTAGAACTGAAAATAAAGGATCCGTGCTAAAAAACTTTAATAAGATTATTACGCAGGTAGCCGGTGCCGAGGTTAGTGATGGTGTATTATGGACCGAAAGACCAAGGTTTTTTGGAAGCATTTTATATACTACTAAAAATTATCATATTGCCGATTTAAATTTTTATTATCTAAGTATCAGAAAAAATGCATTACTAAGGGTAGAAAGTTTTTTAAAGAAATGATATTGTAATCAGCTTGGTTACTTTAAAATCGATAGGCCTCTCTATTATAAATTATATTAGCTCAAGTAGGCAATAATATTATATACTGAATGAACCAATGCTGTAAACCAAAATGACTTTAACTGATTGGGGTTAAAAGACAAATACAAGTAACCAAAAAAGAAACTATCAATAAATGTTTTTAAAAAATAAGCCCAATTTTTATAATGAAGAAGGCCAAAAACAACAGCAGAAATAAATACAGCCAGATGTTTATTGAGTTTAAGAGATTTTATAGATTCGTCTACTATCAAAATTTGAATAAAATAGGTTTCAACAATTGGTCCCAAAATGAATACTAGTATTATTTTTTCATAAATATTAGTAATGTCATTGCCATTACTCTCAACATTAGGAGCAATTACTACCCATATCCATGCATTCAAAATGAGTAGCCCCAAGGTGAGAAAAAATTTAAAAAAGGTATGTACACCCGCAGATTTCATCTTACATATTTAAAAAAAAAAGGCTACAACAAATAAAGCATCACCTCAAAATTCACAATGCTCTAAAATTATTAGCAACTTATCATTAGTGAGTTACATAAATTGATTAAAACTTTGATTATTGTTATTAGTTTGTATAGATTTTAGAGAAAGTTAAAACCGATATTCTGCTTTAATTAAAGCTATTCTAGGAAGAAGATTTGTAGAATTTTTCGTAACTGAAACATCTGATAAAGAAATATTAACAAACTCAGTTTGCTTCCAAAGATTAGATATACTAAGTCCTACACTAAATTTTCCTTCTATTATTGCTTTGGTCCAATCAAAATCTGTAAATATCAAGAAGGCTCTGTCTACTTGCTCTTTCGGAAAATGATATCCTTCGTTTTTAATTTTCAAGGTTCCTAATTTTTTTAGTGACAAATGAATATCAAAGAAGCTTGTATGGAAAATAAAACGTCGATTTTGCTCAGTTACATTTCTTGATGCAGTTCTCTTGATACCAAAATGGTGATTATAAAATCCTTTAAAAACTGATTTTGCTTCTAGTCCAATAGTCAAAGATTCTGTTTCAATTTTTCGAATATTTGATCTATTTACAACATTATAAAAAGTTGAGGTTGATAGCTGTGTAGTTAACTTCAAATTATTATCTAATCTCTTCACGAAAATATCTGCATTTGTGTTCAAGCTTTGTGACTGTTTGTTTTGCAACCAAATTTTTTCTGAGAAAATAAGAGATGGATCAATAATTGTATTTGTTCCCAAAAAGTTTTGACCGATAATACCTAAGTAGAAAATATTTATAAAGAGTCGATCAGCCCAATTACCTAATGTATATGATAAAATATTAGTAGTTTGTCGGATTGGTTGAATATTACCTGACCCTCGTTGAAAACTCCTAAAGCCACTCATTCTATAAGTAGGCTGAACATCTTCAAAAACCGGCGGAGTATTTGAAAAACCCATAACACCTAAAAGCTTGTGCTTTTTGTTTGGCTGATATGCTATTGTTAAAGAAGGATTTAGAAATATATTTGTAAAGCTATTAGTATTTATAGCAATACTGCTCTGCCTAATAAATAGAATTTCAACAGATGGAATAAAGCTTACTGATTTCCATTTCTTACTTGCACCAATTTTTGAATATAGGTTTTCAAGATTAAGTGAAAAGTATCCGTTAAAGTCATTTCCAGTATTGTAAATACTATCTTTATTTTTAAATAACAGTGTGGCAAATTGTTCTGTTCTTTGTCTCTTGTAACCTACACTGGTTTCGAGAATGACTGACTGAGTAAGCTTATTCACATAAGTGAGGTTAAAATTATTATCACTACGGTATTGTTGAATATGCTGCAAAGAATTTATTGTGCTTGGCACGCCAAAAAATATAGTAGGTAAAAAAGGTTGATTAGTATATTCTAAGGGTAATTCCTCCTTAGTTTTCCCAAAGACTATTTGTATAAATTTTTTTTCGCTAATCCTTTTACTTAAAGTAGCCTTATATGAAAAGTAATTTTGCTTAAAAGTATTTTGTCCAAGTAAGGGTTTATTATTAAAGCTTGTTGCAGCAACTTCCTGATTATTAACACCTAACCAAAATATATCCGCATTTAAAGACGTGGTATTGTCTATTTCCGTTTGCCAATTTAGCTTTCCCAAATAAGTAATTGGCATTCGTCTTATATAATATGCTTCATTGTTGATAAAAGCAGTATCTTTTAATGCTATTGACTCCACTAGCATTTGCGTTGTTTCTACCCTGTCTGACAATCTATTGATACCAATGCGGATTTTAGTATTACTAAAGGGACGTAGAATGATGTTACCTGAATTTAGCAACATCCGATTGAAGGAAAATTTTTTTGATGGAAGAGAAGTTGAATTGGGCATAAATGAAACAGATGGAGATAAAAAATTATTTTGTTCATTTTCATCACCTATCTCTTCATTTATATTTCCTACCTGATCTATCAGTGATATATCAATATTAATGCCGGTTGAATTCGCCGCAGTTAAGAAATAATATTTCAGTTTTTTTCTGAAATTCATCAAATTCATTCTTCCAGCATAAAATTCAGTATTGACAGGGCTTAAGTTCGCATCAATATTTCCAAACCATTTTCTTTTAGCTTCATTGGTAAGTCGCAAGTTCAGTGCCACCTTATCGGATTCTTTTAATCCTTTCCGTAATTTTTGTGATTCATAATGCTGTATTATTTCAACTTTATCTACAACCCCTGGAGGCATATTTTTGGATAGTAGTTTATAGCCTTTATCAAAGAAATCGTCGCCCTCTACCATTATTTTCTCAATTTCTTTTCCGTTTACTCGTATGGATCCATCGCTGGAAACATCCAATCCTGGAATCTGTTTTAATAAATCTTCTAATACTTTTTCAGAACCGTTAGTAAATGATTTAGCTTTCATACTAATGGTATCACCTTTATCTACAATCGATTGATTGGCATGAACAGTCACTTCTTTTAGTGTCATTATATCATCACTTAAACTATCAACGAGTATTATTAAACTATCAATGTTAGCTTCGAGTCTTCTCACTTTGCTAATATAGTTTAACGCGCTAAATCTTAAGTATAATCCATCTCTGAACTGATAGTTGCACTTATACTTCCCAGATGAATCAGAAGTTGTAAAAAAAAATATTGATGAGTCGGGTTTAATCCCTATGATTGATGCAAATTTAATGGGCTTACCCATATTATTTATCAATTTCCCTTCTATTCGAATTTGCCCCGTTAATGAAGTAACTCCAACAAAAAAAATTAGAAATAGAGAACTAAATAATCTATCCATATTAATAAGATCTTTCAAGTGCATCAATTTTTATTTTGACGGCGACTTCTAAGCCTCTATCTGTTTTTGAACTCATTAACTTTTCAAAATTTGTTTGGGCTAGGTCTAATTTCTCGACATATTCCTTCAGGGTTATTTGTTTATTAGTAGTAGAATTAAATTCAAACATCGTTTCTCTATAAGGTAAATTGATTTTATTAAGCCTAAATACAACTTTACGTTCAGTATCTGATGCCTCAACTACCATTCCAGGAAGGCCATGCAGTTTCCAAGGGCCGAAACTAAAAGGATAGGTCGTTGTAAACCATACTGTATAGTAGCGCCCTCGAAAAAAACCCTCAGCTAAATTGCAATTAAATCCGTTTACATTTTTTCTATCTTTTTTTATGTCCCATTTTATTTCAGGAATATTTTCCTTTACATAATATATTGATTTAGAAAATAACATTCCCCTCTTTTCAATTAAATTATTTGTTTCTTTATCAGTTGAAATTCTGTATGAATTTGTATCAACTATATATAATGAACCCTCCCTTTGTGAAGACTCAGTATCTCCGGTTACTACGTTTGGATCCGAAGCTTTATATGTAAATAAGGAATAATTATTATTTAGCAAAAGTGTTGATTTGTATGTTGTCGTTTTACCAAGTGAAATCAACATTGCATATTCTAATTTAACTTCCGAAGTTCTTGTCGTATTATTAATGAAAGTAAATAGTGAGTTAAGTATTAATATATAGTACATAAAATTATTTTAAAGTAAAAGGTTTGCCGAATTTCATCGGCAAACCTTTGTTATTTATTAAGTCAATGCAGCTCTAGCTTGCGCTTTTAATCGACGAATAACGGCTATAAGATCATCGCAATTCACATCTTTAGCAGTTACTGTTGCCGATGCATGCGTAGATCCGACTCCGATACTAACTGTAACAGTCACATCACAAAGAGTATACCCTTTTTCAATAATAGTAACAGACACTTTAAAGTCATCTAATTTTCGAATAGTGGTAGTTTTTTCTGTTGTTAGTTTTACTTCACTTGCATATGAACTACTCATTGACATAAGTGCACATAGCACAACAAACATCATCTTTTTCATATTATTTGTTTTAATTAAATTTCCCTCACCTGTCTATCGCCCTGGTGCGGATGTTCAGCGGATGATTTTACTTGCTTGTCTGCAACATGCACGTCTTTCTACCACCATAATCAACCGTGTACAGCAGTAAGATAATGGTCATTGATTTGATACAACGATATTATAATAAATGAGGTAAGTTTATCAGGTAGAAATACCTAACTAAAAATGTTTTTTCACGGTAAATAAAAAACCCCGTTTTTAACGGGGTTTACTCACTTATCAGAAAGATTTTATAGTTTCCAGTAAATTGAAAAATTAGCTACCCTACCATCTAAAGGTGCCCATATTTCAGGGAATGTAGGATTATTCAATGGCGGGAATACCACCACATTTTTTTTATTCTGCCTATAGTCCAATAAATTTTCACAATTCAATACCAAAGAAACTTTGCCAATATTATAGCGCATCATGGCCGCTCCAAATAAATAAGGTTCTGTAGTTTGTCCGTTATCTAAAAATTGTTTTCCTGTATAACTTGCTTCAATACCCGCTCTTAAATGATGGCTGAATTCATATGCTACAATTGTGGCTAATTTATTTCTGGCAATCAGTGGCAGATTGGTATTGGTTATATCATACTTTCTTTTGGCATTTGTATACACATACCCCAAGTATAACTCCAGTGCATCTTTGGTTGCCTGAACATAGGTTTCAAAACCAACCGTTTGTAACGGTGCTTGTTGATTGGTAAATGCATAATAAGTAGGTGGCGTTATTGTAGGGAGCGATACCAATAATAAGGGCTTATCGATCCTATTAAAAAAGAAAGTTTGATTAACCGTAAGCTTCCACTTACCCAGTTTTGTTTTGTAATTAACATCATAGTTGGCACCAACAGATTTTTCTGCCTCTAAATTATTACTGAGTGGCGTGATATAACGATAGTTTCTTTCATCTATTTCTCCATTTAACTGAACAGGTGTTTTATATCCCAAGCCACCCCCAATTCTCATGGTTACCTCCCTGTTCACTTTATACATCAGTGAAAGGCGGGGCAACAAAAAATTACCATATTTACTATGCACATCATACCGAATACCTGCTTGCAAAGTAAAATGCTCATTAAACTTCCAATCGTCCTGACCAAAAAAACCTATTGTATTGGTAGTTACATTTTGCAGTTGGGTACTATCAGGTTCAACTTTATTGAATTTATCTCCATTAAAATTTATCCCAACAACCCAATTATGGTGTTCTGTTTTTTTGGAATACGCAGCTTCTGTATACCAAATTTGTTGATTGGCTTTCATACCAAAAACATTGGTAGAAATATCGCGTCTCGAAAAATTAGTACTCCCTTTCAGCGTAAACTGAGCATTATTGGCTAGTTTTTCTTCCCAAATAATATCGGCTGTATGCCTTGTTGTTTGATTCCGGATAAAAAACCTACTGGTATTCGGATTTTTAGAAATAGCAAGCATATCACCTCCATTACGATCTTCACTATTGAATGTATATCCGATCGCAACGGTTGATTTATCAGACCCGTAAATAAAAAAGCGAGGATGAATAAAAATATTTTTGACTGAAGGCACATCTGAGAAGCCGTCTTTATTAACATCAACAGCATCCTGATTGGTTCCGCCTGCAAAAATAGTGTAGCCTACCTGCTTATTTCTTCCCGAAAAAAAAGTATTAATATTCGACTCTTGTAATGTAGAGCGATTAATTGTAAAACTAGCTTCGGGCTTACCAAGTTTTGGTTTTTTTGAGATCAAATTTAACATCCCTGCAATAGCGCCACCCCCATATAAAGTGGAAGCTGATCCTTTTACTAATTCTATTTGTTGCAGATCGAGAGGTGGAATTTGTAAAATTCCAAAACTACCTGAGAAGCCCCCAAACAAAGGCATTCCATCTCGTAGAATTTGCGTGTATTTACCCTGCAAGCCCTGTATACGCATATCCGCATTACCTGTAGCGGCATTGGTTTGTTGAATTTGAATACCGGCAATATCACCCAATAAACTTGCAATATTTCCCGGTTTAATTCCGTTTTCTTCATGTACTTCTTCTGCACCTAATACTTCTACTTTAGTAGGTAAGTCTTCTATGCGGGAGTTTGTGCGGGAAGAGGAAACAATAACTACTTCATCTAACTCTTCTTGTTGCTCATGCATAATAATAGAGATATTATTGCCCCCGGTATATAGGGTATCTATTTTCCCATACCCGGTAATTACAAAACTAATCTTCGTATTAGGCTGTATATCTAAGCTGAATTTACCAAGCGAATCGGTTTGCGTTCCTTTCTTCGTTTTTAAATTTGTAATGGAAACACTTTGTAATGGTTTCCCTGATTTATCATCTGTAACAGTACCGCTTATTTTTTGTGCACGTGCTTGTACATACAAAACGAAAGTGCATAGCAGTATGAAACAAATTTTTATATTAGCGATTTTCATAAAATTATTTTTTAGAGTGCATTATCATATTGTAATTTCTCCTCTGCTTTTTTAATTGTTTTCCCAAACCTATAGTTAAATCCGATATAAAAAACTTGTGCATCACGATAGTTCAATGCGGTTTGATACAAAAAAGGTGCTTGTAAATAACTACGTTGCCTTAAAGATCCAAATACATCACTTACAGTTAGGATAGCCGACATTTTACCCTGCCATAAATCTTGCCGCAAACCGAGGTTAGAAACAAAAGTAGGATAAAAATATCCTTGTATAGTTTGTCGAGCCGACCTAAATATGCAGGTGTTCTGCACCATCGTTGTTTTCGTAATATTGAAACTAAAGTTTAAATTAGTACTCATTGCAAAAATTGATTTTTGCTGAGGCATATCTACCGTTCCGAAGTTGATCAGATTATAAAAAACATTATTGCTAAGATTTGTTGTAAACCAAGTACCAGCTTTATAGGAAGCAATCAACTCAAATCCCGCCGACTGATCGTTTGATAAATTTCTTTGCGTTGTCAGGAAAACGGAATCATTTAATTTTTGCGTGATAGTAGTAAAACCATTGGTTTTATATCTGTAATAGATACTTGGAACAAGGCTCCAAGATTTTGATTTCCATTGATACCCAACCTCTATTGAATGAACGATTTCAGGCTTTAGCAAAGGGTTTCCTGCTCTTAAATTCAGGTTGTCCATGTACTCCGGAAAAGGATTCAAATTATCACCATTGGGCCTGTTAACCCGTTTACTGTAATTTAATTGTAACTGGCCATTTTTTAATTTATACGTGACATGTATTGTGGGAAATAACATAAAGTAATTATTATCTACAACAGAATCTTTCGTAACTAAATTGGAATGAACCAAAGACTGCTCGGCGCGA
>Ga0208591_1000201_pt1 | contig 8849 bp, 12 predicted proteins | sample LakMenEpi14Nov09_FD_150697 | JGI IMG/M metagenome (GOLD analysis project Ga0208591, IMG submission 150697) | Freshwater microbial communities from Lake Mendota, WI - 14NOV2009 deep hole epilimnion (SPAdes) | ecosystem: Environmental > Aquatic > Freshwater > Lake > Epilimnion/Euphotic zone ...
TATTATACCAGATGAGAATGCGATGATTCCAAGCGTCTGCAACCGCTAAACCATTACCACATTTACAAATACCCGTAGGCACACTAAATGTAGATTTTCCTGGTGTCCTTTTAGCGTTTTGTCCTTCATGAAAAAAGTCAGGTTGTCCTATTATCCAGTCAGCAGGTTGATGATCTTTTGTGGGTAAATTTTGCCAACCTAATAAACGATGATGTCCTGTATCTGCTACCCATAATGGTCCCGTTGGTGATAATAAACAAGCTGCACGGGGTCCAAACATTGTTGTGGGAGTAGGTGCAATAGGTATTGCTATTTGTTCTGGTGTAATATTGTTTCCTAATATTATTTTTGCACCATGAGGGGAGAGGGGTAAATGGGGGATATTTTGGGTTTGCAATGTAGACAGGGAATTAATATTTACGCTATTTACTCCAATACGGTTTAGTTAATAAAATTGTAGGTTGGTTTAAGCGATAGCGCAACCCAACAAAGTTTAGAAAATGTTGGGTTTCCTTGCGTCAACCTCATCTACTTAGATTATTGGAAAACCTGGAATAATTCTATCAATTTCCTGCATTTTTCATAAAGTTTCTGTTAAAGCAATAACAATTGTTTGATACTGGTTATAGAAAAGCTTGCCTCAGCATGAATTATGATATAATTGTATTACTTGATAGAGTTGAGATTACTTTGTTAAATTATGTTGATAAAATAAATACTATGCCAGCTAAAGACATCTATCACAATACTGTAAAAAATGCACTTATCAAAGATGGTTGGAAAATTATCCATGACCCTTTACGAATTCGTTTAGCAAGAGGTAAAAATCTATTTGTTGATTTAGGTGCTGAAAGATTATTAGCAGCAGAACGAGAAACAGAAAAAATAGCTGTTGAGGTGAAAAGTTTTACTCGTCCTTCGGATATGAAAGACCTGGAAGACGCTGTTGGTCAATTTGTGTTATATGATCATTTATTAGCACGTTATTATCCTGAATATAAGTTATTTCTGGCTGTGAGTGAAAGCACTTGTAAAACACTTTTTGAAGAAGAAGCTGGTCAAACTTTAATTGAAGATGGTGTAATTCGTTTATTTAGTTTTGATGCTGAACAGGAGGTAATTGTCAAATGGATTCCTTAACTAATCAATATCGTCAAATCATTAAAAAAATTCTTGAAGAATATGCTGATTTTCTTGGCAATGATGAACAAGTTAAAGTTGAATTGGTGTTAGATGAAAAAAATGATCGTTATTTATTAGTAGAAACAGGTTGGAAAAATGGTTATCGGATATATGGAACTTTATTACATCTTGATTTAATTGATGGTAAGGTTTGGATTCAACATGATGGTACTGAGGAGGGGGTTGCTAATGATTTAGTTGCTGCGGGAATACCAAAAGCACATATTATTTTAGGGTTTAAAGCGCCTGAAGTTCGGAAATATACGGAATTTGCTGTTTTTTAGGTAAAAAATTGTTAATTATGGCTTAATCAATCCTTTGAAGTTGGTATACTTGTAACAAGCCTTAACTAAGCGAAAACACCAAGATTTTAGGTTTTCATTAGCATTATGTTTTCTAAGTTCAAAAAAGTCTTTTCTGTATTAATCCTGAGTCTAATTTTAACGGGTTATCTAGGATTTACGTCAGTAGCACCTGCATTTGCTTTCAACTTTTTCAGTTTACCAGGACATCTTCAGCAAGTATTATCTAATAAACAATTATGATATAATCGTATTACTTTGTTAATTTGCTCATTTATTGCAATCTCAAACTTAAATTATTATGCTGCGAGAAAAAATTAAGCAAGAACTAGATAAACTCAATGAAGAACAACTCGAAAAAATAGCTGATTTTATCGCTTTTATTGAGTTTCAGACTAAACAGGTTTCTTATGCTGGAGCATTTTGGCAAGAAGTAACACCAGAAGCAAGGACTAAGGAGTTTCGTGAATGGGTTTCTCAACTTCCTCAAACTGGTTTAAGTTTACCTGATGAAGCTTTTGATCGAGATAGTATTTACGAAGAATGACGAGATATATTCTTGATACTAATGTTGTGATGCGCTTCTGTAATCCTTCTGATATTCAGCATCACCTAGCAACAGAGGCTATATCTCGGTTACTTGCACAGGGAGATGAATGTTTACTGACAGCGCAAATAATCATTGAGTTTTGGGTTGTGGCTACGCGACCAGTTGAAGTTAATGGTTTAGGGTGGACTGTAGAAAAAACCCGAAACACTATAGATCAAGTTCTTGAGCGTTTTCCACTATTGGAAGAGTCTAAACACATTTTTCCCAATTGGTTAAATTTGGTAACAACTAATAAGGTAATGGGTAAACGTACTCATGATGTGCGTATTGTTGCTGTTATGCTTGCTTATCAAGTTACACATATTTTAACTTTCAATCCTAGTGATTTTGTGCTGACGACAAGTATTGTGATTGTGCGTCCACAGGAATTATTAAGCTAATAATTGGATTCAACATGATGGTACTGAGGAGGGAATTGCTAATGATTTGGTTGCTGCGGGAATACCAAAATCACATATTATTTTAGGGTTTAAAGCGCCTGAAGTTCGGAAATATACGGAATTTGCTGTTTCTGAGGTAAAATCTAACTGTAAAACTCAAATAGAATAGAAAAAGTATGTCTAAATTTAAAGCTTTGTTTCCACTGTCACTTATTTTAGTTATTGCTATGGTCGGCAGTAGTTACTGGTTTAACCAAAAACAACAGATTGATCACTTTGCACAGCAAATAAGTTCAATAGCTATTAGTAAAAATAAGGTAGTTGATCCTAAAGACCTTATTTCTATGGAGCGTGATCGCATTACTTTACAGAATACACTAAATAGTTCTGTCTTGCAATTTATTAGTGGTTCATTATTCTTTATTACTGCATATATAGCATGGCTTAATCTAATAGCTTCAGAAAAGAAACAAATAGCTGAGAGGTTTGCTAAAGCAGTTGATCAAATAGGAAATGATAAATTGGAAGTTAGAGTAGGTGGTATTTTTGCCCTTGAACAAATTGCTCTAAGTTCTCCAGAAGATCACTGGACAGTGATGGAAGTTCTCACATCTTTTATTAGAGATCAATCATTAAAAGGAAAATCAGTATTTAAACCAGATTCACAAATTCAGGAAGACTTGGATACATTGGAAATAGCTAAGTTAAAAACTATGGAACAGGCTGCGATTAAAGTTACGGCTGACATTCAAGCAGCATTAACAGTGATTTGCAGACGCAATACAAATCAAGATCCGAAAGGTAGAATTATAGACCTTAGCCATTGTGATCTTAGAGGAGCAAATCTGAAAAACGCCAATTTGAGTAATTCAGACTTGAGATATACTCAGATATCCAACGAGTCTGATCTTAAAAATGCCAATCTATCAAATGCAAATTTACAGGGAATAGATTTAACAAGCTCATTTCTTAATGGCGCAAATCTCTATAAATCCAACTTAAATAATGCTGTAATAAAATATGCTAATTTACAAAATGCAGATTTACAAGATACAGATTTAACTAATGTTGAATTTCATCATTCTAACTTCAGAGATGCAAAACTTAATCGTGCAAAGCTTTATTTTACTAATTTTGCCGAAGCTCAACTACAAGGAGCAAATCTGAAAGAAGCTAAGTTAAAGCTTACAAATTTGAGAGGTGCTGGAATTGATGCTCATACAAAAATAGAAGAAAAGTGGAGACGAGTGCATGAGATAAATATTGATGCTTGTAAAGATAAAAAATTGGATGGTTTTGATTTTAGTGAAGCGGTATTAAGCTGTGCTAATTTTGAAGGAGCAAGTTTAAAAAAAGCAAACTTTAACGGAGCAGACCTTGGTAGTGCAAAGTTTAAAGGAGCTAATTTAGAAGGTGCTTCATTCTGTAAAACAGATATAATGCCTAATCTTGATATGGCGGATTTTGGAGAGTCTAATCTTGAAGGAGCAATTTTCATAGAGGCCAGTCTTCAATGTACTAATTTCATGGGGTTAACTAGAAAGACAAACTTAAGTAATGTAACTTTTCAACAAGTAAATCTTGCATCTGCTATATTTCAGATGGTAATTCTTAAAAAAGCAAAATTTATTAATTCATTCCTTCAAGAAACAGATTTCAGTGATGCTGATATCACAGAAGGAACGTTTGATAATTGTTATTATATTGAGAGAAGTATTTTCGCACAAACTGATCTTAATAAGGCTGTATTTATAGGACATCTCGGAAGCGCAGATTTTCGCAATTCAAAACATCAAAATGCTAATTTCCAAAATGCTGATAAATCAGCAGCCCAATTTTAAATTGATATTAGACAAAACTGGTTTAGAGTAATCAGCGATCGCATTATCTGATGTTAGAGTAAATAGCGATACCTTCGGTAATCTTCACTAACGCCTTAAGAATAATTAAATTTTTGGAATTATATTACAATAGTTATTATGTATAGCCAACTTAATCAAAATTTACTATGAGCATTAGTCTCACACCTAAGCAAGAACGCTTTATTGAAACAAAGCTGCAAACTGGAAAATACCATTCTGTAGAAGAAGTTCTAGAAATCGCTCTCAAGTTGCTAGATGAGTATGATCGTTCTGAGACAGCATGGGTTAAGGAAGTGCGCGAAAAAATTGATGCTGCGATCGCAATTTCAGAACACACAGCACCTATTGACGGTGAAACATTTGTAAATCAAATTTTAGATCGTTTTCAGCAACAGCGACAGGTACAAAAATGAATCGTTACGTTATTAATATTCTCGCTAGTCGTGACCTGAGCGAAATTGCTGAATACTTCTCACAAAACAACCTAGAAGCAGGTGAAAAATTTTTTCAGGAATTTAATCGTAAATGTCAACAATTAGTTTCCTTTCCAAATAGTGGTAAAAGCTACTCAGAAATACGTGCTGATTTGCGAGGATTACTCCTTGAAGGCTATATAATTTTTTATATAGTCTTGGATGATGGAATTGAAATTTTGCGGGTAGTAAGTGGTCGTCGTAATCTTCCCTCTGTTTTTGATGATTCTCAATAAAATAAATAGGATGAATTTTACCAGACTGTGAGCTACACTAACGCATTTATTGATGTAGAGTTAAGAGCGATAGCGAAGCGCGACCTAGGAATCGCATTTATAATGAAGATATTGCCATAGTCAATGTCATGAGGATTAAAAAAAATGGACGTTACAAAACTTAGTAACACAACAATAGAACTATCTGACATTACAGCTTGGGATAAAAACGGAAATAAACTTTTAGTATCAAAAGTTAGAGCTAGAAATATTGTAGAAGATATTACTGCCAAAGTCAAAGATATCCTCAAGTTTGAGTATGAACATAATAAAGTTATAATTCCTTATGCTATGACAGCTACCCGTGAAGAAATTAAGATTTTTCAATGGGATGGTGAAAAGTTAGAAAATGTCTACACCTTCCCAACTCATGAAGTTTTGTCTGAATATGATCCAGAATTTAGTCATAAGAAGAGGATTTTTGAATACTATCTGGAAACATTACTTGAAGGATGGTTGAGAGATTTGGCTGATAATTGGAAAACAGATAATCCACCAAAATCAGAAGAACTAACTCAGATAGGCTTTGTAGATAAAATTGCTGATGCAGCACAATAAAGGTTAGAAAATTTAATGATTACGCTTTATATAGAAACTAATTTTTTTATTGATTTTGCCAAAAATCAAGATCAAAAAACTGAGAAGTTAGTCTATCCCCAAGATCCGGAAGCAACAGCAATACTTAATATAGCAACTCCTGCAATTTGTTGTATGGAATCTCTTTCTGTACTAGAAAGTGAGCGAAACAGAAGTAATCGGTTTGGGGATAACCTAAAGGATGAGGTAAGAAAACTCAAAGGAGATGTTAACTCTCAATACTCTAGAGAAATTAAACAATGTCTAGAACAAGCCCTAATTAAGAATAATGAGAGAATTAATGAGATTAACACTCGTCTTTTTGATGTTTTAGAATGGGCTACTAATAATGTAGAATTAATACAATTAAAACCAGATATAATACAAGTCTGGAAAACGAATTTATTGCTGATCCTACAGATAACTTAATTTTACATTGTATTCTTGATCATGCCAAAACATCTGCAAATGAGCAAAAAGTTTTTTTAAGTGGAAATCATACAGACTTTGGTACACCAGAAATTAAACAAATATTACGAGAAGCAGGTATAAGATATTTTATAAAGACGGGAGATTTTTTAGGTTGGTCGCGGTCACAGCCTTAATTATTGGGTAATATCGCATTTCCCCAGCTCGAAAAAACACAAAATACAACTCATAACCAAGCGTTTCAACTCACCAAAAAATGCCATTATCAGCAAACTACCACATTAACTTGCAAACCTACACAAATCGGGATGACTGGATTCGAACCAGCGGCCCCTTCGTCCCGAACGAAGTGCGCTACCAAGCTGCGCCACATCCCGCCATAAAAATGGCAATTTTAAGCAATGATACCACAATTAGTAAAAAATAACAAATTTTTCTGCCGCCATAGATGTCTTTGCTTGCTAGGATAAGACTTGTATAACTAAAATGGTAAAAATAGACTGTGACTGTAAAACCAGACTGGTTACGGGTAAAAGCGCCTCAATGGGAGCGTGTTGGTAACGTTAAAGAAATTTTGCGGGATTTAGCCCTGAATACCGTTTGCGAAGAAGCTTCCTGTCCTAACATTGGTGAATGCTTCAATGCCGGTACCGCCACATTTTTGATTATGGGTCCAGCTTGTACCAGAGCTTGTCCTTACTGTGATATTGACTTTGAAAAAAAACCCCAACCATTAGATCCCACCGAACCCACACGACTAGCGGAAGCAGTTCGACGAATGCAGCTTAATCACGTCGTGATTACCTCCGTCAACAGAGATGACTTACCAGATGGTGGTGCATCTCAATTTGTTCACTGCATTAATGCTATTCATAAAACTTCACCTCATACCACAATTGAAGTATTAATTCCCGACTTGTGCGGTAATTGGCAAGCTTTAGAAATAATCCTCCAAAGCCAACCAGAGGTACTTAACCACAACACAGAAACCATTTCCCGCCTGTATAGCCGTGTACGTCCCCAAGGTAATTATAAGCGAACAATGGAATTATTACAACGCTCGCGCCAAATTTCTCCCAGCATTTACACAAAATCTGGTATTATGGTCGGACTAGGTGAAACAGATACAGAAATTCGCCAAGTTATGGAAGACTTGCGAGCAGCAGATTGTGATATTCTCACCATTGGCCAGTATCTCCAACCCAGTCGAAAACACTTACAGGTCTCAAACTTTGTCACACCTGAGCAATTTGCAGCCTGGCAAACCTTTGGTGAAAACTTGGGATTTTTACAAGTTGTTTCTTCCCCATTGACAAGAAGCTCATATCATGCAGAGCAAGTCAGAGAATTAATGAAACGTTATCCTAGATAGTCTATTCTTGGTTGTCAGTTGTTTCCTGTTCCCTATTCCCCGTGACTAATTCCCAAATTCCCAACTCAAAATCTGTTGTCATTCTTGGTGCAGGTGCTTGGGGTACAACCCTGGCCAAATTAGCAGCAATTAATGGTAATCAGGTACATCTATGGTCACGTCAAGAACCTCTAGAAAAAATATTAGAAAATAATAACCCTCAAATAATCTTGTCCGCTATTTCTATGAAAGGAGTAAGAGACGTGGCCTCCATAGTACAGTCTTTCCCCCTAGCTCCACAAACAATCTTTGTCACCGCAACCAAAGGACTAGAACCACACACTACATACACACCTTCGCAAATTTGGCAAGCAGCTTTTCCTAATCATCCGGTTGTGGTCTTATCAGGTCCGAATTTATCCCAAGAAATTGCCCAGGATTTACCATCTGCAACAGTCGTAGCTAGTAAAAATGCCAATGCTGCCCAAAGCGTCCAACTGGTATTTTCTTCCCATCGCTTTCGTGTCTACACTAACCCTGACCCTGTGGGTGTAGAATTAGGAGGAACACTTAAAAATGTCATAGCCATTGCTGCCGGTATATGTGATGGATTACACTTAGGAACAAATGCCAAAGCCGCTTTAGTCACCCGTGGTTTAACCGAAATGGTGCGAATTGGTAAGAATTTAGGCGCGATAACGGAAACATTTTATGGTTTATCTGGTCTAGGAGATTTACTAGCGACCTGTAATAGCCCCTTAAGTCGCAATTATCAAGTTGGCTATCAATTAGCCAATGGAAAAATGCTGGAAGAGGTTCTAGCAAGTCTTCCAGGCACAGCCGAAGGTGTCAACACCTGTCGGGTACTAATGGAAATTGCCAAACAACGAAGTATTCCTATTCCCATTACCGAGCAGGTTTATCAACTGCTGGCAGGACAAGTTACACCAAGACTTGCACTAGATAAACTCATGTTACGAAATATCAAACCTGAATTTGATGATTTTCCCCGTGAACAAATGTGGTAAGTCAAGGAGAACTACCCTCATGTGTCCAAGAGCAATTAAATCATGACCGCAAAATCTCTAGAAAGAATTTGTCAAATTGTCAGGAAATTACTTTTTTAGAGATGTAAATATAACCATGTAGTTTATAAGCATCATCATAATTAGAAATATGTTTATAATCAGTTAAAAAATAACCGTTAATATTCTTAAGCATGGTAATATTAACCAGTTAAATCATAAGTGAAAATCTGACTAAAGATTTACTTAGCTATTTGTTCAACCACACAGATATTAGTAACGAATAACCCATTAAAAATGTATTCTTTTAAACTAGTAACCTGTAGCAAAAATAACTGTCTAGTTAAAACAGTCCAAAAACTGATAAATTGAGTTTTTTCCTTT
>Ga0208591_1000208_pt1 | contig 8771 bp, 6 predicted proteins | sample LakMenEpi14Nov09_FD_150697 | JGI IMG/M metagenome (GOLD analysis project Ga0208591, IMG submission 150697) | Freshwater microbial communities from Lake Mendota, WI - 14NOV2009 deep hole epilimnion (SPAdes) | ecosystem: Environmental > Aquatic > Freshwater > Lake > Epilimnion/Euphotic zone ...
ATTAAAATGCGGATGGATAATATTCACTACACATTCCTGGCTGACGGAAATACACTCGTACAACGAAGCCATTCCAATGCATATCATAACAGTGATGGTTTTTCCACTTCTGTCACAGCAAATTTTTCGTTGGGTGTTAAACAGAAGATAACTGACAGATGGAGTTTCGCTATTGAACCATACATAAAGCTGCCATTAAGCAGAATGAACGACAGCAACTTGAAGTTTACCACATTTGGAACTTTGGCCTCATTTATATACAGTCTGCCAGCAAGGAAAAGAAATTAATATCGTAAGGCAACTATTTTTAGCCTTTTATTGTATCAACAATCATAAAACAAATCCCAGAAAATGAAACAATTAAAATCCAATGCTGCCATATTATTGGTAACGGCAGTAATCTTTGCAATCCCATCCTGCAAAAAAGACAAGGGCATGTCAATGACAGAAAAGAATATTGACTACCCGGCCGCTTATGTGGTAAACGGAGAGAGCAGCACCATTTCAGTAATTAAACTCAGCACAAATACTGTAACCGACAGTATTGATTTAATGAACAGCAGTGGCAGTATGATTATGTGGCCACATCATATTTATCATCACCAGTCAGGTGGCGACCATCATTTGGCAATTGGAGTTCCAGGTATGGATTTAAGTGCAGGCCATACCGGTGGTATGCCCGGCATGAAAGGCATGGTGGTTGTGATGGACGCTGTAACCGGGGTACTAAAAAAGAATTTAGAAGTACCGGTGATGAATCACAACGCAGTATTTTCTCCAGATGGAACGGAGATATGGACATCGCAAATGGATATGGCCGGAAAAGTGTTAGTGTATAATGCATCTACTTATGTGCTGAAGAATACAATTACTGTAGGTGATGAACCTGCTGAAGTTACATTCAGTGCTGACGGAACGAAAGCTTATGTATGTAACGGAATGAGTAATACAGTATCTGTAATTAACCCTTCTACCAAAGCTGTAATAGCAACTATAAATGTTGAATCAAACCCTGTTGGCGCATGGCCTGCATCAGGCGGAAAAATGTTTGTTGACAATGAAGATTCCCGAAGCATTTCTGTAATTGATGTTGCTACAAATGCAAATCTTGGAACGATAATACTAAATTTTAAGCCGGGATATGCCGCATTTAATGCTACAGCAAATGAATTGTGGGTTAGTGACGCCACTAATGGCAAAGTTGCTTATTACGTTGATATGGGCGGCAATACATGGATGAAACACGGAGAGATTGTAACTGGTGCAGATGCTCATGCTATTGCCTTCAATGGGGCTTACGGATATGTAACCAATCAAGGTGCCAATACCGTATCTGTTATCAATGTTTCCACACATGCAAAAGTTAAGGACATTCCGGTTGGAAAAAAACCGAATGGAATTGTATTCAAATTATAATAAAAACGGAATATCATTTAAAAATATAATAATGAAAAAAATAATTTTCGGTATCGCTATGATAACAATTTGGCTTGGGTTTACTGCATGTAAAAAAAATGCTGATGGAATTATCCTTCAAGCCCATGATGATAACAGGATGATGGACAGCATGCATGTTATGATGGACAGGATGGAATCAATGACAATGACGATGGACCCGGAAGTAGATTTTAGTGAAATGATGATTATGCACCATGAAGGCGCACTGAATATGTCGAAGGCATTGGTATCGGCCGGGAAAAATGACAGCCTGAAAAGATTTGCACAAAAAGTTATTACAGACCAAACATCCGAAATTGCTGTGCTTAAAAGCATAAGAATGTCTTTATCTGTAAATAATATGGATATGGATTTTATGCAGGAGCAAATGGATAATATGGAAAAAACTACGAAACAATCTGATGTGCAGATTATTACCGGTGATATAGATAACGACTATGCCACCTTAATGATTTTACATCACCAGGCTGCCATTCAGGATGCTTCTGCATATCTGCATCATGGCGATAATGCCCAGTTAAAAACAATTGCAAACAATATTATTACAGCTCAGAATAAGGAAATTATTGAACTAAGCAACTGGCTTAAGGCAAACAAGCGATAATTGATTTTGGTTAAAGCAGTATTATATCAAAAAAAGAAAGAGGCATAATTGTGTGCCTCTTTTCTTTTCAAAACCCGCTACCACGGTATGAGGCTATTTGCCAAAACACTTACGAGGGTGAACTAATGGTGCAAATAATGTATTTTGCTGTTTTAAGCAGCATATGAACGGCAACTTAACCCAGCTTATACGACAATACAAAGAAGATAAACAATCTGTTTACAACACCTGGTTCATAAATAATGAAGAACGGCTAAAGGCTTTTCGTTCCATCCGCCGAGGTGTTATGCAGGTTGTTGATGATATTAAGAACAAGAAATTTCCGAATGATTTTAAAGGTTCTTCTTTAGAATTTGTGCTAACATGCATAACTGAACAAAAGCAGATATTTGAAGGAGCTTCCCATCCTTTCTACTGGAAGCCTAAACTAAGGATACCGGATATTTATGAGAACGAAAGTAACAAACAGGCTTTCGGCCAATTTTTGGAAAACTGTTTGAATGCAAAATCAGAAGAACAAATTATTAAAGAAATTATCAGGCTTGATAGTTTAAAAATAAAAGGGATTGGGCCTGCAGTCGCAAGCATTTTGTATTTTTTGCACCCTACTATTCTTCCACCGTTTAATACAGCTATCATTAACGGCTTTAACTTTTTATACAAAGACAAGAAGAAACTCGGAAGCTGGAGTGAATATCTTAAGCTCAGAGAAGTAATGATTGATACCAATAATCAGCATCGTTCAGAACTATCGTCTGATTTAGGTGCTATAGCTGGTTTGTTATTTGAAATCGGAACTCAAAAATTAATACTGGGAACAGATGAATATTTATCCGAGCCTGAACGAAAGAAATTGGAGAAACTAATTGAGAAACGACAAGAAAGTGTACAACAGGAAAAAGAAGAAGAGAACCTGCATACGGAGATGCAATATCATCTGCTAAAAATAGGCAGTGCATTGGGCTATGATGTAATTGCTGCTTCTAACGACCGTTCCAAATCACATTGTGGTAACAACTTTTCATTCATGAGCCTGCAACAATTCCCAGATATTCAATTAGAAAAAGACACCTTAAATACAGTAAAGCTGATAGATGTACTTTGGTTTCAGAAAGGAACTAATAATGTTATCGCAGCTTTTGAAGTGGAAAAAAGCACCAGTATCTATTCCGGTATTCTGCGGCTGACCGATTTAAGTTATACCATAGCTGATGGTGATGAAGTGTTCTATCTGATTGTGCCTGATAAAAGAGAGAAGGACGTATGCCTGCAACTTTCCCGTCCGGCAATTAAACAAAACAATGTGGTAATTAAATACATCCTGTTTTCAGAGTTACGCAGCCATTGTGATGCATTGTGTAAGTTTGGAGAGAGCCATCATATTATGGAAAAAATTGCGAAAGCAGTATAAAAAAAGCGGCAGTTAATATCTGCCGCTTTTCTTTTAGAGTTTTGCCCCGATTGATATAAAGAACGTTCTGCCATCTGCCGGCAAAGCACCCGGCCCCGGATAACCACCTGCACGGCGGGTGAAATATCTTTCATCAAATAAATTATTTATCCCTGCTTTAAAATTTAACCCCTTTGAAAATTTGTAGGTAGCTGTTAAGTCAGTTACAGTATAAGACGGAATTAAACCTGTATTTCCGTTAGCAGAAGCAGCCACAGTATTATTTGCATCGCTGAAGGTTTCTCCCACACTGCTTACCTGGGCTGTTAATAAAAATCCTTTGTAACCGCCGGTTATACCACTCCGGAAAATATTAGTTGGTGCATTCTCTACTTTCTTTCCCTTAGTACTTGCATCTTTATGGTCGCCACTGTATTTGGCATCAGTATATCCATAAGAACCAAAAATAATTAAATCTGCATGTTTGCTTTTTCCAAATGCCCTGATGGGGTTAAATTCTACATACCCCTCAAATCCTTTGCTGGTGCTGCTGCCAACATTTGTAATAAGGCGATACGATGGTGTTCCGCTAACAGTAATTGTACCTACACGGTTATCATATTGCAAATAAAATCCGCTAACATCAAACTGGAGAAAATTTTTCACTTTACCCCGGTAACCCAAATCAATGTTATACCCTTTGGCATCTTTCAAATCAGGGTCAACTACATCGGTTGTAGGCGGTGCCTGCAGATTTGCAAACTGAATTGGACGATAAGCCTGAGAAATATTAGCATACACTTCTGTTGCCTTTGTGATATGATACTCCGTTCCAATACCTGCAAGAACGAAACTTCTGCCCCTCGTAATATTTTGTAAGATTATTTCTGCCCCACCGGAAGTATAACCGTTTCGCCCAGAAGATGAGCCTTCAAGCCATTCATACCTGATACCGGGTATAATCAAAAACTTGTCGTTTATACGAAAAATATTTTCTGCAAACGCAGCTACATTACTGGACTTAAAAGTAATATCACGGGGATAGTTACCAGTAACAGTAACATCATAACCTGTACCTGTTGTTCCCTTCCCATCTGCCTGCCTTGTGGTAGTGCCGGTGTATAAACGAATGCCGCCGGATAAAGTATTTTTCATTTTACCAAAATGATAATCAGTAATAAAGCGGCTTTCTAAACCATAGTTCCTATATTGGTCAAGATTCACCACCCTGTTATTGTAGCTAAGTGTTGCAGGGTTAATACTGTCTTTTGTTGTGATGGATTGTAAAAACCCAACACTGTTTCGGTCGCCGATGGTGCCAAACAGTTTGGTATTCCAACGGGTATTTTCATTTATCTTATAATTGGCGATTAATGCTGGGGTAGTCCAGGTTATATCAAACCAGTTACGGCTTCGGAAACTTTGTTGAGCATCCTGTTTTATTTGAGCATCCGTTAAGCCGCCGGGCTGCTGGCTGCGGATATGTGAACGCATCACTTCAGCCGTTAATGAAAATTTTGTAGTGAAGTTATAGGTTACAGTACCGTAGCCTGCATTAGTGAAATAGCGGCTATTTTCTCTCCATCCGTCGCCGTTACGATGGTCAAAAAAAGTATAGTAATGAACCTTGCCTTTCTTTCCACCAATAGCATTATAACTGTTGAATAAACCTTTGCTACCAACTGTTTGCTGCGTTTCAAATTCAAAAGGTTTATTTATTTCACTGCCGTTGCGAAGAATATAATTAATAAGTCCGCCAAACTGTGGCCCATATTGTAAAGAACCTTGTCCTCTTACAATTTCTATCCGTTGCACAGCCTGCAATTGCGGATTATAATATGCTTCGGGATAACCGAATGGGTCCGCAGCAATATCGTACCCATTTTGCCGAACATTAAACTCCCAACTCCTGTTGGGGCTTAACCCACGGGCTGCAATACCAATCTGAATTCCGCTGGGGTCGCTTTCCCAAATATGAATGCCGGGTACTTTGGCAAGTACCTGACGCATGTTATTTGTCACTACATTGCCTTGTACATTATCAAGCACAATCAAAGCATTCTTTTTACCAGCATAAATATTTGTTCCTACAATTTCCGGCATTTGCTGATAATCACTTTTGCTGTTTCTGCCTACTACCGTTACATCGGGCAGGCTTCTTATATGCAGCGTATCGTTGCTTTCTTTTTTGGTCTGTGCGTCAGCCACATTTAGTACTAATATCATTAAACTAAGAAAAATTCCTCTTTTACTCATAAGTGTGATTTTTGAGTTGCAAAAGTGCAGATGCATTTTAAATTGGTACTTATGCAAAAGGGAAATAGAGTTATGCAATGCGGAAATGTTTGATTTTCTATAAAATATATTCCCGACAGGCAACCTATTTTTAGTTTTGCCTGTACCATTGAAATTGTACAAGTGTTATTAAGCGATAATAATCCGGCCAGTAAGTAACTCAGTTGAGTGGTTTGTAGTTGATTTGAAGATGGTAGAAAATAAGAGGCAAAACACATTTAACTGGCACAAATGGTACATTTTCAACGGAAAAGCCAAGTATGGATAGCAGGAGGCGACAGCAAAATTTTGTAAAAATTGTCTATAATTTTACAAATTCGCTAAACCATTCTACCATATCTTTGCCCTGTTAAGGGATTATTTCTCAATAAAATAGCCTTACTTTACAAATATTAAATGAACCGGAATTTATCCATAAAACTTAAAGCACTGTTCCTGCTGGTTGTATTTGCAACAAATACAGCAGTAGGTTTTGCCTGTGCAATAGGTGTAGATATGGGTTTTAATTCCCCACATCATAACGAAACAAAAGAGCCTGCGGAAGTGCATGTTCACGATGATGGAAAAAAGCATGTACATGAAAAAGAGCCGTCAGAAGTAACTCCTCATGCTCATGAGGATGGTATTAATCACCAACATGACAGTGAGCCGGCAAAACAAACTCCTGTTGATGGCAGCAACTTACTTACAAAAGACGATAGCGGATGCTGTACCAATAAAGTACAGGAGTTTCAAAATTTAGATAAAAATGTTTCAGTAAATACTGGTATCAATGTACCTGTATTTGTGGCAATCCTGAGCACTTATTTTGATATTGATTTATCAACGGCTCTCAAAAATTTTCCTGTTGACTACAAGGCCCGTTTTTTCTATCCCCCACCACCACCTGACATACGCATAGCGATTCAGCGTTTCCAGATTTGATTACTGTAAAACTGGTGAAGCTTTTTGCTTCATCCAACTTCATTTTGCGTTCTGCAATTTGAGGCTATTTGTTTTACCGTAATCAATTTTTATGTTCAGATATAGTATCATAGTTTTTCTTACCGGATTTATTAGTTTACAGTCAACAGCCCAGCAGGTGCTTACTGAAAACGAGGCTGTGGCCAAGGCGTTAGCTAATAATAAGAATATTCAGGCCGCATCACTGCAAGTAAAACAGCAGCAGCAGTTACTGAAGTCAGCAATCAATCTTCCCAATCCCGAGTTCTTTTTGGAAAGCCCGACAGGTAATTTTTATACCGGTAGCATTACACAATCATTCGAATTTCCTACCGTGTACAATAATCAGTATCGTTTGCAAAAGCGGCAAATAGGTGTGGCTCAAAAAGAAAAGCAGTTAACGGAAGCAGAGCTGAAGTACAGGGTTAAAATCTTATACCTGGAAATACAGTACGCCGATTCGCTTACCTCACAATTGTATATACAGGACACACTGTATGAAAAAATAAAACTGTCAGCCATTCGCCAGTTTAAAGCCGGGCAAATTGATTATCTGCAACAAACTTTTGCTGAAACGCAATATGGAGAAATTCATAATCAATACCAGCAATCGCTTATAAGAGCCGCATCTTTAAAGTCGCAATTACAATGGTTCACAGGCATTAAAGATTCAATTTCGGTAGAGCCGTTGGTTGTTACGCAATCACAACCTCAATTTTTATATGCCCCTGATTCCACAACGTTACTTTCTAATCCTGCTGTACAGCTATTACAACAACAGGAGAATGTAGCCAAACAAAATATTTTATTGCAAAAAAGCAAAGCGTTGCCCGGATTGGCTTTTGGCTATTTCAACCAGGGCGAAAGAACCACAAAATGGTTGAACCGCTTCAGGGTTGGTGTAACTATCCCGCTATGGTTCGGACAGTATAAAAGTAAAATCAATGCAGCTAAAACAGAGCAGGAGGTTATTCAAAGTAAGCAACAGGGTTTACAGCAAGATTTATCTGCACAGGTTATAAGTGCCAATAGTGAAATGCAAACCAACTGGCAGTCTGTTCAATATTATCAGCAAACTGGTTTACGAAAAGCACAGGAAGTCATTACTACTTCACAACGCTTTTTTGTAAGTGGCGAAATTGATTATATCAGTTTATTAAGAAACAGCAATGATGCTTACAATGTTTATCAAAAATATCTTGAAGCAGTAAGAAATTACAATCTCAGTGTTATCAATCACAAATATTTAATGGGTCAGTTATGAAACGATTAATCATTCAATTTTTTTTAGGGTTATTACCAATACTTGTATTTGCACACGGCGGCGAAGACCACGGCGATGCCAAAAAAACAAGTATCTCACCTGCAAGTTACTTTTCTTCCGAAGCCACTTCGGAAATCTATGAAGTGCTGCTAAAGTACAAACCTATAGTACCTGGCAAGGAAACATCTCTTCGGTTGTACTTAAGCGAATACAATACAAATAACCCTATTGACAGTGCCAAACTGGAAGTAACGGTAGCCGATAATCCCAATATAAAGATTGCTGTTGTACGGATTGATAAAGGCGTATTTGAATTAAAAACCACATTTCCGGCAAAGAAAGCCTACAATCTTGTAGTCAATATCAATAGTTATGCTGGTATTGACCTAATCCAGTTAAACAATGTTGAAGCAGGAAAAGAATTGGCCCCACCGGCTACAGAAAGTACACCACACTCTAATTGGTACAGCAGCAATTGGTTTTTTGGATTGATAGGTCTATTGCTTGGCTTATTAGTTATGTTTTTTGTAAACAAAAGCCGCAGCAGGAAAATGATTACAGCAGCCATTATTCTTTTCTGCCTTTTACCAACGGCTACATATAATACCGTATCGGCACATGATGGACACGATGAAGCTGGTGCTTCAAAAAGCGGTGGCGGTTCAACAACATTTATTGTTGAAAAAGAAACGCAGTTTCTTTTTAATATTCAAACACAAAAGATAGGGACAGGTGATTTTAATGAATCATCACTTTTATTAGGAACTGTAATTGCCGCCCCGCAAGGCCGGGCTGTTATACAATCACCCCAGGCAGGC
>Ga0208591_1000209_pt1 | contig 8734 bp, 10 predicted proteins | sample LakMenEpi14Nov09_FD_150697 | JGI IMG/M metagenome (GOLD analysis project Ga0208591, IMG submission 150697) | Freshwater microbial communities from Lake Mendota, WI - 14NOV2009 deep hole epilimnion (SPAdes) | ecosystem: Environmental > Aquatic > Freshwater > Lake > Epilimnion/Euphotic zone ...
CGATCCCATCTTACCATATATAGTCCAGTAAAGGATTTGATTAATGATCTATTTTAAATAGATAGTATATTTCTGGCCAATTAGGTACGAAGTCGAAATTACAACATAGCTTTAGGGTGGTTTGACTTTAGCCAAAGTCTACACTGTATTAGCAAATGCTAACAGATTTTTAATAGGTTTTTACTCTTTTTTCCTTCTTTTTTTGCACTCCTATTTTTTTACTTCTAAAAAAACTGTATCATCTATGGCAGAATACTCAACAGATAATTGCTAAGGAAATAGATTCTTTATCAAGGTAGATATTGTGAGAGTACACCCCTTTCTGTTAAAATTTAGGGCAACACTAAGATTAAATACTTACCAGCGATAAAATTAGGCTAATTAAGACGGGTAACTGCTATAGGCGTAAAAGTTATTTGTTTAAGTCTGTCATCGTTATGCTGGATAGCCAGAACGTAGGACGATACCATTAGGGTCAGATCCTAGATTCAAAATCTGCTGTGAGAAAAATTATTGATTGACACATTTAGTATTTAGAGGGAATTTATGACTAAGCCAGAACGGGTGGTACTAATTGGAGTAGCCGGAGACTCTGGGTGCGGTAAATCTACGTTTTTACGTCGCTTGATTGATTTATTTGGTGAAGAATTTATGACAGTTATCTGTTTAGATGACTATCATTGTCTAGATCGTATCCAACGTAAACAAACAGGAATAACTGCTCTTGATCCTAGAGCAAACAATTTTGACTTGATGTATGAGCAAATTAAAGCTCTCAAGGAAGGTCAAAAAATACATAAGCCAATTTATAACCACGAAACAGGTATGATTGATCCACCAGAATGGATTGAGCCAAATCATATTGTCGTTGTGGAAGGGTTGCATCCCTTATATGATGAACGGGTGAGAGCTTTGTTAGATTTCAGCGTTTATTTTGATATCAGTGATGAAGTCAAAATTGCTTGGAAAATTCAACGGGATATGGCTGAAAGAGGCCACCGCTATGAAGATGTTCTCGCACAAATCAATTCTCGTAAACCCGATTTTGAAAAGTTCATCGAACCACAAAGAGAATTTGCTGACGTGGTTCTGCAAGTATTACCCACAAATTTAATCAAAAACGATACAGAACGTAAGGTTTTACGGGTACGGATGTTACAACGGGAAGGCAAGGAAGGTTTTGAGCCAAGTTACCTGTTTGACGAAGGTTCAACAATTCAGTGGACTCCTTGTGGACGCAAACTGACCTGCTCTTACCCTGGTATGCAACTTTACTACGGTTCTGATGTTTACTATGGGCGTTACGTCTCTGTTTTAGAAGTAGATGGTCAATTTGATAACCTTGATGAAGTAATTTACATTGAAACTCATTTGAGCAAAACATCTACCAAATATCAAGGTGAGATGACTCACTTGTTACTACAACACCGTGAATACCCCGGTTCTAACAATGGTACTGGTTTATTCCAAGTATTGACAGGGTTGAAAATGCGTGATGCTTATGAGCGATTGACAACTAAAGAAGCAAAACTAGCGGTTCAAGTCTAAAACAGCAGTTTGTGTCAAAGCTTGGGGGGAACAGTTGAATATGTTCCCTCTTTTTTGTCAGAATCAAGATTTCCAGGATTTGAGGATTTGCAGAATGGTTATTTTTAGGTCTTATTTAAATTTACATTTAACAGTAATTTTGATATTACTGCTAGTTTCTCCTGTGACAATATAAGGGATTCCTGTCATTCCTCCCACATTAACCCCAAATTCTAATGTAACTTCAGAAACTTCGGCTAAGGCTAAATCTTTGAAGGATTGAATAATATGTTTTGCATAAGATTGAATTGTTTTTTGCAGTTTGTCTCCCTGTTCTTTAATATTCAGTTTTTCGTTCAGTTTTTCTAAGCTAAAACCGCGGTCTGCTTGTTCAGGGGTGGGAATTAGAAAATCTAGGTTCTCATTTTTTGGAGGCTGGGGAATAGATACAGCAACGTTTTCTGATGCTTCGATATAAATAATTGTTCCGTCTTCTAATTGAATCGGCGTTATTTGTAACATAAAGGTAAATTATCTTTTAATTAAGTTAGTATTTATATTATCATCTAAAGGTTCTGGTAGCGGAAAGCTTTTAACTAGGAAATTGTGCTATAATTTGCCAATGTTAAATTGTCGGAGATTTTATGATAACCTTGCAAGAAATTATTAATTCACTGGCCAGTTTATCAAAAGAAGATCAGGATTTTCTATTTGAAATACTCCGCAAAAGAAGAGAAGAGGAAACTAAGCAAGTTATAATTCATTCATTATTGCCTTATGAACCAACCCATTCCTACAATTAATACACGACTTCTTGAATCTCTCACTCAAATTATCCTTTCTCTTTCTCAAGAAGAATATCATAGAAAAAATTCAACACTCTCGATTAACTGAACACCAGAAAACACAAAATATTGAATCCTTAAAACAGGATATAGCCGCAGGTATTCAACAACTCCAAAATGGTGAATACACAGAATATGATGAAAATAATTTATCTACTCTGATAACTTCAATTAAAGCACGAGGTCGGGAACATCTGCAAGGAGAAATATCTGAATGAATCGCTTTCGGATTTCCAATCAGTAGGTTGGGTAGAACGCAGTGAAACCCAACAAAATCAATGATTGTCCCTAATGTGGAATAAATTGGATAAGTTTCTGGTAGACTACTTAACCAAAACCTCTTTAAATTGACCATTTTCAATCTTATACATACAATATGAACTATTAATATTAGATTGATACAAATAGTCTTTTTCCTTTGACCAATTTAATCCATAGCCAGAGGTTTTTTCAACAGGGAGTGTAAGAGGTTTATTCATTCATTACTAGGTAAGTATTCTAATCTGGCGACAAGTAGCGATGATTTTGCAGGTAAGAAACAGATAGAGATTGCTTTGGAAAATTAGCAAGATGAATATTATTTTAGATACTGAAACCTATTGATATGAGTAGTATATCCTTAGAAATACCTGAAGAAGTTTTAATTAGTATCAAAGAAACGCCAGAAAGTTTATCTAGGAAAATATCAATTTTAGCTAGCAGTCAAACTGTTTGAACTTGGTAAACTGTCATCAGGAAGAGCAGCACAATTAGCAGGAATATCACGGGTAGAATTTTTAATGGCTTTGGGACGTTATCAAGTTTCACCTTTTTCTTTAACTTCTCAACAGTTAGAACAAGATGTGAACAATGCCTAATTCTCAAGTTGTTGTTAATACTTCTCCTCTATTGTATCTGTATCAAGTTAGCTGTACTTATTTGTCCTCTATTGCTTCTATTATTACAATGCTACGGTAACAAGAAATGTGGTTGACAGATACTATTATCAATGATATGCTCAAATTAGCAAAATAGTATTGATGTCAATATAACTTGACATATAAAATATGATGATTACAAGCAATTTAGAAGGTAAATCCCAGTTACAACTGTTTCAAACCAAGCTAAAATCTTACTTTAGTTCTGAATATATAGATGAATTGTTGAACGATAAACAACAGGGTTACAGCTTATTTGACCAGCTAAAAACTATTGATAGTAATCAAGTAACTCATAAAGTTCCTGTTCCTGGTATTCCCAGCATCTGGTCAGAAACTCAAGGGGAAGGTGTTAAAGTAGCAGTCCTCGATACAGGAATTGATACTGATCACCGTGATCTCACAAATGCTTTAATAGATAGTCAAGACTTTACAGGCAAAGGTATAGAAGATCAAAATGGTCATGGAACACATTGCGCTGGTATTATCGCAGCCTATTCAGATCACAAAGGACTCATAGGTATAGCACCCAAAGCCAAGCTACTCATCGGTAAAGTCCTCGATCAAGACGGAAAAGGTGAGCTAGAAAATATTGTCCAGGGGATAAATTGGGCGGTGGAGAAAAAAGCTAACATCATCTCCATTTCTTTTGGTGGCAATTATTCCAGTAATGAGCTACACAAAGCTATTCATCATGCCCTAGCTGAAGGCGTTTTTGTGATTTGTGCAGCAGGTAATCAAGGTTCTCTTTATCAAAGTAACATTTCTTATCCAGCCCGATATGGTGGAGTAATTACCATAGCTGCCCATGATCAAAATGGTCATCCTCTGGGATCATCTTCTCGTGGAGGTGAACTGGATTTTATCGCACCAGGTGATGAGGTTTTTTCTACTTATAAAGATGGTGGTTATGCTAAATTAACCGGAACTTCAATGGCTGCATCTTGGGTTGCTGGATTGGCCGCTCTGATTAAATCTAAACACAATAAAAAGCGAAATAATGAAACCCCTTTAGAAAATAATGAGGATTTACGAGAACATCTATTAAGAATGGCTTCCCATCCCGGCAGTCATGATAATGAAACTGGTTATGGAGGATTGATAGCTTTAGAAAATTTCTTGGATTTTGAAATATTACGCACTTGCAATACTACAAATCCTTGTCCACGTCCCGAAAAGTGCAGGAATGGATATTGTGTAAATTGAAAGAAAAAAGCAGACCAATGTTAAACCCCTATTTTACTTTTAAAAACTCACCATTCACACATTGAGAGACTTTTATTTAGGTAGCTGTCTGCTCTCTTGCGCGTATCTTTTGCAAAGTTATCATTTGTCAAAAGCCATCCCTCTTTCCCGAACATCCCCCCAAAAGATGCTATGATCGTCTCGCCTGAAGAGTAATCTTGTAAAGCAGACGTAATAGGGAAAAAACCTTTGGCAAATTGCTGTTTTTTTTCAGGTACAGAAATCTCTCCTTTCACAATTTTAGCCCATTCGTCAAAATCTTTAATATCTTTCCAACCTACACGAGTTGCAAAATGATTAAAACTTTTCTCACTAGTATTCGATACTTTGTCAATATTCAGCTTATTTCCTGTCTCTAAATATATCTTTTTCTGCACTCTAAAACCATAAAGACCTTCTGAATATTTAACCCATAAATTATCTAGCTTTTGGAAATATGGACAGTATAAATTTTTGCTATTTTTCAGACTATTATTTCTCTCATTTTTAATATTATAATCTATATATTGCCTATAGGTATTATCTGCGGCGATCCATTTTTTATTTTTTAGAAAAAATTCCGTTTTATTAAATAAATGTGTGGCTAAAGAAAGTTGATAATTTTTAGATGATTGTCTGGATTGATCATCATTTGATATTTCAATCAATTGAGTATATAAACTTTCAATAATATCAGCATTACCGTTATAGAGAATATTAACATCTAATGTAAATAAATCAGTGTTAGATGTTAATTGAGATTTGAGAAGATTATATTTCTCTAATGCAATTGTGTAATTAGATAAAGCCATATCTTTATCTTTATCTTTATTTGAGTTGATTTCTAATCTACCTTTTACATAATAAATATAAACTAAAGTCGCTAAAGAACTAGGGTCTTTATTATCAACATTATTTTCTTTTGGTAATTTTTCAAAACTTTTATTCAAATCTTCTTTAGCTGTGTTATATTTTTTTTCTTCTTCTTGGGAAAATTTATACCCTACTGTTTTTAAAGATTCATATCCTAAAACTAAAGAACTATCTAATACAGCTTCTTTAAGTTCTTGATTTTTGATTTTTTCTTGTACAACTAAAGCTGTAATATTTAAAAATTGATTAGCCTCATTATTTTGTCCTTTTTGTTGAAGCTGAGAAGCTACTGCTGATAATTCTCTGATTTTAGCAGCATTTGGTTGTGCTATAAGTATAGTTATGCCAACAAATACAGTCAAACCTACACTAATAGATGAAACTAATAATCGTCCTGTTTTCTTAGCTTTCTCTAATTGTTTTTGTGCTTTTTTTCTGGCTTCTTCCTCAATAATTCTTGCTCTTTCTGCTGCTTCTTTTTCCTTTCTTTCCCTTTCTAACTCAGCTTCCTTTTCCTTTTCCCTTTCATTGATTTTTTCTTGACTTTCCTGCTGACGAGAAGCAGATAAAAATTCTCTATCCTGAAAACTTACATTCTTAGATTCTGCCCATAATTCTGCTGTTTTTAAAGCATTTCCTCGTAATAACCAAGAACTATCCTGACAACCTGAATTAAACCACGCTCTAAACGCTTCAGAATAGGGACGTAAAGCAGTTAATTGATTATCAATCCATTGTTGATTAAAAACTTCTCGATAAATGGGATTATAAACTTGTAAATGATTATTTCTTTTCACAACTAAACCCGATAACTGTAACTTTCCTTCCTCTCCAGTATTCTGACTAATTACTTCTCCCTGTTGATAAATCTTTTGATAAATATCTAATAATTCACCTACCATTTTTTCATCAATTAAAATCCGTCTTTCAATGGTGCGTAAATGTTCCGGGTCATCTTTTGCTTGCCAATTTTCAATAATATTAGTTCTGATTAAATTTTCTAACCATTCTTCTTCATTTTTTTCAGATAAACCAGAAGAATTTAAAACTAAATTACAGACTTTTTGAGTTAAAAAAGGTTGTCCTCCAGTCCAATTTAAAATTAATTCTAATAACTTTTCCGGTTGATTGGTTTTAACACTTAATCCCTTTGCTAATGCTTGAGATTCTGCAAAAGTAAAACCTGTTAATTCTACTCCATAACCAATATTAAAAGGAGTCCGCGTTTTATCTTGAATTAAATCGCTGGGAGTAGCTACACCTAATAATACAAAAGTCAGACGATTATATTCAACATTATCAACTCGACGATTATAAAAACAGCGAATTAAAGCGAAAAAATCATCAATCTTAAACTCTAAACTGATGATACTATCAATTTCATCTATAAAAATAACGATATTTGATTCAACATATTTTAAAAGAATATCTCGGAGAAAATTACCAAAGAAATTCACCGCAGACAAAGATTCTTGATCATATTTATCCCACCAACTATCTAGATCACATTTTTCATTTAATTCAAAGGTATTTATTAATTCATTAATAATTCCTGCATACCATTGTAAAGGGGTAATATTCGCTGAACCAATATCAGTTAAATCAATAGCAGCACAAGCAAATTCATCTACTTCTTTAAGTCGTTTCATTGTTTGAACTCTTAAAGAAGATTTACCCATTTGTCGGGAATTTAAAACATAACAAAATTCTCCCTTTTTTATGGTTTGATATAATTCATTATCGGCTTTTCTGGTGACATAAGTAGGAGCAGAAGCTGGGAGCGAACCACCTACTTGATATTCATAATTCACTGAGTTTATATTTTCCATTTTTATGTCCTTGCAAAATACCAAAATTAAAGCTTTTGTAAGTGTTCATTAAAATTATCAACAGTTAATTCAATTTCTTTTAAAATTTCTCTTAACAGTGGTCTTGCTAAATCTCTCCCTTGATGATTAGGTACAGTTGTTGTTCTTCCATCAGAATGACGATAAAAGACATGACTTCCTTTTTGTCTAACTACGGAAAAACCCAACTTTATTAAAAGTTGATTCAGCGTTTTATAGTTAACAATAGGTAAGCGACTCATGAAGCCACCTCAATTTGTTGAATACCGATAAATTGAGGTAATTGACTTAAATCTTCTTGAGATTCTTCTAAACATAATTCTAAGACTTCCTTTAAATTCTGTTGTAATTCGTCTAAAGTCGCTCCTTGAGTATGAACTCCTCGAATAGCGGGAATAATTCCTACATATAATTTGGTATCGGCATCATATTCAATATAAGCGGTGAAAATTTTAGTCATGGTTTTAAATTAGGGGGATCTACTTTGTTATATTTTAAATGACATCAACTAATCTTGCAAGCGATCGCTAAAATAAATACGATATAAATTACACAGGGGAATTACCTTATTACCTCTTGATTCTGCTAATCCCATACTTTTTAATTTAAAAGCATAAATCGGTTCTAATGTAACAGCCTCATCACTATTAACCAATTTTAACATAGCTGATTTTAATTGTTTATTTTCTTCTAAAATCAAAAGATGACGATACAAATGATCTTCATATAATCCTTCTTCAGTGGGGGCAATTTCTAAAAATTGCTTTAAAGTTAAGTCGTTAGTAGCAATATGATATAATGCTGTTCTCACCAAATAAGGATGACCGTCAATCATCCCCATTAATTGATTAATTTCTGTATCTGACCATTGTAATCCATGTCGTTTAACTAAATTTTGAAGCTGTGCCAAACTAAACTTATTTAAATCAATTGGTAAACCCACATTAAAAGGAGATTTATTCACATCCAAAGAAATATAAACTTCCTGAGAATGGGAAATAACTAATCTCAATTTTTGCCAAATTTTATTATTTTTGCCTTTTTCATGCCATGAACGTAACATAGTGAAAAATTCATCAGCAATTTCACTATATTGAAAGATTCTATCTACCTCATCTAATCCTAGAATTACAGGCTGTTTCAATTCTTTTAAAAGATAGGATTGGAAATAATTTGTACAATTAGTTTGACTGCTATAACGTTGAGGTTTCCAATATTGATCTATCTTTTCTTCAATCCCTAATTCTAAACTGACATTGGCACAAAAAGACTCTAAAAAACTATCGAGATTTTTAAATAATTCTCGACTCCATAAATTAATAAATCCTGTTTGATAACCTTGCTTTTCTCCTTGATATAAAATCCTACTCATTAATGAAGTTTTCCCCATTTGTCGAGGTGCTTTAATCCTAATTAATATCCCAGGTTTTAGAATAGCATTATAACAGGTATCCTCAATAGGAGGACGTTCAACATAGAAAGGGGAATTTAGGGGGACTTG